>MDSW01000264.1_pt1 | contig 13278 bp, 23 predicted proteins | sample 811171 | NCBI WGS metagenome assembly MDSW01 (sample SAMN05326641, study PRJNA326480) | marine metagenome | isolation source: seawater | place: Atlantic Ocean: North West | collected 2012 | reverse complement strand
TTTAGATGGATTACATCATGATGTTGACTCTAGTGTTTTAGCTTTTGAGATAGCAAGTAGAGCATGTTTTAAAGAAGCTTGCCAAAAAGCGACTTTAAAACTTTTAGAACCAATGATGAAAGTTGAGGTAGTAACACCAGAAGAATTTATGGGCGATGTAATAGGAGACTTAAATAGTAGAAGAGGCCAGGTTGGTTCGACTGAACCAAGAGGTAATGCTACTGCTATTAATGCAGTTGTGCCACTTGCTAACATGTTTGGTTATATAAATAATCTTAGATCTTCAACTCAGGGAAGAGCACAATACACAATGCAATTTAGTCATTATGATAAGGTTCCCCAAAATGTTCAAGATGAGGTAACAAAAAAATTAGCTTAATTATGGAAAATCAAAATATCAGAATTCATTTAAAGGCTTACGACAATAAAATTTTAGATTTGTCCACTGAGGAAATTGTAAACACTGCAAAAAGAACCGGTGCGCAAGTTAAAGGCCCTATCCCGCTCCCAACTAGAATTGAAAGATATACAGTTTTAAGATCTCCACATATTGATAAAAAAAGTAGAGAACAATTTGAGTCAAGAACTCATAAAAGATTAATAGATATAATTGAACCAACGCCTCAAACTGTAGAAGCTTTAATGAAGTTAGATTTAGCTTCAGGCGTTGATATTGAGATAAAAATTTAATTTATGACTATAGGATTAATAGGAACAAAAATTGGTATGACAAGAGAGTTCATTGAAACTGGACAATCAATACCTGTAACAGTCATTAAAGTTGAAAAAGGAAGAGTCCTTGATGTAATCACTAGTGAAAGCAGTGGATATAACGCTATAAAAGTTGGCTTTTTTAAATTAAAAAATTCAAAATTAACTAAGCAAATGAAAGGTTATTTTGCTAAAAAAAATACGGAACCAAAAAAGATATTAAAAGAATTTAGAATACAAGAAAACAATAACTATAAAGAAGGAAATGAACTTGGTTTAGAAATCTTTAAAGATAAAAAGTTTCTCGACGTAAGATCTAAAACTATTGGTAAAGGTTTTGCTGGAGTTATGAAAAGATGGAATTTTGGTGGATTGAGAGCATCACACGGTGTATCCGTTTCTCATAGATCACATGGTTCTACTGGTCAAAGACAAGATCCGGGTAAAGTTTTTAAGGGAAAAAAAATGGCCGGACATATGGGTGATAAATTTAGAACAATGCTAAATTTAGAAATAATTAGATCAGATTTAGAAAATAACTTATTATATTTAAAAGGTTCAATACCTGGTGCTAAAAATTCAACCGTATTTTTGAGAGAGTCTATAAAAGATATTTCAAGAAAAACTATTAAAGAAAAGCATGAAGCAAAAGTTAAAGCTGCCGCTGCAAAGAAGGGTAAAAAATAAATGAAATTTCCTTTATTAAATATAGATGGAACAAAGTCAAACTCAATAGAGATTTCAGATAAATTAGTAAAACTAAAAGTCAATTATAAATTAATAAAATATGTTATTGATTGGCAATTGAACCATTCTAAACCTAGGACTGCTAAAACAAAACAAAGAAATCAGATTCAAGGCTCTACAAAAAAAATAATTGCTCAAAAAGGCAGTGGGGGAGCAAGACACGCAAGTAAGAAAGCACCTATATTTGTAGGAGGTGGGGTAGCGCACGGCCCTAAAGGTGCAGTATATAAAATTAAAAAAATTAACAAAAAAGTAAAAAAATTAGCTTTAGCACAAACTTTATCTAAAAAAAATATTGATAAAAAATTACACATTCTTGCAGATGTAAAAAAAGAAATTAAAAAAACGAAAGAGTTTAATAAGTTTTTAGAAAAAAATAATTTATCAAATGCGCTGATAATATCTGACTCAGACTCTCTAAAAAATATAAATAAATCCGCTAGAAATATTAAAAATATAAAACTTATAAAAGATGAAGGTACCAACGTTTATGACTTATTTAAATACAAGAATGTAATTATTACCTCTACATCTGCAAAAAAAATTCAAGAAAGGGTTCTAAATGAAAAAAATTAATTTTATAGACTCAATAAGAAACCCGATTATAACTGAGAAAGCTACAATTCTTTCTGAGCAAAATAAAACAGTTTTTAAGGTACATGAAAAAGCAAATAAAAATGTGATTAAAAAAAATATTGAAAAATTATTTAAGGTAGATGTTATTAAGGTGAATATTGTTAAAAAGAAAGCGAAAATTAAAATGCGTCAAGGAAAGAAGTCTTTCAAAAGTGGCTACAAAAAAGCAATCGTAACATTAAAAAAAGGTCAAAGCATCGACCTAACAACAGGCATATAATATGGCACTAAAAACTTTTAAACCATATACAAAATCTACAAGAGGAACTGTTGTAATTGACAAAAGCAAAATATGGAAAGGAGCTCCGTATAAACCTTTAACAAAAGGTCAAAATTTTACAGGGGGAAGAAATAATTATGGTAGAATTACTTCCAGACATATTGGAGGTGGTTCAAAACACAAATATAGAATAATAGACTTTTATAGAAAGAAAAAAAATATACCAGGCACAATTGAGAGAGTTGAATATGACCCTAATAGAACAGCATACATCGCATTAGTTAATTATAAAGATAATGAAAAATCTTATATAATCTGTCCTCAAGGTTTAAAGCAAGGAGATATAGTAGAGGCAGGTAAGAAAGTAGAGATTAAAGTTGGTAACGCATTAGAATTAAAAGATATACCACCAGGTACATTGCTCCATAATGTTGAATTAATCCCAGGTAACGGAGCTAAACTAGCTAGATCTGCTGGTTCATCAGTTACTTTATCGGGTTTTGACGGAGACTACGCAATTTTGAAACTATCTTCAGGTGAAAGCAGAAAAGTAAGTTCTTCATGTCTAGCTACTATCGGTACAGTTTCAAATCCTGATCAAAAAAATATTAAGATTGGCAAAGCAGGAAGAAACAGGTGGAGAGGTAAACGACCTCAAACTAGAGGTGTTGCTATGAATCCAGTTGATCACCCACATGGGGGTGGTGAGGGAAAAACTTCTGGCGGTCGAAGCCCAGTATCGCCGTGGGGTCAATCTGCTAAAGGTTTAAAAACAAGAAGACCAAAAAGAAGTGATAAATTAATAATAACGAGAAGAAAGAAGAGAAATAAATAATGACAAGATCAATTTGGAAAGGACCATTTGTTCACCCTAGTTTATTAAAAAAAATAGATAAACTAAAAGAGAGTTCTAATAAAAAACCAATTAAGACTTGGTCAAGAAATTCAACTATAATACCTGATTTTGTTGGTCATAGTTTCATGATACACAACGGAAAAACTTTTATTCCAATTACAATATCTGAAGAAATGGTAGGTCATAAGCTTGGAGAATTTGCACCAACAAGAACATTTAAAGGACATACACCCGCTGATAAAAAAGCTGCAGCTACAGCTGCTTCAGATGCTAAACCAGCTCCATCAGCCGCAGGAGATAAAAAATAATGGACAAAGATAACACATTAGTTAAAGCAGTAAATAAAAATATAAGAACAAGTCCAAGAAAACTTGCCTTAGTATGTAATTTTATTAAAGGAAAAAAAGCAGATATAGCACTGAGAGATTTGGAATTCACAAGAAAAAAAATAGCTGTAGATGTGAGTAAAACTGTAAAGTCAGCAATATCAAATGCAGAAAATAATTATCAATATGATATTGATAATTTATTTGTAAAGGAAGCTTTTGTTGGAAAATCTTTAGTAATGAAAAGATATAGGCCTCGAGCTAAAGGTAGAGCAAGCCCAACAAAAAAACCATTCAGTAGATTGACTATAATTCTGCAAGAAAAAAAAATTAAAGGAAATAAATAATGGGACAAAAAATAAATCCAATAGGCTTAAGACTTGGTATTAACAGAGGATGGGACTCAACTTGGTTCGCTAAAAAGAAAGATTTTGGAAAATATTTGATAGAGGACTTTAAAATTAGAAATTATATTAAAAAAAACATTATAAATTCTGGTGTGTCAGAAATTATAATTGAGAGGTCATCAAAAAAATGTACTGTTTCAATAAATACTTCAAGACCAGGATTTGTAATTGGAAAAAAAGGTGCAGATATAGAAAAAATTAAGAAGAATATAATGAAAATTACTGAAAGTGATGTTAACGTAAATATAAAAGAAATTAAAAAACCAGAATTAAATTCAAATCTTGTTGCAGAAAATATAGCTCAACAACTAGTAAAAAGAGTTGCGTATAGGAGGGCAATGAAAAGAGCTATGCAATCAGCAATGAGACTAAATGCAAAAGGAATTAAAGTTATGCTCAGCGGAAGATTAGCTGGAAATGAGATTGCGAGAACTGAATGGTTAAGAGAGGGCAGCATTCCTTCACATACGTTGAGAGCTGATATAGACTACGGATTTGCCGAGGCTTTAACAACTTACGGAATAATTGGAGTAAAAGTTTGGATTTATAAAGGTGAACTAATGGCTAAAGATGTTGAAAAAGAGAAAAAAGAAAGAGTAAAAAATGCTACAACCAGTCAGAACTAAATTTAGAAAAGCTTTTAAAGGTAGAATTCATGGCAAGGCTGCAAGAGCAGTTAAACTTAATTATGGACAATACGGCTTAAAAGCTATTGAACCGGAAAGAATAATTGGAAAACAAATAGAGGCCGCTAGAGTCGCTTTAACGAGATACATGAAAAGAACCGGAAAAGTTTGGACAAGAATTTTTCCTAATATTCCAGTTTCTAAAAAACCAACTGAAGTAAGAATGGGTAAAGGAAAAGGATCACCAGAGTATTATGCTTGTAGAGTTAAACCAGGTAGAATTATTTTTGAAATTGATGGAGTTAGTGAAGAAATTGCAAAAGAGGCATTATACAAAGCTTCAGCTAAATTACCTATAAAAACAAAATTTATAAAAAGATAGTAATGAAAAAAAAAGAAGATAAAAAAATGACAAAAGATCAAGCTGAAAAAAAAATATTAACTCTTAAAAAGGATTTATTTAATATAAGATTTAAGAAAATTAATAATCAAATAAACAACCCAGCACAATACAGTCAAATTAAAAAAAGTATTGCAAGGTTATACACAACTATAAAGAGTCAAAATGTCAAAAAAAATTCTTAAGGGAATAGTAACTAGTTCAAAAAGCAACAAAACTGTGGTTGTAGAAGTAATACGAAAATTCAAACATCCTTTTTATGGAAAAGTTATAAAAAGATCAAAAAAATATCATGCTCATGATGAAAAAAATAAATTTAAAGAGGGAGAGAAAGTTTCAATAATAGAAAGTAAACCATTTTCAAAAAAGAAAACGTGGCAGGTAATAGAGTCATGATACAAATACAAACAGAATTATTAGTTGCAGATAACACGGGTGCAAAAAGAGTAGAGTGTATAAAAGTCTTAGGTGGATCGAAAAGAAGATATGCCTCTGTCGGGGATATTATTGTTATAAGTGTTAAAGATGCGATACCTAAAGGAAAAGTAAAAAAAGGTGCTGTGCACAAGGCAGTTGTTGTTAGAACAAAAAAAGAAATTTTTAGGGATGATGGATCAAAAGTTCAATTTGATACTAATGCAGTGGTTTTAACTGATGATAAAGGCGAGCCTATAGGAACAAGAATCTTTGGACCTGTAACAAGAGAGCTTAGAACTAGAGGTCATACGAAAATAATTTCATTAGCTCCGGAGGTATTATAAATGATTATAAAAAAAGGAACTCAAGTTAAAATAATTTCCGGAAAAGACAAAGGGAAAACAGGAGAAATTTTAGAAATTAATCGTAGTTTAGAAAAGGTAAAAGTAAAATCAATTAACATGATAAAAAAACATCTTAAACCTACTAAACAAAATAAAGGTGGAATAATTTCAAAAGAAGATTTTATTCACCAATCTAATATAAAAAATATAGATACAAAAAAAAAAGAGAAAAAAATAGAGGTTAAGAAATGATACCAAGGCTTAAAATTACTTATGAAAAAGAGATAGTGACAAAATTAATAAGTAAGCTATCTCTCAAAAATAAACATGAAGTGCCCAAAATAGAAAAAATAATTTTAAATATGGGTCTCGGAGAAGATGGTTCTGATGGAAAAAAACTTAAAGCTTGCTCCGATGATATGGCCTTGATCGCAGGTCAAAAACCAGTTGTAACTAAATTTAAAAAATCTATATCAAACTTTAAAACAAGAAAAGGATCTAATGCCGGAGTAAAAGTTACCTTAAGATCAAACAAAATGTATGAATTTATAGATAGACTAGTAAATATTGCTTTACCAAGAATAAAAGATTTTAGGGGTCTTTCTTCAAAAGGAATTGATAATTCAAATAATTACTCATTCGGAATTAAGGAACACATTATTTTTCCTGAAGTGAATTTTGACAAAGTAGATAAAATAAGAGGTATGGATATTACTATAGTTACAACTAGTAAAAATAAAGAAGGAACATTAGAATTACTTAAGGAATTTAATTTTCCTATAACTAACAAAAAAAACTGAGGAAAAATGGCAAAAACAAGTGCGATACAAAAAAATATTAAAAGAATAAAACTAGTAAAAAAATACGCTAAAAAAAGAGCAGAATTAAAAAAAATTATAAATAATAAAAAACTTGAGTTATCTGAGAGATTTGCAGCTCAATTGAAATTGAATAAATTACCAAAAAATTCTTCAAAGATAAGAGTAAGGAACAGATGTGAAGTCTCTGGTAGACCACATGGAGTTTATAGAAAATTACGAATTTCCAGAATAGCTTTAAGAGATATGGCATCTGCCGGAAAAATACCTGGATTAACAAAATCAAGTTGGTAGGAGGATTATGACATTTACAGACCCTATAGGAGATATGTTTTCAAGAATAAGAAATGGACAAATGAGATCGTTGGCTTCAATAATTATACCTTCTTCGAATTTCAGAAAAAATATTTTAGAAATTTTAAAAAATGAAGGATATATAAAAGATTTCTTTATTGAAAAAAATGAAAAAAATAAAATAAGTTTAAAAATTTCTTTAAAATATTATGAAGGAGATCCAGTTATTAAAGAAATAAAAAGAATTTCAAAACCTGGACGAAGAGTATATTCAAGAGCTGCAAGTATTCCAAAAGTTATGAATGGATTAGGACTTGCAATACTATCAACCCCCAAGGGAGTGATGAGTGATGCGGAAGCTAGAAAAAATAATGTAGGTGGTGAAATTATTTGTAAGGTATTTTAATGTCGAAAATTGGAAAAAAAAATATAGAGATACCAAAAGACTCTTCAATTAAAATTGAGGGCCCTGATTTAACGATAAGTGGTCCAAAAGGAACTAAAAAGTTAACGATTAATGATAAAATCTTTTCATCTAAATTAATTGAAAGTAAATTTAAAATTGAACCAGTGGAAAAGAAAATTGATAAAAAAACATCAATATTATGGGGCACATATAGAAGTCTTATTTATAATGCGATAACTGGAGTTTCAAAAGGCCATGAAAAAATTTTGGAATTGAGCGGAGTTGGTTTTAGAGCAAACTTAAAAGGTGAAATTTTGAACCTTCAAATTGGCTTTAGCCACGATGTAAATTTTAAAATTCCAAAAGAAATAAAAATTACCGTTGAAAAACAAACAGTAATAAAGATAATTGGAGTAGACAAACAACTTGTCTCTAAAATTGCTGCAGATATTAAAAACTTAAAACCTGTAGAGCCCTATAAGGCTAAAGGTATTAAGGAGCGAGGTCAATATGTTTTAAGAAAAGAAGGTAAGAAAAAATAATGAAAAAAATTAATAATAAAATTAAAAGAAAACTTAGAAATAGAAAAAAGCTTAGGGATGTGAATACAAACAAACTAAGAATTTCAGTATCAAAAACTTTGAAAAATTTATCCGCTCAAATCATAGATGATAAATTAAAAAGAACTTTAGTTTCAGCTTCTTCCATAGAGAAAGAAATTAGAAGCAAAAAAGTTAAAAAAATGGATAAATCAAATTTAATTGCTGAAATTTTAGCAAAAAGAGCAAAGGAAAAAAATATAAATGAAGTATACTTTGATAGAGGAGAACATAAATATCATGGAAGACTAAAAACCTTTGCTGAAGCATTAAGAAAAAATGGACTTAAATTTTAAATGAGTGAGAACAAAAAAATAGAATCTGATATTAAAGAAAAACTTGTAGCAATTAATAGGATCACAAAAGTTGTCAAGGGAGGTAGAAGATTTGGATTTGCAGCTTTAGTTGTAGTTGGAAATCAAAAAGGATCTATAGGTATAGGTCAGGGAAAATCTAAACAAGTGCCAGATGCTATTAAAAAAGCTACGGAGGTAGCAAAAAGAAGTTTAATAAAGATTCCTTTGAAAGATGGTCGTACTTTGCATCATGATGTTAAAGGTAAGAATGGTTCAGGAAAAGTATTTTTAAGAGCAGCCCCTGCTGGTACTGGAATAATAGCAGGTGGTGCAATTAGATCTGTTTGTGAGGTTTTAGGAATTCAAGATGTAGTTGCAAAATCACTTGGGTCAGCTAACCCACATAATGTTTTAAAAGCATGTGTAAACGGTCTTAAATCACAGAGTTCTCCCAAAACATTATCTTCTATTAGAGGGAAAAAAATTTCTGAAATCGTACTTAAAAGGGAAAGCAATTAATGGAATTAAATACATTAGTAAAAAACAATAAAAAAAAAATCAGAGTTGGAAGAGGTATTGGATCCGGAAAAGGAAAAACTTCTTCAAGAGGTCATAAGGGTCAAAAATCTAGATCAGGCGTGGCAATCAAAAGTTTTGAGGGTGGTCAAATGCCACTATACAGAAGGCTTCCGAAAAGAGGTTTTAAAACTTTGAGAAAAAAAAATGTAGCTATTTTAAATTTATCTAAAATACAAAATATAATTGATAAATATAATGACAAAATTAAGAATAATTTAGATTTAAAAATATTAAAAGATAATAAATTAGTATCCAAGAAGTTTTCAAAACTAAAAATTCTAGGTACAGGAGAATTAAAAAAAAATTTAGAAATCACAGCTCATTTCGCATCAAAACAAGCATTAACTAAGATCGAAAAAGCTGGTGGAAAACTGAGCATTTTAAAAAAATAATTGTATGTCTAGCCAGTCCTTAAATAACGTAGGCGCTTTTAGTCAAGCAAAAGATTTAAAAAGCAGAATTTTATTTACAATTTTAATATTGATAATTTACAGAGTTGGTACTTATGTTCCTTTATCAGGAATAGATCCTATTTCTTTAAAAGAAATAATGGCATCTAGTCAAAAAGGATTACTTGGGATGTTTAATATGTTTTCAGGTGGAGCTGTTACGAGAATGGCAATTTTTGCATTAGGAATTATGCCATATATTTCATCATCAATTATTGTACAATTATTAACTGGTGTTTCAGATTATTTTAAAAGCTTAAAAGAGCAAGGTGAAATAGGTAGAAAAAAAATAACTCAAATTACTAGATACGGAACTGTTTTAATCGCCTTTCTTCAGGGATATGGTGTCGCTGTTGGATTAGAAAATGCAGGCAATCTAGTAATCGAGCCAGGAATGTCCTTTAGAATAATCACCACGATTTCTCTTGTCGCAGGAACTACTTTTTTAATGTGGCTTGGTGAACAGATAACATTAAGAGGCGTTGGAAATGGAATTTCTTTAATAATTTTTTCAGGAATAGTAGCTGAGATACCAAGAGCTTTGGCTTCAACATTTGAATTAGGAAGAACTGGAGCTTTATCTGCAACGATGATTGTGGGTATATTTATTTTGGTAATTGCTACAGTTCTATTTATTGTTTTTTTTGAGAGAGCGATGAGAAAAATCTTGATAAATTACCCTAAAAGACAAATTGGAAATAAAATGTATGGAGGAGAGTCCTCACATTTACCGCTAAAAATTAATACTGCAGGTGTAATACCAGCAATTTTTGCTTCAGCTTTATTATTATTACCCGTAACTATTTCAAATTTTGGTTTCGCCGAGTCAGATACCTTCCTGAAAATATCATCTATGTTTACTCAAGGACAACCACTTTATATGCTTTTATATGCTTCAGGTATTATATTTTTCGCTTTTTTTTATACTTCAATTGTTTTTAACCCAAAAGAAACGGCTGAAAATTTAAGAAAATATGGGGGATATATTCCTGGAATTCGACCAGGAGATAGAACTGCTGAATATATTGACACAATTTTAATTAGATTAACAACTGTAGGCTCTTTGTATTTAACTTTTGTGTGTTTGATGCCAGAATTTTTAATCGCAAAATATCCTATACCGTTTTATCTTGGAGGAACATCGATATTAATTGTTGTCGTTGTAGCAATGGATACAGTCACACAAGTTCAAACAAGACTAATGAGCTCACAATATGAGTCATTAATTAAAAAAACTAAGTTCGGCAGGTAAAATTAAATGAATATAGTGATTTTTGGCCCTCCAGGAGCAGGCAAAGGCACTCAATCAAAATTTATTGTAAATAAATTTAACTTATATCAATTGTCAACCGGTGATCTTTTACGAACTGAAATCAAAAATAAAACAGAACTAGGTTTAAAGATTTCTTCGGTGATAAACTCTGGGGAACTTGTTTCAGATGATATTGTGGGCAGTCTGATAGAAAACTTTGTTTCAAACGATAATTACAAAAATAAGATTATATTTGATGGCTATCCCAGAACATTAATTCAAGCTAAAAACTTAGATGATTTGTTGAATAAATATAATCAAAAAATTGATATTGTCCTAAAATTATCTGTAAGTCTGGAAACAGTAAAAAAAAGAATACTTGAAAGACAATCACAGGAACAAAGAGCAGATGATAATGAACAAATAGCAATAAAGAGATATCAAACTTATGAGAATTCATCAAAGCCAGTTATAGAATATTATAAGAAATCCAATTTACTTAAAGTTATAAATGGCGAAGCAAGCATTTCTGAAATTAATAGTGAAATTAGCGGCATAATTACAGCTATCTAGGGTTGACTTTAAATAATTACACAATATAAATACGCAGGAAAAACTTAAATTCATTTATTATGGCTCGAATAGCAGGAATAAACATTCCACAAAATAAAGTTGTTAGTATAGCTTTAACTTACATTCACGGCATAGGACTACATTCATCAAGAAAAATCTGTCAAAAATTGAAAATTTCATCTTCTAAAAGGGTAAATGATTTATCTGAAGAAGAGGTTTTGAAAATAAGAGAATTCATAGATGCTAACCATAAAGTCGAAGGTGATCTTAGAAGAGAAGTTTCAGTTAATATTAAAAGACTAGTTGATTTAGCTTGCTATAGAGGCACAAGGCATAAAAAGAAATTACCAGTAAGAGGTCAAAGAACTCAGTGTAATGCGAGAACTAGAAAAGGAAAAGCAATAGCCATAGCAGGTAAAAAACTTACACCTTTAAAAAAATAATTAATTATGAATAAAAAAATTGATAAAGCTGAAAAGAAAACTGAAGCAAAGAAATTAGAGCCAAAAAAAATAAGTACGTTTAAAAAAAAGAAAAAAATAAAAAAAAATATCACCTCTGGAATAGCTTATGTTTATTCTACGTTTAATAATACTATTGTTTCAATTGCAGATGAAAACGGAAATGTTGTCTCTTGGTCTTCTGCTGGCGCAAAGGGATTTAAAGGATCAAGAAAGTCAACCCCTTATGCTGCTCAAGTAGCTGCAGACGATGCAGGAGCAAAAGCTTTTGAACAAGGATTAAGAACTTTAACAGTTCAGGTAAAAGGACCTGGATCTGGAAGAGAAACAGCTTTAAGATCATTACAATCTAGAGGTTTTAAAATATTATCAATAAGAGACACCACGCCTATGCCGCACAACGGTGCGCGTCCACCTAAAAGAAGGAGAGTATAAATGCAAACAACATCTAATATAATTGACAAAAACTGGAAAGCTTTAATTAAACCTAATAAGCTTGATATTACAAGTAACGATGACAAAACAGTAGCTAAGGTTATAGCTGAACCTTTAGAAAAAGGTTTCGGACAAACTATCGGAAATTCATTAAGAAGAATTCTTTTGTCATCAATACAAGGTGCAGCTGTAACAGCTATTCAGATAGACGGAGTTTTACACGAATTTTCCTCGATAAAAGGTGTTAGAGAAGATGTAACAGATATAGTTTTAAACGTTAAAAATTTAGCAATAAAATCTTCATCCTCAAGTTCTAAAAAAATAATTTTGGACATAAAAGGGCCTAAAGAGGTTAAAGCTAAGGATATTACCTTAGTTCCTGAAGTTGAAATATTAAATCCAGAGCAAACTATTTGTAATCTAGATGAAAAGACAAATTTTCATATGGAATTAATGGTCAGTACTGGCAAAGGATACGTTCAAGCTCCAAAAAATAAATCTGAAGATAGCCCTCTAGGATTAATATCTATAGATTCACTCTTTAGCCCAGTAAAAAAAGTTTCTTTTTCTGTGGAAAATACTAGAGCTGGAAGCGCATTGGATTATGATAAATTAATTATGACAGTTGAAACTAACGGTACTGTAGATGCTGAAGATGCTATAGCTTACTCTGCAAGAATTTTTCAAGATCAACTCTCTATGTTTGTAAACTTTGAGGACCCTCAAGAAGTTATAAAAGAGGTTAAAACTACTGAGCCTGAATTTAATAGAAATTTATTAAAGAGAGTTGAAGAATTAGAACTATCAGTAAGATCAATGAATTGTTTAAAAAATGATAATATAATCTATATTGGAGATTTAGTACAAAAAACCGAGCCTGAAATGTTAAGAACCCCAAACTTTGGTAGAAAGTCATTAAATGAAATCAAAGAGGTATTAAATACAATGTCCTTATATCTAGGAATGGAAATACCTAATTGGCCCCCGGATAATATTGCTGAACTTTCAAAAAAACTTGAGGAAAACAACTTTTAATGAGACATTCTTTAGGTTACAGAAAACTTAATAAAACATCTGAGCATAGAAAGGCTCTCTTTAAGAATATGTTAAATTCCTTGATTAAATATGAACAAATTATAACTACATTGCCAAAAGCTAAGGAACTTAAACCTCAAATTGATAAAGTAATTACACTAGGAAAAAATAAAAAATTAAGTGATAAAAAAAAATTATTCTCAAAGCTTCAAGACAAAAACTCTGTAACCAAAGTTTTTGAGGAACTTTCAAAAAGATATAGCTCCAGAAAAGGTGGTTACTGTAGAGTATTAAAAGCTGGATTCAGGACAGGTGATGATGCACCAATGGCTGTGATTGAATTAGTTGACCGAAATCCTGAAGCTAAAAAAGTGGACAAGCCAAAAAAAAC
>MDSW01197668.1_pt1 | contig 13282 bp, 12 predicted proteins | sample 811171 | NCBI WGS metagenome assembly MDSW01 (sample SAMN05326641, study PRJNA326480) | marine metagenome | isolation source: seawater | place: Atlantic Ocean: North West | collected 2012 | reverse complement strand
GAGCTATTGATTTAAAACCAGGCTCAGCATCTAAACCTTTTTATGGAATTGAACCATGTATAGTAAATAAAGATGGTGAAGAGCAAAATGGTGAAGCAGAGGGTATGTTATGTCTTCAAAATTCTTGGCCAGGTCAAATGCGTAGTGTTTATGGTGATCATGACAGATTTATATCAACCTATTTTTCACAATTTGATGGAAAGTATTTTACTGGAGATGGGTGTAGGAGAGACAAAGATGGATATTATTGGATTACCGGAAGAGTTGATGATGTAATAATTGTGTCAGGTCACAACCTAGGAACTGCAGAGATTGAAAGTGCTTTTGTTTCTCACCCAAAAGTTTCTGAGGCTGCTGTTGTTGGATATCATCATGACATAAAAGGCAATGGATTATATTGTTATGTTTCTCTCATAGTTGGAACTGAAAGCAATCAAAGTTTAAAGAAAGAGTTGATTCAAACTATTAGGTCAAAAATTGGCCCTATTGCTACGCCTGATTTTATACATTTTACTGATGGACTTCCTAAAACCCGTTCAGGAAAAATAATGAGAAGAATATTAAGAAAAATTGCATCAAATGAGGAGGATCAACTAGGGGATATTACAACTTTGGCAGACCCAAGTGTAGTTGAAAAGTTAATAAAAAATAAACTAAATATTTAGCTATCTTGCCTCCCAATGTTTTAAACATCTAGGTTCATAAATATCTGATGCGCCAACTTGTGTCCTACCTCCGCCTTCAGTTTTTCTATATGTTTTAGTTGCCTCCATTCCACAAACATTACAAAAACCATAAATTTTTATAATTTTATCAGATAAACCAAGTAGCATTGAAGATGTTTCCCATGGTCTACCTCTTGAGTCCTGGTCCAAACCGGAAGAAACAACATCAATGCTGTTATTTAATATTTTCTCAACATTTTCTAAGGTTTCATCAGTTTTCATAAACTGTATTTCATCTAAAAAAACCATATCAACTAAATCTTTGTTAAATTTAAAGTTATCGTTTACATGTTTCCAATCCTTCATTGCAAAACACTCATGGCTTAAATCATTGTGTGTAATTATTTTTTCTTGGGAATAGCGATTATCAATAATAGGTTTAATTACTATAATTTTTTTACTCTGATGCTTTGCCCACAAAATTCTTTTTAAAAGTTCGCTAGTTTTACCAGCAAACATAGCGCCAACAATTGTCTCTAGTTTTCCTCTCATAAAGATAAATCTTTTTTTATAACATTATATATATTTTGTACATTTAAAGAAGATATACACCCCACTGGTTTTTTAATATTTTCCAAATAATAATTTTTAACACCACGGTTGATAAGATTTTTAAAATTGTTATTTTTGCATGTTGTGCTTCTAATTTTTAAACTATTATAACATCCATAAGTATTTTCATAATTGAAAATATCAGTAAGACCACATGGGGCATTACAAAAAACAGATGAAAATGTATTTTCTATACCTTTGATTAAATTGTAATTTTTTAATAAAATTTTGCTTGAAACACTTGTTTCTAATAACAATCCCCTTTTATTAAACATCTTAGCTACGTGCAAAGGTCCAGAATCCATAAATAAACCGTATTGAATATTTTTAATAGAACAAATAAGGTCATTTTTATTTTTTGGGTCAACAACAACAGCTTTCTCAAGATTTATTTTATCATAAAGAAAATTAGATATTTTTGAATTATGATCTAAAAATATTTCTATATGGTAGTCTTTTATCAAAAATTTGATTAATCCATTTAAAATATTTATTGGCATAGTTCTTATTGGAGAACTAGAAAGTGGGAAAATTGAAATTTTATTAATTTTTAAATTTATGTGAGTATCAATTTGTTTGTTATTTATATTTTTAATATTAAAAAAATTAATAATTTCTTCAAATATATTAGATCTGGAATATTTTTGATTAATTAAATTTTTGATTTCTAATGTTAAATGAAAAATTGTGTCAAAATTATTAAATTCACTTTTTTTAATTGTGAATGGATAAATATTTTCTATCTTGAAGAAATTTTGAAATATAAAATAATACTCTCCTGGGAAAGCAACAGCTACTTTATCAAAATTAACTTTTTCGGATATTGTTTTTATTGCCATCGCATACTCAAAAGCATCTCCCAGCCCTATGCTTGGTGGGAGACAAAATAATATTTTTTTTCTAATCTTTTTTACGAGAAGTCTTTTTTCACGCTTCAAAAAATTGACAACTGAGCTATCTTGCTTATTTAGACTTTTCCATAATTCAGTGTTTTTGCTAAAATAAATATTATTTGATGCAATATTAAATTTTATAAATGGTGTATTGATCTCATTAATAGAAAAACTAAAAAAAGGCATTTATAATTTATACACTTTGATGAACAGAAGTACAAAAACTAGATATACGATATTTCAAATTTTGATTGAAATATTTAAGAAAAATAAAAATTTTGAAAAAATTTTTAATAAAAAAATTGCTGAAAACCATTTTAATGATGATGAAATTTCTTTTATTAATAATGTTTGCTTAAATTCGATGAGAAGAAGCATACATTCTAGAATCATTTTAAATAAATTTGTTAAAAAAAAACTTAAAACAAATGAATTTGTACTTTTGTCATCTGCAATAGCGCAGATTGTCTATTTAAATATTAAACCTTACGCTGTTGTAAATGAAACAGTAAATATTTCAAAAAAAATAAAAGTTTTTCCTGGATTTATAAATGCCACTCTTAAAAACATTGCAAAAAACTTGGAAGAGGTAAAAAAGACTAAGATTATATTAAAAGATTTTCCTAAATGGTTTGTTAATGAAATAAGTAAAACTAAAAATTTAAATACCGATTCTTTTATTAATACCTTTTATAAGCAACCAAACCTTCATCTTGTGTTTAAATCAGAAAAAAACTTAAGAGACTTTAAAGAACCAAACACTAAAAGTTCATTAAAATCTGCTTATCTAAAAGTTCAAAAACAAATAAGTAGTATTGATAACTTTAATAAGGGAGAATGGTGGGTGCAAGATTTTTCATCAATGCTGCCACTTGCTATTAATAATAAAATTAAAAATAATGATATACTAGATATATGCGCAGCTCCTGGTGGTAAAGCTTTTCAAATATTGTCAAATAACAATGTAGTCGTAAATGATATAAATAAGAAAAGAATCTTAAAGCTTAAAGAAAATTTAATTAGATTAAATTACAATCCAGAAATTAAAAACTTAAATGCTTTAGATTTTAATGAAAACATTAAATATGACATAGTTCTTTTGGACTCTCCATGCTCATCTATTGGAACAATTAGAAAGCACCCTGAAATATTGTTTAGAACAAATAAACCAAATTTTAAATCCCTTAACAATTTACAAAATAGTCTGCTAAAAAAAGCATCTAAATTAGTAAAAATCAAAGGAAAAATAATTTATATGGTTTGCTCATTTTTTCATTCAGAAACAATTCAAATAATTAATAATTTTTTAGATCAAAATAAAAATTTTAGTATAGAAAAATACAATACAAATTCAAATTTAATAAACATTAAAAATTTAATATCTAGTGAAGGTTATTTTTTAACAATGCCAACGAAACATCAAGAGCATTATATTGATGGTTTTTTCTCGGTTCAATTGATTAGAAATGATTAAAAAAAGCCTATATTTAATAATTAAAAAATTTTTATTAATCTATTTTTTTTTCTTTCCTGGAAAATTAAGGTTTAAAATTTTATCAAGATTAAATTTTGAAATAATAGATTTTAATAATTATGAAAAAAATAAAAATTTAATTTTTAAAAAAGATTTTTTTAAAATAGAAAAAAATCCAGTGATTTATAATTATGATTTTATAAGTTTATGCAATAAAATTGGTGGAAAAAAAGGTATTGAAATTGCAAAGTTAGGTATTTTTCGTTGGTATGAAAAAAATAAATACAGAGCAGGTTTAATGTGGGAAACTGAACATATTGCAAAAAGAATTTTAAATTTAATATATAATTTTGATTTTATAAACTCGATATCAACAAAGTCAGAAGAGCGTAAATTAAAAAAGATGCTAAAAATTAATATAAATGCTTTTAATAGATTCATTTTTACAAAAAATTATAATGAATATTCCCTTCTTGAATTCAAGGTATATATTTTAATAAAATATATTTTTGATGAAGAAATTGGAAATATAAAAAATAAATTTAAATTGATTGTAGATAACCAAATAGATCATTTTTCAATGCATAAGACTTATAATATATTTGAACAGGCTAAATTTATTAATGATATTAATGAGATAATTTCTATGCTGCTTAATTTTAAAAGCGAAGTTCCTGAAATATTAAATATGACTAAAATAAAAATGGAGGCTTTATTGGGTCAGTACTTTCATAAAGATGGTACACTTGCTTTGTTTAATGGAACAAGCAATTATAATCTTGAAAAAACTAAATTAGCTTTAAGAGAAAAAGTGGTTATAAGAAAAATAGAATACCCTGATAACACCAATGGGATATTTTATTTTGAAGATAAACAAAAAAAAATTTTCTTAGACGGAGTACAGCCAACACATTCCCCACACTCAAAAAAATTAAGTGCTGGAACCTTATCAATTGAGTTTAGCTCAGATAAAGATAAAATAATTACTAATTGTGGTGCTCTTGAAAAAACTACAGGTAATGCAGCATATCTAAGGTATTCTGCAGCTCATTCCACAATTGTTTTAGAAAATACAAATATAAGTGAAATAAGAGACAATCAACCGCATATTAAATTTCCACAAACGGTTTCTTTCAAAAAACAGTTAGATGGCTCAATACACTCAGTCGAAGCTTCTCATAATGGATATATAAAAAATTATAAAAAAATTGTTAAAAGAAAAATAAATTTTCAAGAAAATAAAAATTATTTAAAAGGTGAAGATGTAATAATTTCAGCAACTTCAAAAAATAGAGAGGTTATATATCATATTAGGTTTCATATTTTGCCTAATATTAACGTTACTCAGACAAACAGCAAAAAAAACATAATCCTAAAAACAAAGAATAATACAATATGGATATTCAAATCAAATAAAAATTTAGTTTTAGAAGAAAGTGTGTTTATAGATAAAAATGATGTTAAAGAAACTAAGCAGATTGTTATAAAAGGCATAACCAAAAAAAATAGGGAAATAATACAATGGTCTCTTTTAAAAAAATAAAAAGTTTCGCATTAGTGTCTGTCTACGATAAAAAAAATATAAATCTTTTATGTAATGTTTTAAATAAAAACAAAATTGGAATAATTTCTACTGGATCTACATCAAAAAAAATAAAATCGTTAGGATTTGATTGTTTTGAAATTTCTAGTCTTACTAATTTTAATGAAGTTCTTGATGGAAGGGTTAAAACCTTACATCATAAAATATATATTTCAATTTTATATAATAGAAATAATAACAATCATAAAAAAACATTTATAAAAACAAATTTTCCTAAAATTGATTATGTTATAGTTAATCTTTATCCATTTACTAAATTTACAAATAAAAAACATAAAGAAGCAATTGAAATGATAGATATAGGAGGACCAACTCTTATTAGAGCTTCAGCAAAAAACTATGAGAATATAACAACAATTTGTTCACCAAATGATTATAAAGCACTAAAAAATAATATTGCAAAAAACTCTGGAGTAACTGATTTAAATTATCGAAAAAAGATGGCTGAAAAAAGTTTTAAACTAACATTTGAATATGATCACAACATATATAGTTGGCTTTCACAAAAAAATGCTCAGAAGGATATAAAATTAAAATATGGAGAAAACCCAGATCAAAGAGCAATACTGCAGAAGCCGATGGGCAGAAGTTTTGTTGACTATCAAATTCAAGGAAAAGAAATCAGTTATAATAATATTTTAGATATTGATAGTGGTCTAGATTTTTTAAATGAATTTAGGGAACCAACCACTGCTATAATAAAGCATAATAATGCTTGCGGTATTGCATCATCAACAACAATAAAAAGCTCGTTTATAAAAGCTTTTAATTGCGATACGAGAAGTGCATTTGGAGGAGTTGTTTTAATTAATAGAAAAATAGACAAAGATTTAGCTAACTTAATTGTAAAAAATTTTTTTGAAGTTTTGGTTTCTCCTGGTTTTACAAAAAAAGCACTACAAATTTTAAGTGAAAGAAAAAAATTAATTTTAATTAACTCAATCAAAATTCCAAAATTTAACAAGACAATAACTAAATCAGTGAGATTAGGGTCTTTAATACAAAAAAATAATATATTTAATCTGTCTAAGAAAAATTTTAAGATTGTATCAAAAAACAAAAAAATATCTAAAAAAGAGAGTGATGATATTTTATTTGCTTTTAAGGTTGTTAAACACCTAAAATCTAATGCTATAGTTTTGGTAAAAAATAAACAAACAGTAGGAATTGGAGCTGGTCAAATGAATAGGTATGATGCAACAAAAATAGCTATAATGAAATATAAAGAAAGTTTTACATTAAAAAATTTAGTATGTGCGTCTGATGCTTTTTTCCCATTTATAGATAGTCTAAAATTATTAATTAAAAACAAATGTAACTGCATTGTAGAGCCAAGTGGGTCAATCAATGATCAAAAGATAATAGAATTTGTTAATAAAAATAAACTAAAGCTTATTTTTTCCTCAATAAGGGTTTTTAAACATTAATGAAAACAAAAATTCCAATATATTTATCTAAAATTATAAATAAATATCCGTCTATATTAAGTGGAAGAAAAAATATTAAAGAGAATCATTTAAGAATTATTAAAACAAAAAAATTAATTAAAGAATTTATTTTAAAAAATAAAAAAAATTAATAATAATATTTTAATAAGAAAATTGGTTAATCCAGCGCTTCATATCAATTTTAATATTTTTAATTTCATCAAAATTTTTATATCTATTTATTGAGCTAGAATAAATAGGTTGCACAACTTGATCATAACTTGGTGTATTAATTTTTTCTCGATTTCTGGCTGTTTTTTGAAAATTATTTAAGCCTTCTTCAAACTGTAAATTTAAAAAATTTATAAGTTTATTAATTTCATCCTTAAAATTTTTTATAACATTTTCATATTTCACAGTGTGATAGTTAATTTCATAATAATTAAAGTATTTAAATAATAGCTCAAAACACTCATTATAAAAAAAAGATGTTGTATGAATGTTTTTAAAATTTACCATACCATCGTTCATCTTAAAAGAGGTCAGAACGCAACTAATTATGCAGTCTAAAGGGTGCCTAACAGCTAGTATAATGTTTGAATTAGGAAATATTGTTTTTATAAAGCCCAATTCAATTAAGTTAAGTGGGTATTTATCAATTATTAACTTATCAGACTTATAATTAAATGAGTTAAAATACTGTTTTTGCATTTTAATTTTCTCAGCCTCATTTATTTTGAGAATATCATCTATTTTATGATTTTTGTAAAAATCATGTCTAACATCTAATAAGTAAGGCTTTTCCTCTAATACTAAAGTTTTAGAATGAGATCTTAAGATGGTATCTAAAAGTGTGGTTCCAGATCTTGGAAAACCAATAAGAAAAACTAAATTTGAATGATTAATGCCTTTGGATAAATTAATTACATTATGTTTGTTTGTTTTGTCAAAAAAGTTTTTATAAATTGTAATTGTATCTAAAATCAATTCTTTTTTAAAAATTTTATTTTCTTTAAAATTTATTGTAACTTCATTTCTTTTGAGAGCAAAATTATAACTTTCATTATAAAATCCTAATTTTTCATTGTTTCTGCTTAGAAGATGAAAATAGTCCGCTAAAACAACATCATTTTTTTGAGTTAAAAATTTTTTTTCTACCTCTTTTTTTGTAAGAATATTTAGTGACTGATTATAATCTTTGACTCTAAAAAAATATAAAGCCTCATAATAAATTAGTATTATATTATTTTTGAATATTTTTTTTGCACTTGTTATTATTGTTTTAAAATCTTTTAACCTAGACTGTTTTTCGTATTGTTTCAAAAGAAGTTGATATGCATTCCAGAAATTGACATTCAAGTTAATTGATTTTTTAAAAAAAACTTCAGACTCAGAAATTTTATCACTTTTGGATAAAATATAACCTTTTAAATAATAAAGGATATGGCTCTCATATTTATCGATATATTTGTTTATATGAATTTCTAAATCATCATTCTCATTTAGGTTTGATAATTTTATTGCTAGAGCATTTATAATTTCAATGTTTTCCTGAATATTAATTAAAAATTCTTTTAATATATTTTTAGCTTTTATTATGTCTCCTTCTAAAGAGTAAATATTTGAAAGATTTAAGTGAGCTTCGTATCTAGCAATATTTATTTCAAGTAATTTTTTAAATTTTTCTTTTGCAAGTGAAAAATTATTTTTATTTACATCAATTAAGCCTAATTTTAATATTGCTTCGTAATTATTAGGATCATTTTTTAAAATATTTAGATATAAATTTTTATCATCAATATTTAAATTTACATGTTTTTCATTCATCTATAAGACTATTTAAATTAAAAAAAGCATTTTAAAACAACATATTTATATCATAATCTAAAATTAACTTTTCAGACTATAGTTTTTGCTTTATTTAATATTTATGCATCTATTTTTTTCGACACCCATTTGGATAAATCAAATAAATAACCATGAGAGTATAAATATAGAATTAAAAAATTATATTTATAAGGAAAAAGAAAAATATCCAGAAGGTAATAAAAAAAGCAATGTTAATGGTTGGCACTCTAATGACTTCGATTTAAAAAATGAAAATTTAAAAAATTTTATTTCAGCAATATCAAAAAATCTTGAGACTGCGATAAAAGATATGTCTTGGGACTTAGAATCTCAATTGGTAAAAATAACAACCATGTGGGCAATTATTAATAACAAAGATGCCTTTAATGAAAAACATCACCACGGGAACAGCGCACTAAGTGCAGCTTATTATGTAAAGGCGGCTAAAAATGCAGGCGATATTGTTTTCTTTGATCCAAGACAGGCAAATGTTTTTCATCATCCATTTTCTAAAGAGGTAAACAATATAAATGCGCAGGTTCAATCAATTACGCCTAAAGCAGGTACTTTAGTTTTATTTCCAAGCTATCTAGAGCATAAGGTTAATCCAAATTTATCCAACGAAGAAAGAATAGTCGTAAGCTTTAATGTTTCTCTTTTAAGAAAAAAAGACCTAATCTAATTATTATTTTTTTTTATTTCTTTTAAAAAATTCTCAATATCAATATTTTTATTTTGAAGATTATTGATAATTTCTTTTCCCATGATTCCAACAAAATGAAAAAAATTTGGATTTTGTATAATTTTTGAATTTGGCAAAAAGGGCATATAGTTCCACTCACAACCAATTTCTGAAAATAATTCTCTGTTTTCAATTATAAATTCATTTAACATCATGTTGTCAGAATTTTTTCCCTTTGGTCTAATTTTTTTATTTAACCTATTAATCATATAATTAGCTAATTTTTTTGCAGTTAAATTATCACAAAATGTAACTCCAGAATTGTAATATCCGTATGAATTATCAAGATTGTTTACTTCTCTGAATATTTTTGAAGAATTACCCTCCGGCTCTCTTACGTTTCTTAATCCTTTAAATTCTGGCAATGGTTTAGCATCAGGAAAAATATAAACATCGTTGTCTACATAAATAGTATATTCATAATTATTATTAAAATGAAAATATCTTTCAAATGAATAGTGTTTATTTTTTGTTTCTAAAAAATCAAAATCTCCAAATTTATTTTCATAGATGCTTTCTTTTACTAAACAATAATCATATTGAAATTTATTACAATATTTCTCAACAGATGGAATAAAAATGTCTCTTATAGGATTAATGGTGTCTTTATTTCCCCATTGTGTACCTGAACCAATATCTATTTGTATTATAATATAATTAGATTTTATGTTCATTTAATTTATCATTTAACATTTTTTTAAGATATGTACTTTTTTAATATAACTTTATTAATTATTAGTGGTACAAAAAAATAGATAAAAATAAAAAATTGGTTACTTTATGCATCTACGCGCAATTAATACATTTACAGGTGATAAAAAAAATAGAGTTCATGCTCAATATTCTTTGATTAAAAAAATTTTGCTAAATGAATAATAAAAAAACACTTTTTATTACATCTTATCCGAAAAGTGGAAACACTTTTATGAGGGCAATAATTTCAAGTTTAATTTATTCAGAAGATGGAATTTTTGAAACTGCATTATTTAAAAAGATTAGCCTGTTAGATACAAATCCATTTTATGATTTTGTTAAAAAAATAAATGCTGAAGATTTTTTAAAACTTAACAGGGTTGATACGGTCTGTAAATATTGGCAATTAGCACAGCAAAAACACTCTGAAATAACAGACAATTATATTTTCAAATCTCATTCAGCCAATCTAATGCTTGGAAAATATAAATATACCTCTGAAGAAAATTGCATGGGTGTTATTTACTTGGTTAGAGACCCAAGGGCAGTTGTTCCTTCATACGCTTATCATTATAATATTACTAATGATGATGCATTTCAAAAAATTACGAATATGAAAGAAATTATATTTAATCCGCAGAATAATATTTGTGTCCCACTCTCAAACTGGGAGATCCATATCAAAAGTTGGGAAAAAAATAATATTCCAATTATTTTTGTGAGGTTTGAAGACTTAGTATCTGATACTGTTAACACAATCTATAAGTGTGTAGAATTCTTAAAATCACTTAATATAAATTTTAATTATGACACAAAAAAAATAGACAACATTTATCAAAGTACGAAATTCAAAAGACTTAAAAAATTAGAAGAAGATAATAATTATAGTATTGGTAAAGATAAAAACTTTTATAGAAAAGGCTCGATTGAAAATAATTATGTAAGCCAAGAAATTAAAAACAAATTAATAGATTTGTTTGAAGAAAAAATGAAAAAGTTTAATTATATTTAAAAAAAATTATGAACGAAACAAAACTTGATAGGGTTTTATGGATTTTTAGTTTCCATAATCCAGGTATTATGCCTAGTAATGTGGTTGGGGGGATAATGCCGGCAGATATGTTAGGGATAAAAAAATTAATCTTCCTAGATGTGCATGATCCTGAAAAAACATTATCAAACCTCAATCCTAAAATTATAATACTATCAAAGGTATTTCATGATAAAATTATAGATTTAGTAAAATTAGCAAAAAAAAGAAAAATAAAAATTATTTCTATATTTGATGATTGGAATTTTGATATAAGCAGCAAAACTTTCAATTCAAAAAGAAACTTACCTGTTGCAAATTATTCTGATGTAATTGTCGTTAAGACCAAAAGCGCATCTAAAGTATTATATAAAAATACAGGACTATTATCAAAAGTTGTTCCAGATATGTTAAGATTTAAAGCCCACAATTTATATTCTAAAATCAATTATCCCTTTAATTTATGCTGGTTTGGAATGCACACAAATCATGATAGCTTAATAGGAGAGCTGATGAAAATGAACAATACTAATTTAAAAATTAATTTAAAAATCATTACAAACTTTTGTGATAAATTAAAAATAGCAATTAATAAAACGGTGTACAGCAACATTTCTTTTGAATTTATAGATTGGCATCCTCAATTTGACAAAGAAGTTGTAAAATCAGATATTGTTATATTGCCTTATCCAAAAGATAATGAAAGGCTTGTAAAGTCATCTAATAGAATTATTGATTCAATTAACCTTGGAAGATTTGTTTTACTCTCAGACGTAGTTCAGTTTAAGGAATTTAAAAATTATACTTTTTTTGGTGATATATCAGAAGGGCTAAAATGGTTAAAAAAAAACAGTCATTTGGTCAAAAATAAAGTCCAAAATGGCCAGGAATATGTGAATAAAAACTACAGCAATGAAGTAACTGCGAAAAAATGGAAGGATATAATAATTTCGTTATTATAAATTATAACCAATTTTTATTTTTTAAAGTCCAATCAATGGTTTGTTTAATTCTTTGATTAATGTTTTTTTTTGGTGTCCATCCAAGTTTTTTTAGTTTTGATCCATCTAATGCATAACGTAAGTCATGACCTGGTCTCGCAGAATGAAAATCAACCATTTTATATCGAAGTCTTTTCTTTAGCTCTTTTGCTATTATTTGAGCCAATTGAAGATTGTCTATCTCTTTAGAACCAACTATATTAAACTTATCGCCAACCTTGCCTTTGTTTAATATAAATATTACAGCAGATGCAACATCCTGTGCATGAATATAATATCTTGAGCCAGCTTTAGTTTTGTTTTTGTTGGAATGAATAGTTAGAGTTTTATTTTTTAATACATGATTGATGATTTTTGGAAAAAATTTTTCTGGATGCTGTCTTTCTCCTATTACGTTCATAGTATGCGTTATAATTATTGGTAGTTTGTAAGTATTAAAGAATGAAATACACATCTCTTCACCACCTGCCTTGCTTGCAGCATATGGGTTGCCACTCCTATATCTATCGTCTTCTTTATAATTAATCCCTTTTGGTGCGGGGCCAAAGACCTCATCTGTGCTAAAATATAAGAATTTTTTAATTTTTTTTATTCCTCTGGCATAATTTAATAAATTTACTGTTCCAACAACATTGTCCATGACAAATGACATTGGGTCATCAATGCTTCTGTCTACATGGGATGATGCGGCAACATGCAAAATAATATCTGGATTAGATAATTGCTTTTTTACAATAGGATTTATTTCTGCCTTAAGATCATGCCAGACAATTTTAAGTCTTTTTCTCCATTTGGGGTTTTTTTCTAACATTTCAGAAATTCTATTGTAGCTTCCTGAATAATCTAGCCGATCTAATGAAATAATTTTACAATTAGTATCATTTAATAATTTAAAAATTATATGATGACCTATAAATCCAGCCCCTCCCGTAATTAAAATTTTGTTATTATTCATTTTTTCACTAATGTAACTTATTATATAAAATAAAATGAATAAACAACCTTAATTAAAATTACAAAATGGAGAAATATTACACGTTTGAGATATAAAACACACAAACAACAGCTAGTTTTCTAGCAAAAAAACTGAATAGTATTTATTTTTATCTATCCAGTATTTTTTTACTTTCCACCCAGCTGAATTTGCCAAAATTTTAAAACTATGTAACGTAAATTTTTTTGATGTTTCGGTTTGTATTTTTTCATTTTTTTTAACAAAATATTTTTTATTATTAATAATGAATTTTTGATCTTTTTTACTAATTAAAAAACTTTCAACAGAATTATTTTTTTC
>MDSW01129191.1_pt1 | contig 13282 bp, 14 predicted proteins | sample 811171 | NCBI WGS metagenome assembly MDSW01 (sample SAMN05326641, study PRJNA326480) | marine metagenome | isolation source: seawater | place: Atlantic Ocean: North West | collected 2012 | reverse complement strand
TTGACCATCGTAGAAGTTAACTCCAACGAAAGTAAGACCAATGTCAGCATCTCTAGAAAGTGTCCAAGTTGTGTTTCTTGATAAGATATCAATCTCACCAGAAGTTAGAGCTGTAAATCTTTCTTTAGCACTTAGTGGAGTAAACTTAACTTTGTTCGCATCACCTAGCACTGCAGCAGCTACTGCTCTACATACATCAACATCTACACCAGTCCAATTTCCTGCAGCATCAGCATTAGAAAATCCTGGAAGACCTTGAGAAACACCACATCTTACAAACCCTTTTTTTTGAGTGTTTTTAAGTGTTTTAGATTTCTTTGCAGCCATAGTTTCTGTAGTAAATGCAAACAGAACAGCGACCATTGCAGCTAAAGAAGTCAATTTTCTTATAACATTAAACATATTCTTCCTCTTGTTATTAGTTTATTTGTTAACAAATAATTCAAAATCGCTTTTGAATTTTTATAAGTAAAGCATGATATGAATCACTCATCAATAATAAAATTAGTTATTTTTCATAAAAAATATCTAATAAAACTCAAATTCATCTATTTTTTTACTTAATTGTTCAATTAAATAGTATTTTTTTCAAAGAATTGTAATGCCTAAATCCAGTGTAAATTAAAGAGTTTCTTTTTGCCAAAATTCTCTTTTTTATTGTATCCTCACTAATAATATTGTCTAATATTTTTTTTAATTCACCTTTTTTATTAGATTCATACAAGTATCCAGCATCACCATAGCTCAAAAATTCTTTTGGACCATTTGGACAATCTGAGGATATAACAAGAAGATTAGATAAGGCTGCTTCTACAAGAACAAAACCCACTTCTTCCCACAAAGAGGACATTACTAAGATTGATGCTTTTTTCATATAAAAAAAAGGATTGTTTTGATGACCTAACAGAAAAATTCTTTCTTTTAAATCTAAATTAGTTATTAATTTTTCAAGATATTTTTTATCCTCGCCATCACCAATAATTATATAATCGTAATTTTTATTTTTTATAAGAAAATCTTTTATTTCATGAATCAAATATTCATAATTTTTTTGTTTTGTAAGTCTACCAACTGATAAAATAAAATTGTTTTTTGTAGGTAAATCCACAATTTTATTTCTATTAATATAAAAATCTTTCATATTAATAATAGCATCAGGTAAAAATTTTAATTTTGCACCATCTAGAAAATTTAGATTATGAAGTTTTTCTTTTAATTCAACAGTAGGACAAGTTACCATAAATAATTTTTTATTAACTATTTTCCATAAAAACTTACGTAGAAAATTAAGTTTTGGATAACCTGAAATTCGAAGAATCATTTTAGATTTAAAATTAAAACATAAAATTAAAAATAAAGGCAATGAAGTTATCAAATGAGCAATAAAATAAGAATTTTTTTCTTTTTTTAAAAAATTTAACAATGGAAAAAAGGCTAATAAAAAAATAAAGATATATGCCAGTCTACTTTTAATGTAACCTGATCTAGGGATATATTTTACTAACTTAGGATAAAAATCAATAACTTCAATCCCATTTTCTTTTAAAATATTATTATAAGTATTCCACTCACCAAAAACATTTATAATTTTAACAGAATTTTCATTATCTGAAAATTTTTTATAAGCAATAGCAGAATTCATGCATGATTTAATTGTGCCAACATTGCTTATAAATGGTGACCAGTAAATTAAATTAATCATTTTTAAACCTCTTAAAATCTTACGTATGACTTAAATTTATCAATAATTTCATAAATATTTTTTTCAAAAAAAAATTTAATTATACAAATGGCGCGCCCTGGAGGATTCGAACCTCCGACCCTCGGTTTAGAAAACCGATGCTCTATCCAGCTGAGCTAAGGGCGCAAATTTTATACATATACATTAAATATTTAATCTTTAAAAAGAAATTTTTTAAAAATAATTAATACTGTTAATAATTCCATTCGACCAATAATCATAAAAAAAATAAGACAATACTTAGTAAAATAATGTAAACTATTAAATTCTATATCATGTACACCATAAGCAGAAGAATTAACAGTATTCATTAATGTTAAAATTGCAAGTTTAAGAGAATACTCAAATTCTATCTGGTTTAAGCTTAGTAATATAGTTAAAATAAAAAAAGATAAAATAAAAATCAAAACAGTTAAGAAATATTTATTAATTTCTTCAAAATTAAAATTAATTTTAGTGAAAACTAATTTATTCATAAAAATATTTTTAGGTTTACTAAAAGACAAAATTTGATTTAAAGAATATTTAAATAATGAATACATTTTGATAAATCTTAAACCTGAACTGGTAGAAAAAAAAGAACCTCCTATAATTACTAAAATCAAATATATAAAATTTAATCTAGTTTGATCATAGTTTAGAGAAAAACCGATATTAGACATACTACTTGATATTGCCAGTAAATTTATTGAAAAATCATTTTGGGAAGTAAAAAAAAGAAAAAATATAGAAATAACTATCAATAGATAATAAATTAAATGAAGGTCTTCATAAAAAAAATTAATATTTTTTTTTCTTATAAAAATTAAATTATAACTAAAAAAAATACTAAAAAATGAAAATAAAAGTAAAATAGAAAAAATAATTATTTGAGTATTATTTTTTAAGATAATCGATAATTCATTAACTGGTAAAAAACCACCAGAAGAAATGATAGTAAAAGCTAAGTTTAATGAGTCGAATGTTCTTATAGATATTAAATTTAAAATTATAAAAATGATAAATGTCAATCCACAATATAATAAAAAAATTTTTATACTTTGTTTTAATAATTCAGAGCTATTAAAAGATAAATAATGCGTTAAAGATTTTTTGAAACTTTCATCATAAATATCTATTAAATAGATTATGGAAAAGAGAAAATATAGACCACCTATCCACTGTATTGATGATCTCCACAAAATTAAGCTTTGATCTATATGTTTAATATTTTCAAAAATTGTAAAACCAGTTGATGTAAATCCTGAAATTGACTCAAAGAAAGAATTTAAAAAAGTTAAATTATAAATACTTAAATAAAATGGTAAGGATAAAATTAAAGGTATAATTAAATAACCAAAAAAAACTGTTAAAATTTTATCAAAAATTGTTACTTTTTTTTTATTTTTTTCAAATTTATAAAATAATATAGCTATAATTAAGGAAGTTATAAGACTTATATAATATGTATTTAAATTAAGATATAGATTTAAATAGTAAGAATAAATAACATTAAAAAATGATAAAACTGATATTAAACCAAAAAAAAAACTTAAATATCTAATTCTTAGACCAAACATTAATTAATTAACTTAATCTAAACAAATTTTCTACAATTGAAATTGAGTCTTTTTGAACAATAAAAACAATTCTATCTTCTTTTTGAAATTTAAAATCTGATCTTGGAATAATAACTTTATCTTTTCTCAATATAGCACCTATTCGAATTTCATTAGGCAAATTAGCATTCTTAAGTTCTTTAGAAATTAATTCTGATGTTTCAATAATTTCAGCCTCTATGACTTCATATTCACCATTTGAAATAGTATAAGCATTTTCTATTGTTCCTTTATGAATATGTTTTAGTATACTTGATACAGTATTCATTCTTGGATCGATTAAATCATCAATTTTTAATGAAGACTGTAATAATGAATAATTAGGTTTATTGATTAAAGCCATTGTTCTTTTATCATCTACATTTTTTTGATCTTTAGCAAATTTTTCAACCAATACACTTACCATTAAATTATCTTCATCATCATTAGTTAATGCTAGTACTGTTTCTGCCTCTCCTAAGTTACCTTCAATTAAAGCTTCCTCATCCAATCCATCGCCATTAATAATAATTGTATTATTTAATTGATTAGCTAAGAACTCTGCTCTATTTTTATTTTTTTCTAAAATTTTAACTCTTATTTCTGTATTTTTACTTTCTTCTAAATTTTTAGCTAAATTAAAACCAATGTTTCCACCACCAACAATTAATATTTTTTTTGATATTTTTTCTTTATGACCAAAGGCTTCTAATGTTTCTGCCATTTGAGAAGAATTTATTATCACATATATTTTGTCATCAAATTTAATTTGGTCTGTTTTTTTAGGAATAAAAGTTTTGTCCTCTCTTATTATTGTAACTATATTCGCTTCTAGATTAGGAAATTTACTTGTTAATTCATTTAATTTATAATCAATCAACTTACAATTTTCTTTTATAAGAATTTCTAACAATCTTATTTTATTGTCTGCAAAAGGTACGCTATCTAGGGCACCTGGAGCTTCTAACTTTCTTTGAATAGATTTTGATATTTCTAATTCTGGAGAAATAATTACATCTATCGGTAAATTTTCTTTATTATAAACTCTAGTAAATTTTGGATTTAAATAATCTTGAGATCTAATTCTTGCAATTTTTTTTTGTACATTAAATATTGAATATGCTATTTGACATATAAGCATATTGATTTCATCATTTCTTGTAACTGCAATAATCATATCGGTTTCAGAAGCATTAGCTTTTTCAAGAATTGATGGATAAGTTGCTTTACCTACTATAGCTTTTACATCTAAAGAATCATTAATTTTTTGAATATCCTCGCTAGATTGATCTATAACTGTAATCGAGTGTCCTTGCTCACTTAACAATTTTGCAATTGTAAACCCCACTCTCCCAGCGCCACAAATTATAATATTCATTTAATTAAATTCTTTTATCCCTAATCCTTTTAACTTTCTATGAAGAGCACTTCTTTCCATTCCTACAAATTGTGCTGTTTTTGATATATTGCCATTAAATTTCTTTAATTGAATTGTTAAATACTCTTTTTCAAATTTTTCTCTAGCTTCTTTTAATGGAATAGAAAGACTGTTTTCTTTTACTTTTTCATTCAAACTATCAGATTTTAAAGACTCTTTAATAATATTTGAAACTTTATCCTTGTTTTCAGGTTGTAAAATAGCAACTCTTTCAATTAAATTTCTTAATTCTCTAACATTTCCTTGCCAGTCATAATTTAAAATATAACTATCATTTTCATCAATTTCTAATTTCTTAATGTTGTAATTCTCTGAGATTTTTTTTGAAAAGTATTTTATCAATAAAGGTATATCTGAAATTCTTTCATTAAGTGGTTTAACATTAATTTCAAAAACATTAATTCTATGAAATAAATCTTCTCTAAAATTTCCTAATTCAATTTCATTTTTTAGATCTTTACTAGAAGAACAAATCAATCTGACATCTACATTAATATCTTTTATACCATTTACTCTCTTAAATTTCTGGTCAGTTAATACTCTTAATATTTTGGATTGGATTTCCAACGGAATTTCTGAAACTTGATCTATTAACAGAGTTCCTTTATTAGATTTTTCTAACGCACCATAAGAAATAGAGCCATCATCTTTTTCTAAACCAAATAATTCTGGTTCATATTTTTCTTTATCTAATAATGCTCCATTAAGAATAATAAAAGGTCTATTGTTTCTTTTTGATTTCTTATGAATCTTTCTAGCAATTAATTCTTTACCTGAACCTGAGGGTCCATTAATTATAATCCTGCTATCTGTTAAAGATATTTTTTCAATTTGATCTTTTATAGATGTTATATTTTTACTATCTCCTATCAATTCATAAGATGAAAATAGTTTATTTTCATATTCATCTTTTTGATTTTTTAAATTTATATTTTCTATTGCCCTAGAAATAAAATTTAATAATCTAGCTTGATCAAAAGGTTTCTCTATAAATTCAAAGGCTCCATTTTTTAAAGAATTAATTGCCATTTCTATATTAGCGTGTCCTGAAACTATTATAACAGGTATATCTTTATTTTTTTTTTTGATATATGATAAAAGTTCTATTCCATCGTAGTCACCTTTATCTAACTTTACATCAAAAATTGCTACATCAGGTAACTTTAAATCAATTTCTTTCAAAGCCTGATTATAATTTGCTGCTACTCTAGTTTTATAACCTGCATCAGAAATTAAATTATTTAATATATTTCTAATGTCAGAATTATCATCAACTATTAAAATTTCAGATATCATTTTTACTAAAGTTAATTTCTATTTTTGCACCATCATCTATAGGAAAAAAATTTATTTTACCATTATGATCATTAATGATTTTATTAACGATAGAAAGTCCTAATCCAGTACCATTTTTTTTTGTTGTGAAATAAGGATTCAATATATCTTTAATATTTTTAGAAAGTATACCAAAACCAATTCCATTATCAGTTATTACTATAGTAATATGATCATCTGTATCTTTAATTTCAACAGTTATTTTTTTACTAAAATTACCTTTATTTTCTGACTTTTGCTGAATACTTTCAATTGAATTTTTAATTAAATTGAAAAAAACTCTGCTTATTTGCTCTTTATCGCTTTTAAATAAAATCTTATTTGAATTTTTAATCAATTGAATTTTCACTTGATTATCAATTTCAGATAATAATTTTATATTTTCTTCTAATAATTGAATTAAATTATTATCATTAAGAATTGGTTTTGGCATTCTTGCGAAATCAGAAAATTCATTAACCAGATTACCTATTTGTTTTATCTGATTATTGATAATCTTTAAATTGTCTTCAAAATTTTTTTTTTCATTTTCATTAAATTGTTCAGAATATTTGCTTTGAATTCTATCAAGAGTTAATTGTATTGGTGTAAGAGGATTTTTTATTTCATGGGCTAATTTTCTTGCAAGATTACCCCAAGCTTCATGTCTTTCATTTATAATTAATTTTTCCTGTTGATCTTTTAATCGACTGATCATAGAATTAAAATTTTTATTTAAAGTTTCAAGATCTTTATCAGTTTTTAATTCTGGAACTTTTGCATTTAAATTTCCGTCACCAATTGCTGATGATGCATAAATTAAATTATTAATTGATCTAAAAAATCTAGATGAAAACCTTATAGCAATTGTAATAGATATAAACATTAATAAGGTAACTATTATCAAATAAATAATTGCAAAAGAAATCTTAATGCCTGTACTTTTTTCTTCAACAGTATAATAAAAATTAATTGCTTCTTGAGATTCTTTTAAATAGTTTGAAATTTTAGGATCAAGATACTTAACTACATATAAAAACCTATCTTCAAAAGCTTGTAATCGCATAATAGCAGCAGATATATTTTCAGGAGCATTAATTATTTTTAATGGTCTATCGTCTTCTATAACCAATTCTAATGCTCCATCAACTGGTGGTAAGTATTTTGATTTATCATTAATATTTGTAAAAAGTATTTCTTTATCAATATCAATAATATGAATTTCATCAATGTCTCTAATTATTTTTTGTGTTTTTAAAAATTTTATATATTCAGCTTCATTATCATTTAAAAACTTTGCACTTTTATTAGTGTCAAAAGCAATTAAAACAATTTCAGATTTAACTTTATTTTGAACTTCTTGAACATAACTTTTTGCTAGTTCATAAGAATTATTTACTACTGTAGTAACTTTTTTGTCAAAATATTTTTCCAAAGCAAATGAGAATAAAAAAAGTGAAAATATAGAAATTAATACAGAAGGAATAAGTGTGAATAATGAAAAATATGTTATATATTTTTTATTTGATGTTAAACCATCTTTATCAATATCATTTTTAATTGAATTTTTAATTTCATAAAAAATGAAAATAAAAAGTAAAAAAAGTAAGAAAATATTTAAAATTAAAAGATACTGAAGATTTTGTTGATTTAATTCAATGAAACTTCTATTGATGAATGTTAAAAATGTTAAAAAACCAACAAAAAGTGTGATTAAAAATAAACTTATAATTAACAAATTTTTTTTAAAAAATTCAAACATTAATTCAAAACATATATATTTTATTTAAATGAACAACTATTTTGTAATTTTAGCTGCAGGAAAAGGTAGTAGATTTAATAGTAAAAAGCCTAAACAATTTCATTTATTCAAAAATAAAGAATTATACGAACATTCAATAAATAAATCTATTATTTCTAAACTTTTCAAAAAAATTGTTTTAGTTGTCAATAATCCAAAAAAAATAAAAAAAAAAAAATTCAAAAAAAATTATAATTATTAAAGGAGGCAAAGAAAGATCAGACTCTTCTCTATTAGCTTTAAAAAAAATTAAAAAATTTAAACCTAGAAATGTTATAATACATGATGCTGCAAGACCTAATTTTTCTACAAATTTATTAAAAAGAATAGTTAAACAATTAAAATTTAACAACTCTGTAGTTCCTGTAATTAATCCTAATGACTCCGTTAAATATAAAGTAAAAAATCAATTATTTAATTTAAAAAGAAATAAAGTTTTTTTTAGTCAAACACCTCAAGGTTTTAAATTTGATAAACTTTACAATTTAGCAATTAAAGAAAAGATTAAAGTTTCTGACGAAGCATCATTATTCATAAATAATAATAAAAAAATAAAATTAATAAAAGGTGAAAACAATAACTTTAAAATAACATTTAAAGAAGATTTAAAAAGTCCAACAACTTATTTTGGAATTGGTTTTGATATACACAGATTAATTAAAAATAAAAAATTGTATTTAGGTGGTATTAAAATTCCATTTCATTCAGGTTTAAAAGGTCATTCTGATGGTGATGTAATCTTACATGCAATTATAGATGCGTTATTGGGTGCTTTACAACAAAAAGATATAGGTACATATTTTCCTAGTAATAAAAATAAATATAAAAATATAAGATCTCCAAACATGTTAAAACTTATTTTAAATAATTTGGATAATAATAATTTTTTTATAAACAACTTGGATATAAATTTAATTTGTGAAAATCCTAAAGTTTCCAAATATCGAAACAAAATAATTAATTCAATATCAAAACTTATGAAATTAAATAAAGATAAAATTAATATTAAGGGTAAAACTGTCGAAAAATTAGGTTTAATTGGAAAAGAAAATGCTATGGCATGTGAGGCTATAATTTCAATAAATAAATATGAATAAGGTAAATTTTTTATTTGTTACGTTATTTGGTATTGGTAAATTAAAAAAAATACCCGGTAGTTATGCTTCTTTAGCAACAACAATATTTTTATTTTTTATATTTCATATTTTAAAATTTTCCCCAAATGTTATTCTAATTGGAATTATAATTGTATTTTTCATTTCTCTTTTTGCAGTAAATATTTTTATCAAAGACTTAGATCAAAAAGATCCAAAAGAAGTAGTAATTGATGAATTTATTGGCCAATCAATTCCAATATGTCTATATGAAATTGCTCACGAGGGAACAAATGAAGCTAATCAAATATTAACATTTTACTTTATAATGTTTATTTTATTCAGAATATTCGACATCACTAAACCCTACCCCATAAGTTATTATGATAAAAACTTTAAAAATAGTTTCGGCGTTCTAATGGATGATGTCTGTGCAGGATTATATGTCGTGGCAGTTCTGGTTTTATATATGGTAATTACTTCATGAAAAAAATTTCTCAAAAGTTGGTTAAATTACTAAACAAAAAAAAACTAAAGATATCTTTTGCTGAGTCTTGTACTGGAGGTAAACTTTCAAGTTCTATTACATCAATAAGTGGATCATCTAAAATTTTTACTCTTGGATTGGTTACTTATTCAAATCAATCTAAAATTAGTATTCTAAAAGTTCCTAAAAAAATAATAATCAAATATGGAGCTGTAAGCTATGAAACATGCTTATCTATGGTTAAAAATTTAAACAAAATTAGCAAAACGAATATATCTGTTTCCATAACTGGAATTGCAGGACCCAAAGGTGGTACCACCCATAAACCTGTTGGTTTAGTATTTATTGGTATTAAAAAAGGTAATAAAACTTTAGTTAAAAAGTACTTATTTAAGAATAAAAAAAGATCCTTAATTCAAAGATCTGCAATTAATAAAGCTTTAAACTTAATTATAAGTCTTACTAAATAATTCCTCAGCTCTTTTTTGGAAAGCATCTGCAATTTTATTTAAACCAAATTCAAATGATTTTTCCATAAGTATATTCAAAAATTTATTCTCGATTTCAAAATCTATATCAAAAGTAACTTCAGTGAAATTATCCTTATTTATAAATTTCCATTTATTCGACAAATGATTTAATGGTCCATCAAGATTTCTAACAAATATTGTGTTGTCTCTTTTATTATATAAAACATCGCTTTTATATGTGTCTTTAAAAGGCCCTTTTCCAATAGTTAGGTCGGCTATTATTTTAGTTATATTTTCTTCATTTTTATTCTCGTGTATTTTGGCATCATAACAAAAAGGAACAAACTCTGGATATTTTTCAATATCTAAAACTAAGTTAATTAAATCTTCTTTTTTACATTCAATTAATCTCTTAACTGAAGCTTTTGGCATTAATTAATATTAACTCTGTTTTTTTGAAGTTTAGCAAAATCTTCGTCTGCATGGTATGAAGATCTCGTTAAGGGAGATGAAGAAACTAACAAAAACCCTTTTGATTTAGCAATTAATTCCAATTCTTTGAATTCATCTGGGTGATAATATCTTTCTAGCGGATAATGTTTAACAGAAGGTTGTAGATATTGACCTATTGTCAAAAAATCTACATTCGTAGATCTTAAGTCATCCATAACTTGAATAATTTCATCATATTTTTCACCCAAGCCAACCATAATTCCTGATTTTGTAAAAATTTTATTGTTATTATCTTTTGCATTTTTTAATAATTCAAGTGAAGCAAAGTATCTAGCGCCAGGTCTTACTTTTAAATACAAACTTGGTACTGTCTCAATATTATGATTAAAAACATCTGGGTTTGCTTCTAGTATTTTTTTATAAGAATCACCTTTTCTTAAAAAGTCTGGAGTTAATACTTCAATAGTAGTGATTGGATTTTTTTTTCTTATAGTTTCTATAACTTTTTTAAAATGATTTGATCCACCATCACTTAAGTCATCCCTATCTACTGAAGTAATAACTACATGTTTTAATGAAAGTTTTTTTACAGCATTTGCAATTTTTATATCTTCATAAGGATCAAGTTTTTCAGGTTTTCCAGTTTTTACATCACAAAAGGCACAAGCTCTAGTACACGTATCACCCATAATCATGAAGGTTGCATGTCTTTTACTCCAACATTCAGTAATGTTTGGACAGTTAGCTTCTTGACATACGGTAACAAGATTATTTTTATTAACTACAGTTTTAGTAATAAAAAACTCTTTGCTATTAATTAGTTTTGACCTAATCCATTCTGGTTTTTTTTTAATTGGATTAGCAGGATTTTTAATTTTTTCAGGATGTCTAGGCTTAATTTTTTGCATCATCATTTTTTATTATATAAATTGTTTCATTTTCTCTTCCAAATAAAAATCTCTCTCTAATTAAAGTTTCAATATAGTCAAGATCTAGATTGTCACTTAATAATGAATTCTTAAAATCCAAGTCTTTAATCTTATTAATTAATAACATTTCATCTTTTAGTAAATTATTCAAAATTTTTTTTTTTTTCAAAATATGAAATAAGTCCTCTTTGACCCGACAAAATATTAAAGAAAAAATATAAAATCAGGAAAGTAGATAATAGTATAAAAAAGTTTTTTTTAAATTTTTCAAGCATTAATGAATCTTATTCATTCTAGCTTTTTTTCCAAGATCTTCTTCTATGCGTAATAATTGATTATATTTAGCTACTCTTTCAGATCTTGCTAAAGATCCTGTTTTTATTTGATTTGAATTTGTACCTACTGCTAAATCAGCAATGAATGTATCTTCACTATCACCTGACCTGTGGGAAATAATTGTTTTAAATCCAATTATTTGTGCAAATTTTATCACGTCAAGTGTTTCAGAAACGGTCCCAATTTGATTTAATTTTATCAATATCGCATTAGATGATACGTTTAAAAATCCCTTTTTAAGTCTCTCAAGATTTGTAACATAAAGATCATCACCAACAATTTGAATTTTTTTAGTCAATTTCATTAATTTGTTCCAAGATTTCCAATCATTTTCGGCAAAAGGGTCTTCTATGGATTTAATCTTATATTTTTTAATAATTTTTTTGTATTCTAAAATAGATTTGTTTACTGACACATAACGTTTTGAATGTATAGAATATTTTTTTTTTTTATATAATTCATTTGCAGCTACATCTAGGCAAATAGATACATCTCTGCCATTAACAAAGCCAGATTTTCTTATAGCAGATACAATTAAATCTAGTGCTTTATTATTACTACTTATCATTGGTGCAAATCCACCTTCATCACCAACTGATGTTGATAATTTTTTATCTTTAATCAACTTGCTTAAATTTTTTATTACCAGGAAACAAATTCTAATTGCATCTGCAAAATTCCTAGATCTGTCAGGTCTAATCATAAATTCTTGTATTCTCAAATTATTATTTGCATGGACACCTCCGTTAATTATATTCATTAATGGATATGGTAATTGAAAATTATTTTTTACTAAGAAAGTTTTATATAAAGGTAAATTTTTTATTTTTGCTGAAAGTTTTTTTACTGCCATTGAAACAGCTAGAATAGTATTGGCACCTAAATTTGTTTTGTGTCTAGTACCGTCTAAATTAATCATTATAGAATCTATTCTCTCTTGATTATGTACATTTTGTCCTTTTAATTTTTTTGAAATTTTATTGTTGACTAGATAAATTGCATTTAAAACACTTTTTCCTAAATACCTTTTATTATTTTTATCTCTTTTTTCAAATGCCTCAAATGTTCCTGTTGATGCTCCTGATGGACAAATAGCAGTAGCGCTTTTATATTTAGTAGAAACTTCAGCTTCTATTGTGGGATTTCCTCTGCTATCAAAAACTTGTCTTGCTTTAACTTTTAAAATTTTACTCACTTATTTTTGATTAAATTATCAATATCACAAAGTTGTTTTAATAAATTTTCTAATTTATTTATTGGAACCATATTAGGGCCATCAGAAGGAGCATTGTCAGGATCTTGATGTGTTTCAATAAATACACCAGCAACACCTACAGCTACAGCTGCTCTAGCCAAATATTTGACAAATTCTCTTTGTCCACCTGATGACTCTCCGTGACCTCCTGGTTGCTGAACTGAGTGAGTAGCATCAAATATAACTGGATAACCATTTTTTGCCATAATAGGTAATGATCTCATGTCAGAAACTAAAGTATTATATCCAAAGCTTGCACCTCTCTCTGTTACTAAAATATTTTCATTTCCACTATCAGAAATTTTTTTAGTAACATTAATCATATCCCAGGGAGCTAAGAACTGTCCTTTTTTAACATTAATAATTTTATTAGTTTTTGCTGCTGCG
>MDSW01040316.1_pt1 | contig 13282 bp, 9 predicted proteins | sample 811171 | NCBI WGS metagenome assembly MDSW01 (sample SAMN05326641, study PRJNA326480) | marine metagenome | isolation source: seawater | place: Atlantic Ocean: North West | collected 2012 | reverse complement strand
GTTAGAAATTTGAGAGGATCTGTCTTCAGTACGAGAGGACCGAGATGGACTGACCTCTAGTGTACCGGTTGTTCCGCCAGGAGCACCGCCGGGTAGCTACGTCGGGAAGGGATAAGCGCTGAAAGCATATAAGCACGAAACCTACCACAAGATTAGATTTCTTTTAAGGGTCGTAGGAGACTACTACGTTGATAGGTCACAGGTGTAAAGGCAGTAATGTCTTAGCCGAGTGATACTAATTACCCGTAGGCCTATCGAACAATTCTTTTTATTTAATTTTTTCATTCAAAATGTCCAATGTGCATTTTAATTGCACATTAAACTTTTTTGGTGACTATTGCGATGGGGTTCACCTCTTACCATTCCGAACAGAGAAGTTAAGTCCATCAGCGCAAATGGTACTGCCACTAGGTGGGAGAGTATGTCGTTGCCTTCTTTGAGAGTCCTTTAAACCTTTAAAGGACTCTTTTTTTTGTAATATTTAAGTAAGTAAAAAAGTTTATTTCTTTTAATTTTAAAAAATATAGAAAAAATCATTAGCTCCAATATTGTGAAAAACAGGTAATAAACAATTATTAATTTATTGTATTTTTTGTTAAAATTTTTTAGTATATATTTTTGAGTGGATATTATTACATGAGATTTTGTTTTAATTGTTGAGTTAAAATTTAATCTGGATGAACCACCGTGTTTATGAAAACAACTAAATTTATTGATTATAACTGATTTAACTCCTATTTTATTTGCTCTGTAACAAAGGTCTACATCTTCACAATACATCCAATATGACTCGTCCCAACCATTTAATTTTTTGTAATCTTTATTTTTAATTAAAAAAAATGAGCCTGAAATCCAGTCAGGATAACTGATTTCATTTTTTATAATTTTAGCTTTTGATTTCTTATTCTTTATAAATGTCCTTTCTATAAGTCTCAATAGTCCAAATAGGTTAAAAAAGTTTGGAAATATTCCAAATGGATATGTATTTTTGTTTTTGTCGTTATATTGACTAATTGTAATTATATTTTGAGTTAATTTTTTATCACAAAATTGTATTAATTCACTTAAAGTATTATCTGGTATTATTGTGTCAGGATTTAAAAAAAGAAGCCATTTTGTTTTTGCATTTTGAGCTCCAATATTGCAAGCTTTTGAAAAACCAAAGTTCTTTGAATTTTCAATCCAATTTACCCAAATATATTTTTTTTTATATGTTTTTAATTTGTCATCATTTGAGTAATTGTCAACAACTACAACTTCGTTGCATTTTTTATTAATACTATTAAGGCATAAACTTAAACTATCCCATGACCTATAATTAACAATAACTATTGTTAGGTTTAAATCAGATTTAATAATGGACATTAATGAATCTAAGCAATTATAAAGATGGTAAGTCACCACCTTTTTTAGTGGGTAGGATTGAATCACCCATTAGGAAGATATCAATTTCTCTTGCAGCTTCTCTACCTTCTGAAATAGCCCAAACTATAAGCGATTGACCTCTTCTCATATCACCAGCTGTAAATACTTTTGGGACATTTGTTTGGTATTTTCCGTAATCAGCTTTGTAATTACTTCTATTGTCAGTAATAACACCTAATTTATCGGCTAGATTTGACTCAGGTCCTGTGAACCCAAGTGCCAAAATAGCAAGTTCACAATCATGTATTTTTTCAGATCCCTCAATTTCTTTTAGCTTAGGACTTCCATTTGAATTGTCCCATTCAACTCCAATAGTTTTTATTCCCTTTAAATTTCCATTTTTATCTTTCAAAAATTCCTTAGTATTTATCAACCAATTTCTTTCACATCCTTCTTTATGTGATGAAGAAGTTGTTAATTGAAGTGGCCAGTATGGCCAAGGAGTTGTAGGAGATCTGTGCCCAGGAGGTTTGGGCATAATTTCAAAATTTTTCACAGATTTTGCACCTTGTCTATTTGATGTGCCTATACAATCTGAACCAGTGTCACCCCCACCAATAACTATTACATTTTTATTAGTAGCTTTTATTTGGTTTTCTATTTTTTTACCAAAGACTACTTTTGTTTGTTGCGTTAGAAAATCCATTGCTTGAACAACTCCTGGGGAATCTATTCCAGGGGTTGGTAATGTTCTTGCTTTTGTAGCACCCCCACAAAGAACTATTGCATCAAAATTTTTAAGTTTTTCAATATCATAATTAATTCCAACATTAGTTTCAGTCTTAAAAACAATGCCTTCTTTAATTAAAATATCAAGTCTTCTATCAATTATATTTTTTTCTAACTTAAAATTTGGTATACCATACCTTAATAGTCCACCTATTTTGTCATCTCTTTCAAAAACTGTAACATTGTGTCCAGCTCTATTAAGTTGTTGTGCTGCAGCAAGACCGGCAGGTCCAGATCCGATTACAGCAACTGTTTTACCAGTTCTTGTTTTAGGAATATGGGGTTTAATCCAACCTTCTTTGAAAGCTTTTTCAACAATATATTTTTCTATATTTTCGATTGAGATAGGCTCTTCAATAATACCCAACACACAAGCTTTTTCACATGGTGCAGGACAAAGTCTACCTGTGAACTCAGGGAAATTGTTAGTTGAGTGTAATATCCAAGAGGCTTTTTTCCATTCACCTTGATGAACCATATGATTGAAATCTGGAATCAAGTTACCAAGAGGACAGCCGCTGTGGCAAAAGGGAATTCCACAATCCATACATCTTGAACCTTGTTTTTGTAAATCGTTTTTTGATAAAGGAATCGTAAATTCATCATAGTTTGTGACACGTTTTTTTACGTCAACGTAAGTTTCGTCCTTTCTTTTGAATTCTTTAAAACCAGTTATCTTTCCCATATATAAATTTAATAAATTTCTTCTACCATTTGATCTTCAGTTTCTAATCTTTTTAATGCCTTTTTATATTCAATTGGCATGACTTTAACAAAATATTTTGAATTTTCAATCCAGTTGTCAAGTATATTTTTTGCTAGATTACTTTCAGTATAGTGGAAATGATTTTGAATTTTGTTTTTCAAAAGTTTCATTTCATTTTCATTTATTTTCTCGAAATTTATGGTTTCCATATTACATAAACCATTTACAAACTTGTTGTTAGGATCATAAATGTATGCAATTCCTCCACTCATACCAGCAGCAAAATTTCTCCCTGTTTTCCCTAATATGACAATTTTACCTCCAGTCATGTATTCACACCCATGATCTCCAACTCCTTCAACAACAGCTGTAACTCCAGAGTTTCTGACAGCAAATCTTTCACCAGCAATACCATTGATATATGCCTCTCCAGAAACAGCACCAAATAAGCATACATTGCCAGTGATTATATTCTCTTCAGCTTTGAAAGAAGATTCTTTTGGTTTTTTAACTATAATTTTAGCACCCGACAGGCCTTTACCAAGATAATCGTTTGTATTACCCTCTAAATTAAAAGTTATTCCTGAAGCTCCAAAAGCTCCAAAGCTTTGACCTGCAGATCCATAAAAACATAAATTGATGGTATCATCAGGCAAACCAATATTTTCATATTTTTTTGATATCTCATTACTTAAAATAGCACCAACTGTTCTATTAATATTACCAATTTTGTAATTTAAAGTAACTTTTTCTTTTTTGTCAAGAGCATTTCTAGAGTCATTCAAAATCTTAAAATCCAAAACATTTTCAAGTTTGTGATCTTGACTTTTTAAATTTCTTAAGTTAAGTTTATGATATTCTTCAGGTCTGTGAAGAATTGAGGATAAGTCTAAACCTTTTGCTTTGTAGTGTTTTATGGCATTAGTTGCATTTATTTTCTCTGTTTTTCCAACCATTTCGTTCATAGTCTTAAAACCAAGGCTAGCCATTATTTTTCTTAATTCTTGAGAAACAAAATAAAAATAATTGATTACGTGTTCAGGAGTACCTTTGAAATTTTTCCTTAAAGTTTTATCTTGAGTAGCAACACCAACAGGACAAGTATTTAAGTGACATTTTCTCATCATAATGCAACCAGAAGCAACTAAAGGTGCTGTAGCAAATCCAAATTCTTCAGCTCCTAACAAGCAGGCAATGGCAACATCTCTTCCAGTTTTTAATTGACCATCACATTCTACGACTATTCTATCCCTAAGGTTGTTCAAAACAAGAGTCTGTTGAGTTTCAGCCACACCTAATTCCCATGGAAGTCCAGCATGTTTTAAAGAGGTTAACGGTGAGGCTCCTGTGCCTCCATCAAATCCAGAAATTAGTACTACGTCTGCTTTAGCTTTAGAAACACCTGCAGCAATTGTACCAACACCAACTTCTGAGACAAGTTTGACATTTATTCTAGCATCTCTATTGGCATTTTTAAGGTCATAAATCAACTGAGCAAGATCCTCAATTGAATATATGTCGTGATGGGGAGGTGGGGATATTAATCCAACAAATGGAGTTGAATTTCTTGCGGAAGCTATCCATGGAAGGACCTTTTCTCCTGGTAATTGACCTCCTTCACCGGGTTTAGCTCCTTGAGCCATTTTGATCTGAATTTCTTTAGCATTAGTTAAATAATGCGATGTAACTCCAAAACGACCTGAGGCAACTTGTTTTATAGCGGAATTTCTATTTTCACCGTTTTTATTAATTTTAAATCTGTTTCTGTCTTCTCCTCCTTCACCTGAATTAGATTTACCCCCAATTCTATTCATTGCAATTGCCAGATTTTCATGAGCCTCTCTAGATATTGATCCATAAGACATTGCTCCTGTCTTAAATCTCTTAACAATTTCTGTCCATGGTTCCACTTCATCTATGGGTATAGGATCTAAATTATCAAATTCGAAAAGACCTCTAATAGTCATATATTTTTCAGATTGATCATTTATTGCTTTGGCGTAAATATCATAACTTTGTTGATCATTAAGCCTTACTGCTTGTTGAAGTTTGGAAACAGTAGTTGGATTAAACATATGTCTTTCTCCATTTCTTCTCCATCTGTAATCTCCACCAATATTTAGACCTAATTTGTTATTTATTTTAGAATCAGGATAAGCGTGTTGATGTCTAACATTAATTTCTTTTTCTATTTCATACAAACCAATACCTTCGATTCTAGAGGCAGTGAAAGGAAAATATTTATTAACAAAATTTGAATTAAACCCAATAATTTCAAAAATTTGAGATCCTCTGTAAGAATGAAGAGTTGATATACCAATTTTATTCATAATTTTTAAAAGCCCTTTTCCAATTGCTTTGTTATAATTGTCAACTGCCTGCTGCTCATTAATATTTTCAATAAAACCTTCATTAACTTGGATTCTTATAATTTCATTAACCATGTATGGATTTATTGCACTTGCACCATAGCCAAATAAAGTTGCAAAATGGTGAGGCTCTCTCGGTTCTGAAGATTCAATTATTATATCGAAAAATGATCTTTTTCTTAATCTATTCATTTGGTGATGAACATAAGAACAAGCTAAAAGAGGGGGTATTGGAGCTTTATCTTGATTCACGCCCCTATCTGATAAAATAATAATATTGTGATTGTCAATTATTTTGTCAGAGATTTCTTCAATTATATTTTCCAGGGACTCTTCTAATCCATTTAATCCTGATGACTTGTCATATAAAGTTTGAATAGTACATGCCTTAAAATGATCAAGAGACAAGTTTCTAATTTTTTCAAGATCTTCATTAGATATTACAGGATTTTGAATTGTTAATTTCCTACAATGGCTATCAGAAATATCAAAAATGTTTCGGTCTTCTCCAAGAGATAAGCTAATGTCAGTTACTATTTCTTCTCTAATCCCATCTAAAGGGGGATTTGTTACTTGGGCAAAAAGTTGCTTAAAATAATTAGGGAGTAATTGAGGAATATCAGATAGAACTGCTAAGGGAGTGTCAAACCCCATCGATCCGATGGTTTCTTTACCAGATTGAGCCATAGGGGTTATTATTTCTTGAATATCTTCAAGTGTGTAATTAAATAATCTTTGTCTAGTTTTGACATCAATTGTTTCGATTGGACAAGTGGAACCAATATATTTTATGTCTTTTAGATTCAATCTATTTTCATTTAACCATTTTCTGTAGGGTTTTTTTGAAACAATTTCAGATTTAATCTCACTATCATTAATTATTGTTCCCTTGTTCATGTCAACTAAAAACATTTTTCCCGGCTCTAATCTACCGTGAAGTTCAACATCATCTGATTCCACATCATAAACACCAATCTCAGATGCCATAATTAATTTTCCGCTTTTGGTGACAGTGTATCTAGAAGGTCTCAAACCATTCCTATCTAATAAAGCTCCAATATAATCACCATCAGTAAAAGGAACAGATGCTGGTCCATCCCATGGTTCCATAATACACGCATTATATTCGTAAAATGCTTTTTGATCGTCTGGCATTGTTTCGTGTTTTTCCCATGCTTCAGGTATCATCATCATCATAACTTCAGGAAGAGTTCTTCCTGTAAGAGTTAAAAGCTCAATGGCCATATCCATTGATGCAGAGTCAGATTTATTGGGAATTATTATTGGAAAAATTTTATCAATCTCAGAACCAAAAATTTCGTTCTTCATTATTTCTTCTCTCATTCTCATTCTACTAACATTCCCTTTAAGAGTATTAATTTCTCCATTTTGACATATAAACCTAAATGGTTGAGCCAGATCCCAAGAGGGCATAGTGTTAGTTGAAAATCTCTGATGTACTAAAGCTAATCTTGTAACTAAATCGGGTTTTTGAAGGTCGGTGTAATAAAGACCAATATCTTCAGGTTTTAAAATTCCTTTATAAATTAAAGTTGTTATTGACAAACTTGAAATGTAAAAATATGAGCTTTGAGAAATTTTAGAATCTATTATTCTATTTTCAGAAATTTTTCTAGATGCATAAAGTTTTGATTTAAAAACAATCTCGGAATCGTTATTACTTTTCTTGATAAAAATTTGCTCAATTTTTGGTTCAGATTTAGATGCAATTTCACCTAATTTCTCAGAATTAACAGGAACTTTTCTCCAGCCTAAAATTTCAAGACCTTTGTTGCTTAATTCTTCTTTCAAAACATCTTTACACAACTGGTATTGATTTGGGTTTTGAGGCAAAAATATCATCCCAACAGCGTATTCTCTTGGTTTTGGTAATTTAAAAGAGCAAGCACGAGTAAAAAAATCATGTGGAATATCAATTAAAAGTCCAGCACCATCACCCGTTTTTCCATCGGAACTAACTCCTCCTCTGTGTTCAAGTCTAATAAGTATATTTAGTGCATCGTGAATTATTTGGTTTGTTTTATCCCCATTTAAATTGCATATGAAACCTGCACCACAATTTTCATGCTCAAATTCTTTAAGATATAAACCTTGATTTTTAATAGACATAGACATAAAATGAATTTCAAAAATATATTAATTTACAGTTTTATCGATATTAATATTTTTAAATCTTTCAAACATTAAAGATTTGATAATTTTTTTTCTAGATTTTTACGAAAATTTATAAAACAAATAGTATAATTTTAGATTATTTTAATTTATTAATGAAATCAAAGATTGAGTAAAAAAACATCATATAGAGTTTTGGGGGTTATGTCAGGGACATCACTTGACGGAGTTGATTTAGCTATTGTAGATTTTTACATAAAAAAAAACAAATGGAAATTTAAATTATTAGAATTTAAAACTCTTAATTATAGCACTCATTTTAAAAACCAACTTTCTATTGCGCACAATTTTGACGTGAATCAGATAAAAAAACTTGATTCTGAGTATACTTTTATATTAGCAGGCATGATTAATAGTTTTCTTGAAAAGTTAAAAATTAATATTGATTTTGTTAGTTCTCATGGACATACAGTTTTACACCAACCTGAAAAAGGGATTACAATACAAATAGGTAATAATATTAAATTATCTAATTTAATTTCAAAAAAAGTTGTTTGTGATTTTCGAACTCAGGACGTTTTATTTGGGGGACAAGGTGCACCTCTTGTTCCTGTTGGTGATTATCATTTGTTTTCTGAATTTGATTACACATTAAATTTGGGGGGTTTTGCAAATATCACAAATCTTACAGATCAATTTCCAAGAGCACATGATATATGCGCTGTTAATACGGTGTTAAACAAATTATCAAAAGAATTAAACTTTGATTACGACTCAGAGGGAAAAATAGCTAAAAGTGGAAATTTAATTAAAGATTTAAAATATGAATTAGATAATATTAAATTTTATAAAGTTAAACCTCCAAAATCTCTTGGCGTTGAGTGGGTAAATAAAGTAGTATACCCTGTATTGAATAAATATAAATCATCTAAATTAGAGGATATTTTACATACTTATTCAATTCATATTTCTGAGGTGTTATCAAAAGAATTACCTGAGGGAAAAAAAATTTTATTATCAGGAGGAGGTAGTTTTAATAATTTTTTGATTGAAAAGATTGTTGAAAAATCGAAAAGTGAAATCAAAATTCCATCAAAAGAAATTATTAATTTTAAAGAAGCAATTATATTTGCATTTATTGGTGTTCTTAAAATAAGAAATGAAATTAATTGTTTTAAGAGTGTCACAGGTGCGCGTAAAGATCATTGCTCAGGAATAATTTATAATTAAAATAACAATAAATGGAACTTTTACTAATTGGAATTTTCGTCTTAGGCTACTTAGCCATAACACTTGAGCACACATTAAAAATAGATAAATTAATTCCAGCTTTGGGAATGATGGCTTTACTTTGGGCTATAATTGCTCTGAGTCATTTACCCGTTTTTGAGGTTGACAATGAATTAAAAAAATTGGTTCCCTCGCATATTGAGGAGGTTTTGCTTCACCATTTAGGTAAAACTGCTGAAATATTAGTTTTTCTTCTAGGTGCTATGACTATTGTTGAAATAATTGACTATTTCAATGGTTTTGCCACAATTAAAAACTTTATTAAAACAAAATCTAAAAAAAATCTTTTGTGGATATTTGCGATTTTAGCATTTATCTTGTCTGCAATTATTGACAATTTAACAGCTACGATTGTGTTGGTTACAATTTTACAGAAAGTTATTTCTGATAGAAATACCAGGCTTTGGTTTGCTGGTCTTATAATTGTATCAGCAAATGCTGGTGGAGCATGGTCACCAATTGGAGATGTAACAACTACAATGTTATGGATTGCTAATAAAGTTACAACCCTAAAATTGATAACATACTTGTTTATTCCTTCACTTGTTTGTATGGTAGTACCAATATTTATAGCATCTTTTTTAAAACCATTTAAAGGAGAAATAACATATGATTCAGATCAAAACGAAGAGAAAACTCATAAATATGGTGCGACAATGTTATATTTGGGACTATCTGGTATCATATTTGTTCCTGTTTTTAAAACGGTAACACATCTTCCACCATATGTAGGAATGATGTTTTCTTTAGCGATAATTGCAACTTTTGCTGAAATTTTTACTCAAGCAAAAATAAGTATGTCAACAGTTAGTGAAGATAGTGAAGAGATGTCACATCACAGCCCTGTTCACAAATCCTTATCTAAGATTGAAATGCCTAGTATATTATTTTTCTTAGGAATTTTACTTGCTGTAGCGGCTTTGGAATCTTTAGGTATGTTATTTGAATTTGCTAAAACTTTAGATAAAGTATTCCCAAATACTGATGTTGTTGTGATACTACTAGGAATAGGTTCTGCTATAATTGATAATGTTCCCTTAGTTGCTGCAAGTATTGGTATGTTTACTCAGGAAATAGATCATCCTCTCTGGCACTTTATTGCTTTTTCAGCTGGTACTGGTGGGAGCATGCTTATTATAGGATCTGCTGCTGGAGTTGTAGCAATGGGCATGGAAAAAATCGATTTTTTCTGGTATTTAAAAAAGATAACTTTATTAGCTTTTTCAGGATTTATTTGTGGTGCAATTACTTTTATAATTTTAAGGGGCTTATTAGAGTAAAAATTAAATAAATTATTTATGAAAGGTAATGTTTAGTGTATCAGTATTTCAAGATTTAAATCCTATACAGGAATCAAAAAAACTATCTTTAATTGAACTGATTTTAAGTGGTGGACTAGGCGGTCAGATTATTATAGGAATATTATTTGTCTTATTAATTTTGGGGATTTATATTTATTTTGAAAGATTATTCAATATCAGATCTGCCCTAAAGATTGAGTCTGAATTCATGGAGCAAATTAAGCACTATGTGAAAACGGGCAATCTTTCGCAGGCAAAAAAAATATGTGAAGTTGAAAATATTCCTGTTGCTAGGTTAATTGGTAGAGGAATTTCTAAAGTTGGAAAACCTCTTGATGATATTAGTAAGACTATTGAAAATGCAGGTAAATTAGAAATATATAATTTGGAAAAAAATATAAGTATTCTTGCAACAATATCTGGAATTGCACCAATGATAGGATTTTTAGGTACAGTAATTGGGATGATTATTTCAATTTTTGAGATTTCAAATTCTGGAGGAAACATTGATATGAAGCTTCTTTCTGGAGGACTGTATACTGCGATGACAACAACAGTTGGAGGTTTAATTGTTGGTATCATTGCCTATATTTTTTATAACCATCTAGTTAATAAAATAAATAAATTAGTTTACCAAATGGAGTTAGTAACTTTTGAATTTTTAGAATTGTTAAATCAACCTCTAGAGAAATGAATTTGAAGGGAAAAAACCAGATTAATAAAGATTTTAATTTTTCTTCTATCACAGATATAGTTTTTTTACTTTTAATTTTTTTTATGATTGCCTCATCACTTGCTAAAAGTCATGATACCATAGAAGTTAAACTACCTAACGCAAAGGGCAAAACTGAAAATAAAAATTCAATTTCTGTAACTATTGATAGAAATATAAATTTTTTTTTAAACGGAGTAATAGTTCAAAAAAGTCAAATTGAGAAAGAGATACTTGGAATTTTAACAAAAGAAAATAGAAGTATTATTTTAAAATCAGAAAAAACAGTTCCAATTCAAGATGTAATATATGTAATGAATATTGCCAACAAAAATTCTATAAATATTGTTTTAGCAGTTGATGCAAGGGAAAGTGAATAATTATAAAAATAAATACAAGGGAAGATCAGCCATAATTACATGCTTACTAACATTTTTTTTTATTTTCTTACTTAATTTATTTGGTCTAGAATACAAGGAACCTCCCTTAAGCTTTGGTTTTGAAGTTAAGTTTAGTCAATTTGGAAACGAAAATTTTGAAAGTAAAAAATTCGAAAATCAAAATTCGAATTCAAAAATTGAAGATCTCAAAGAAAATAATCTTACAAGCTCTGTTACTGAAAAAAAAAATGAGTTAAAAAAAGTTGAAACTCAAAAAGCACCATCTGATATTTCATTGGAAAAAAAAGATTTGGACAAAGAAAAAGAAATATCTGAGATTACACGTAAAGTAGTTTCATCATTTTTAAAACAAGGAGAGTCTAAAATTTCTGATTCTACAAAAAATTTTGATTCCAATGATTTAGAAGGATCAAATTCTTTTAAAAATTCATACTATGATCAAGCATCTAGTAAAAAAAATGGATTTGAATTAAGAGGAAGATATTTGGAATCAAGTAACTCTTTCAAGCAAGAGTGTAATGAGGAAGGAATAGTTGTAGTGCAAATCAAAGTTAATGCAAATGGTCAAGTAATTAGAGCAACTCCAGGAGTAAAAGGAAGTACCAATATAAATCCGTGTTTGATGGAGCCAGCAAAAAAAACCGCATTAAGTTACAAGTGGAACGTAGATGAAAATGCCCCCAGAGAACAGATTGGATATATCGTTATTAATTTTAAGTTAAGTGAATAATTACGGTGACGTAATAAATTGGATGTACAGTCAATTACCTTTTTACCAAAGACAGGGTTCGAAGGCTTATAAACCAAATTTAGCTAGGATGTCTGATTTTGTAAATTATCTAGGTAATCCCCAAAATAAAATTAAAATAATTCATGTTGGAGGCACAAATGGAAAAGGTTCAACTTCTCATATGATTGCTTCAGTTTTACAAGATGCAAACTATAAAGTTGGTCTCTATACATCCCCTCATATAAAATCATTTAGAGAAAGAATTAAAATTAATGGAAACAAAATTGAAAAAAAAAATATAGTTGAATTTATCAAATCAAATTTTCAATATATAAATAAAAATAAATTGTCTTTTTTTGAGATTACAGTTGGAATTGCTTTTTATTTCTTCAATCTTTCAAAGGTTGACATTGCTATAATTGAGGTTGGAATGGGAGGTAGGTTAGATGCTACAAATGTAATTGAAAAACCATTAATGTCTGTAATTACAAATATTAGCTTAGAACATACAAAATTTCTTGGAAAAACTAGGAAAAAAATTGCTGTAGAAAAAGCTGGAATTGTAAAAAAAAATTCAATTCTAGTTGTAGGTCAGTTTGATGATGAAATTTCAGGAGTTTTTAAATCTATTGCAGATGATAAAAAAACTAAACTTCTAATTTTAGATAAGTCTGTCAAACAAATATTTAAGTCTGATTTAATTGGAAATTATCAAACTCAAAATATTGGATTATCATATCTGGCATTGAAAAATATTACTGGTTTTAAAATCTCAAAAGAAAATTTAAAAAAAGGATTTGAAAATGTTCGAAAAAACACTGGATTAAGACTTAGATGGGAAGAACAAAGCCAAAAACCTAAAGTTATTTTTGATATTTCTCACAATAAAGCAGGATTTGAGTTGGCTGTAAATCAGTTCGATGATTATAAATTCAAAAAATTACGAATGGTTCTTGGTTTTGTAAAAGATAAAAATATTGAAGAAATAGTTAACTGTTTACCAAATGATGCTGAGTATTATCTTTGTAAACCAAATGTAGAAAGAGGATTTAATCTTAAAAAACTAAAAAATATTTTTGACAAGTTTAAGTTATCTAATTCAACGTTTAAGGATGTGAAATTGGCTTATGATTGTGCAAAAAAAAATTCGGACAATGATGATTTAATTTATGTTGGTGGGAGCACTTTCATTTTTGAAAAATTAATATAATTTTAAAACTTGTTGTAAATTTTAAATATAAACTCAAATAAACTTTGTTCTTATGAATTTGAAAATATTTATTTATCAGAAAATCTTTTTATTATCCTTACTAATTTCATTTTTTTGTAATTCTCAAGTTGAAAATTATAAAGTAAGTATAATAAAGGAGTATTGTGAATTAACAAAAACCGAATATAGCTATAGACTTATTGATTCTGTTGTTGATAACAACTCTACAACATATAACTACAAAATGGTTTCTGGAAAATGGTTATCAAAAGAGGT
>MDSW01008376.1_pt1 | contig 13282 bp, 12 predicted proteins | sample 811171 | NCBI WGS metagenome assembly MDSW01 (sample SAMN05326641, study PRJNA326480) | marine metagenome | isolation source: seawater | place: Atlantic Ocean: North West | collected 2012 | reverse complement strand
ATAATTTTTGCAACTCACAATAGAGAACTTGCCAACAGGGCAGATTACAAGTTGTTTATTTCTAATGGTGATATAAAACGAGTTAATGCTCGTTAATAATAATTTTACCCAACTTAAAGTACATTCTCAATATTCAATATGCGAAGGTGCCATAAAAATTGACGAATTAGCCACTTACTGTAAGACAAATAAAATAAAATCAATTGGTTTGGCCGATAGCTATAATTTATGCGGTGCCCTTGAGTTTTCAGAAAAACTATCAAAAGTTGGGACACACCCAATTATTGGAACCCAAATAAATTTAAATATATCTGATACAATTGGAAAAATTACATTATATGCGACATCTAATGAAGGATACAAGAATTTAACTAAATTATCCTCATCAAGCTATTTAAAAAATAATAATTCGACAGATCCATTCTGTAACATAAAAGATCTTATCGAAAATAATGGAGGTTTAATATTATTAACTGGAAATCATACAAATTTTTTTGGTAAACTTTTTTCCAAAAATAAACTAAAAGATTTTGAACAAATATTAAAATCTTTAAAAAAAAGTTTTGATGATCGATTATATATAGAAATTCAACGTCATAATGAAATTCAAGAAAAAAACTTTGAAAATTATTTACTTAATATCTCACAATCTTTGCAGCTGCCATTAATTGCAACTCAAGAAATTTTTTATTTAGAAGAAGATATGTATGAGGCACATGATGCTTTAATTTGTATTGGAGAAAAAAATTTTGTAGATGATAAAAATAGATTTAGGTACAATAATCAGCACTATTTTAAATCTCAAAAAGAATTAGAAAAATTATATTCTGATTTACCCGAGGCTTTAGAAAATAATTACAATTTTCATTTGAGATTTAATTTTAAACCAAAAAAATCCAAGCCGATATTACCTTCGATTTCAAGTAAAGAAGAGATTTCTCCAGAAGATGAATTAATAAATCTTGCAAAAAAAGGATTAAAAAACAGGTTGGAAAATTTTATTTTAAAAAAAAATAAAAACTTATCAAAAAATCAGATTTACGTGACTTATGAGGACAGATTAAAGCATGAAATAAATATAATAAACTCTATGGATTACGCTAGTTATTTTTTAATAGTTTCCGACTATATAAAATGGGCTAAAAAAAACTCTATTCCAGTTGGACCTGGTCGAGGATCAGGAGCTGGATCATTGGTAGCATATTGCTTAGATATAACAGACCTAGATCCAATTGAATTCGATTTGATATTTGAAAGGTTTTTAAATCCTGACAGAATTTCAATGCCTGATTTCGATATAGATTTTTGCGAGGAAAAAAGAGATCAAGTATTCGAGTACCTGAAACAAAAATACAAAAACGGCGTAGCCCATATAATCACTTTTGGTAAATTAAAAGCTAGAATGGTTTTGAGAGATGTTGGTCGTGTTTTAGGACTTTCATATGGCCATGTAGATAGAATTTGTAAAATGGTACCGTTTGATCCATCAAGACCCCTCACTCTTCAAGAGTCTATTGATCGAGAGCCACGATTTAAAGAGGAAATTAAAAACAATGTTAAAGTTAAAAAACTTTTGGAACTCTCATTAAAACTAGAGGGCCTTAATCGAAATATGGCTACTCATGCTGCAGGTGTAGTTATTGCTGGAGATAAGTTGGCTGAGCAATTTCCATTATATATTGATCATAATTCGAATTTAACCTTGCCGTCAACTCAATATGATATGTATTCTTCTGAAAACGCAGGGCTTGTAAAATTTGATCTACTTGGTTTAAAGACACTAACAGTAATTGATAATACTATCAAAAGATTAAAATTAAAAAAAATTGATTTTGATATTAGTAAAATAGATCATAACGACGGAAAAGTTTTTTCCATGCTCTCCACAGGTGAAACAACAGGATTATTTCAACTTGAAAGCGCTGGTATGAGAGAGGCAATCAAACAAATGAAACCTAATAAATTTGATGATATTATTGCACTTGTTGCTTTATACAGGCCGGGACCTATGAGCAACATACCTATTTATAATGATTGTAAAAATGGTATAAAAAAACCAGATTATATACATCCAACTTTAAAAGAAATTTTAAAACCAACCTACGGTATTATTATTTACCAAGAGCAGGTAATGCAAATTGCCCAGACCTTAGCAGGTTTTACAGCTGGAGAAGCAGATATTCTGAGAAGGGCTATGGGAAAAAAGAAGAAAGCCGAATTAGATAAACAAAAAGAAAGATTTATTAATGGTGCTCTTAAAAATGGTATTGCGAAAGATGTTGCAAATTTTGTGTTCACTAAAATTGAACCTTTTGCGCAATACGGTTTTAATAAAAGTCATGCTGCAGCATACGCTTTAATTGCGTATCAAACTGCTTATCTAAAAACCTATTATAAAGAAGATTTTATAGCAGCTACGATGTCAACAGAACTAACCAATACATCAAAACTAAGAGAATTCGTTGAAGAATTGAAAAAATTAAAAATTGAAATTATAAAACCCTCGATTAACAATTGCTTTTCTGATTTTAGAGCTATTGATGGTAAACTTTTTTATGGACTTGGGGCTATTAAAAACGTTGGTTTAGAAGCAATATCTAATATAATTAGTGAGAGAGAAAAGAATGGTAAATTTAAATCTTTTGTAAATTTTATTAATAGGGTTAATTCAAAAGATGTGAATAAACTCCAGTTAGAAGGGCTCGTTAAAGCTGGGGTTTTTGATGAATTTAGTAAAGATAGGAATAAAATATTAAATTCAATTCCAAATATTATTCAACAAATAAAAAATGCAACTGATGATAAAGAAAATAATCAATCTAATCTTTTTAGTGATTATGCAAATGAAAAAGAAGATTTTGAATTTCAAACCTGTAAGTCTTGGTCACAAAAAGAGCTATTAGCAGAGGAATTTAAATCAATAGGATTCTATTTATCTAATCACCCTTTAAATGAATTTGAGGAAATATTTAATCAACTAAATATATGCTCTTATAATCAATTTTATCAAAATGACTCAAATGAAGGAATGGTAGCAGGCACAGTAATGTCTATTCAAGAGAAAAAAAGCGTTAAAGGCACCCCTTATGCTATAGTAAAATTTAGTGATAAAAATGCTGAGTTCGAGCTATTCTTGTTTGCTGAGATTTTAGTTGCTAACAGAGATAAACTTAGAGAGTCAGAGTCCTTTGTTTTGACATTGCAAAAAGAAAAAAATTCTGGTGATAATTTAAGAAAAAGAGTTAATGTAAAAAAAATTACAAATCTAGATGATGTAATTAATAAACCCTACTCAAAAGTAACAATTGAGTTAAAAGATAATTTTAATTTAGATGAAATAAAAGAATTGTTATCGTTAAAAGGAGAAACAATAATAAATTTAGTTATTAAAAATGAAAATAAGCAGGCGCTTTTTTCTCTCCAAGAAAATAGAAAATTTGATTTAAATCATCTTAAAGCCCTAAAAGCTAAGAAATATGTGGAAAAAATCACAGTTTAGACTGTTGATTTTTTAAATTGATTGTATATACCTAACGCTTATTTCGCACACAGTTACAAGGGCATTGCCCTACCGGTCCAAATATTTGGAATTACTGTGGTGGATTAACCGGAAAAAAATATGAACGTACCAAAAGTAGATATAAAACAATTATTAGAAGCCGGCGTACATCTTGGACATAAAACATTAAGATGGAATCCAAAAATGAAAAAATATATTTTTGGTGAAAAAAATTCAATTCATATTATAGATTTGACGCAAACGGTAGATTTTATAAAAAATGCATTAGTTCAAGTTCATAAAGTAATTTCTAGTGGTGGAAAATTATTAGTTGTTTCGACAAAAAAACAAGCTTCTGAACAAGTCAGTGAATTAGCTAAAGAAACAGGTCAGTTTTTTGTAAATTATAGATGGTTAGGCGGAATGCTTACAAATTGGAATACTATACAAAATTCTATTAAAAGACTTAAAAAACTAGATGACCAGTTATCAAAAGAAAATTTGGGTTTTACAAAAAAAGAAATCCTTAAATTTGGAAAGGAAAAAGAAAAACTTCAAAGATCGCTTGGGGGAATTTCTGAAATGAAAAAAACACCAGATTTGATATTTATAATAGACACTAATATAGAGTCGCTTGCAGTTGCAGAAGCCAAAAAATTGGGAATACCAATAATAGCTGTTCTTGATACAAATTCAGATCCCACAGGAATAGATTTTCCAATACCAGGTAATGATGATGCTAGAAGATCTATAAATTTATATTGTGATCTTTTAAAAAATACAATTAAAGACGCAGAAAAATTTATAAAAGGCGATGACGACAAGTCTGAAGAAAAAACTTCAAAAACAAAACAAAAAAAATAATTTTTAATTTTCGCCCAATGTCAAACAAAGATTTATTAGATAACATTAAAAAATTAAGAGAAATGACCGGAGTTGGTTTTAAAGATTGTAAAATAGCTCTAGATGAGTCTGATGGAGATATAGAGAGGTCTATTGAATTTTTGAGAAAAAAAGGAATAGCAAAGGCCTCAAAAAAAATGAGCAGAACGGCCTCAGAAGGTTTAGCTTTAGTTAAGGAGGACAAAGGGCAAATTTCAATAATTGAAATTAATAGTGAGACAGATTTTGTTGCTAAAAATCAAGATTTTATCAATTTTTGCAAAGAATTATCAAATATAAATTTTCAAAATAAAGGTGACTTAGTCAAACTCAACGACTCAAAAATGAATGATGGATCGCTAGTAAAAGATAATTTAGTAAATTTGATTGCAAAAATTGGTGAAAAGATCACTATCAGAAGAGCGAATTTTTTTGATAATACAAATGGCCTAAACTATTTTTATGTACACTCAGCCATAGAAAAGGGTATTGGCAAAATTATTTCTGTGGTTAAAATAGATGGTGTCATAAAAGGAAAAAACGATAATATTGGAAATAAAATTGCTATGCATATTGCAGCTTCAAATCCATTAGCAATAAGTAATGATAAAATAGATAAAAAGATTGTAGATAAAGAATTAGAGATTATTAAAGCGGAAATTACTAACTCAGGTAAACCACCAGAGATGGCTGAAAAAATTTCTAAAGGAAAAATCACAAAATTCATAAATGATAACTCATTGTTAAGCCAAATTTGGATAATGGACCCTAAAAAAAAGGTTTCAGATATTCTAAAAGAAAATTCATTAGATAAACCACTTCAAGTCTTAAGTTTTATTAGATATAAAGTTGGAGAGGGAGTTTAATAGTGTCTACTGAGTTTAATGAGAAAATTTTTTCATCAAAGATGGATAAAAGTATTCAATCTTTTAAAAAAGATATATCTACTTTAAGAACAGGGAGAGCCAATGTAAATATGCTCGATACAATTAAAGTTGATGTGTATGGACAGTTAATGCCAATAGATCAAATTGCAACTGTAAGCGTTCCTGAAGCTAGATTGATATCTCTACAAGTTTGGGATAAAGCAAATACTACTCTGGTAGAAAGCGCAATTCAAAAATCTGAGCTTGGAATTAATCCTCAAATAGATGGACAGATTATTAGACTAAGAATTCCAGATTTAACGGAAGAGAGAAGAAAAGATTTAATTAAAATTTTAAAAAATATGGGTGAAAAAGGTAAAATATCAATAAGAAATATAAGAAGAGAAGCTAATGAAGATCTTAAAAAAAAATTAAAAGAAAAAAAAATTTCTGAAGATGACAATAAAAATTATGAGAAAAATATTCAAAAACTTACCGATCAAAATATAGATAATATAGAAAAAATTTTAACCGAAAAAGAAAAAGAGATTAGTCAGATATGAATAAGCTCAACCATATTGCCTTTATTATGGATGGCAATGGCAGGTGGGGCAAAAAAAGAGGAAAAGGAAGAAATTTTGGACATTTAAAAGGTGTAGATACTGTAAAAAAAATTGTAAAGACATCAATAAAGTTAAATATTCCGATAGTCACATTTTATGTTTTCTCATCAGAAAATTGGAAAAGACCAAAAAATGAGAGAAACTATTTATTTAAACTTATCAAAACTTATTTTTTAAAAGAAATAAACAGTATAATTAATCAAGGTATCAAAATAAATATCTTAGGTGATATAAAAAAATTTTCAAGAGATCTTAGTTTTGTTCTAAAAAAATCAATTCGACTCACAAATAAGAATAAAAAGATTATAGTTAATCTAGCGCTCAATTACGGTTCAAAAAAAGAGATTTTAGATACATTTAAAAAGGCCAAAAAAAAACTAACAATTAAAAATTTTGAAAAAAATTTATATACTAAAAATATGCCTAATCCTGACATTTTAATAAGAACGGGAGGTTATCAGCGATTAAGTAATTTTTTACTTTGGCAAATGGCATATACTGAACTTTTCTTTTTAAAAAAATTATGGCCAGATTTTAGTACAAATGATTTATATAAGATTATTAAAAAATATAAAAAAATACAAAGAAATTATGGAAATATATGATTTCAAATAATTTAAAAAATAGAATTTATACGTCTCTTATACTGCTCAGTTTAGTACTCATGATATTTAACTCAAATTTCATATTAATTTATTGTTTAATTATTTTAGGTGTTTTATCAATTATAGAATTTACGGGGATATTAAAAAAAATACCATTAAGTATTATTTATACTTTTTTAGCTAACTTTATTTTTATTATTTATATCTCGGTTTTTTGCTTCATGTTTTTTTTCTTTTCAAACTTATTCGGTTTAAAAACTATATTATTTATTTTATTAATAGGATGTATAGCTTCAGATATCGGAGGATTCATTTTTGGAAAGATATTTAATGGTCCTAAACTGACTAAAATTAGTCCAAAAAAAACTTACGCTGGATCTTTAGGATCAATTATTTTAACTTTATTAGTTGTAAGTAGTTTATTTTTTTACAGCACGCAATCATTTGAATTTAATATATTAATAATTGCATTCGCAACTTCAGTATCATGTCAAATAGGAGATTTAGTTTTTTCTTTTTTAAAAAGGAAAGCCAAAATAAAAGATACTGGAAATTTTTTACCAGGTCATGGAGGTGTCCTTGATAGAATAGATGGAATTTTATTAGGTATACCTATCGGTTTTTTAACTTTAATACTTCTAAACTAAATGAAAAAACTAATATCTATATTTGGATCAACTGGTTCAATTGGTCTTACATCTTTGAAAATTATTGATAAAGAAAAAAAAAAATTAAAACCCTTCATATTTTCTGCAAATAAAAATTTTAAATTAATTTGCCATCAAATAAAAAAATATAAGCCAAGTTATTTTATTATTGCTAATTATGAAATTTTTTTAAAAGTAAAAAAAAAATTCAAAAATAGTAAAATAAAAATTTTAAATAATTATGATTTATTAAAGTTAAGAAAAAAAATTGATATATCTGTGACTGCAATTCCAGGTATTAATGGATTAAAACCAACTATCTTTGCAATTAAACTTAGTAAAAAAGTGTTAATTGCAAATAAAGAGTCTATTATTTGCGGATGGAATTTAATCAAGAAAAAAGCTATTCAAAATAAAACGAAAATTATACCAATAGACTCTGAACATTTTTCAATTTTAAAATTACTAGAAAAAGTAAAACATAAAGATATAAATAAAATTTATATAACTGCATCTGGGGGACCTTTTTTAAATTATAAACTTAATCAATTAAGAAAAATTAATCCTAAGGATGCTTTGAAACATCCAAAATGGAAAATGGGAAAAAAAATTACAATCGACTCCGCTACTTTAATGAATAAAGTCATGGAGGTTATTGAAGCACAAAAAATATTTAATTTAAAAAGTAAAAATATTGATATTTTAATACACCCAGAGTCTTTAATACATGCACTTATTGAATTGAAAAATGGTTTAACCTATTTTATATACCATCAAACATCTATGCTAATTCCAATAGTAAATGCAATTTTTGAAAATGATGTAGATATTAAAAATTTTCTGAAATTAGATACTTTTAAAACCAGAAAATCAGTCAATAGTTTTACATTTAGAAAAGTTAATCACAAAATTTTTCCAACTATAAAACTCATAGAAGAGATTAATAGATATCCATCTTCCTCTATAATTGTAAATGCATCTAATGAAATATTAGTTGATCAATTTTTGAGAAAAAATATAGAATTTTTGACAATATTTAGAACAATTAAGACCATTCTGAACGATAGAAATTATAAAAAATATGCTATAAAAAAACCTCAAAATATAAATCAAATATTAAAAATTGATCTTTGGGCTAGAAAACTAACTATTGATAAAATAAAAAAATAATGTTCTTTTTTAAAAAAATTATCATTTCATTAATTTTATTTGTGATTGTTTCTCCTTTTTCATTGAAAGCAGAAATTGTTAACAAAATTGAAATTAATGGTAATTCAAGAGTAAGTGATGAGACAATTAAAGTTTATGGTAATATTTTAAAAGTTGGTTCAGATTATACCCAAGCAAAGTTAGACCAGATTTTAAAAGATCTTTATTCAACAAATTTTTTTAAAGAAATTGATATTTCAATAAAAAATGGAATTTTATTTATTGATGTATCTGAGTATCCGGTTATTAGTCAGTTAGTAATTTCAGGAGAACCTAGCACCAAATTTAAAACTGAGATTAAAAGAATTATTAAACTTAAAGAGAACAACTCTTTTATAGAAAGTTTTTTAAGCGAAGATATTAATACTATTAAAATTTTATATTCTTCATTAGGATATAATTTTTCTAAAGTGCAACCAAAAGTTAGAAAAATAGATGAGAGAAGTGTAGATTTAGTTTTTCAAATTGAAAGAGGTGATGTTACAAAAATATCAAAAATAAGTTTTTCGGGTGATAAAAAACTTAAGGATAAAAGATTAAGAGATATTATTGCGAGTCAAGAAGATAAATTTTGGAAAGTAATAACGAGAAATACAAAGTTTAGTGAAAATTTAATTAGCTTAGATAAAAGATTGTTAACTAATTACTATAAATCACTAGGATATTATGATGTTCAAATTAAATCAACGTCAGCACAATTACTAGATAGTTCAAACATTGAATTAAATTATACTATTGATGCTGGTCGAAGATATTTGATTGATAAAATTTCAACTAATGTTGATCCTGCATATGATAAAAGTATTTTTCTTCCTCTTGAAAATACCTATAAAAAATTTACTGGAGAATATTACTCTCCATTTAAAATTAAAAAAATATTAGAAGAACTTGATGAAATTATTGAAAACAATAATTTACAATTTGCAAATCATCAAGTACAAGAAATAGTTCAAGATGGTAAAATATCTGTTATCTTTGATATTAAAGAGGGTGAAAAAGTTTTAGTTGAGAGAATAAATATTTTAGGAAACACCATAACAAATGAAGATGTAATTAGAAGTGAGTTACTTTTGGATGAAGGTGACCCTTTTACTCAACTTAGTTTAGATAAATCAGTTTCTAATCTTCAAGCTAGAAGAATTTTTAGAAAAGTTGAACCAATTGTAAAAACAGGATCTTCAGCGGACTTAAAAACAATTGATATAAGAGTGACTGAACAACCAACCGGAGAAATTAGTGCTGGAGCTGGTGTAGGAACTGATGGTGGTACTTTTGCAATAATGGTGAAAGAGAATAATTGGTTAGGTGAAGGAAAACAAGTTGCTTTTGATTTCGAAGTATCGAACGAGACAGTTAAAGGAGAGTTTATATATGTTAATCCTAACTATGACTTATTAGGAAATTCCTTAAAGTACAATTTATCTAATATTACAAATGATAAACCTGACCAAGGCTATGAGAATAAATTAATAGAAATTGGTGTTGGTACTTCCTTTGAACAATATAAAGATATATTTACGTCTCTTTCTTTGAGTGCATCATATGATGATTTACGAACCGATGGTTCAGCATCAGCTTCTTTAAAAAAACAAGCAGGTGAATTTTCTGAAATATCTGGAAGCTATGGATTTAAATATGATAAACGAAACCGAAAATTTATGCCTACTGACGGTTCGATTATATCTTTTTCCCAAAGACTACCTATATATGCTGACAAACCATTTATTGGAAACACTTTTGCGGTAAGTAAATATCAAGCGTTTGGAGAAAATGTTGTTGGAGCAGGAAAATTTTATTTAGATACAATAAATGGTTTAAATAATAAGGACGTTAGAATAAGTAAAAGAAAGTCTTTGAGTACAAAAAGGTTGAGAGGTTTTGAAAAAGGCAAAATTGGTCCAGTGGATGGTTCAGATCATATTGGAGGAAATTACGCAGCTGCATTAAATTTTGAGGCTAACTTACCTAATTTTCTTCCCGACAATTCAAATGCTGATATAGGTTTTTTTCTAGACTTTGCTAATGTATGGGGTGTTGATTATGATAGTACTATAAATGAAAGTAATAAACTTAGATCCTCGACAGGCGCGACTTTAAATTGGATATCGCCATTAGGACCAATGAGTTTTGTTTTAGCTACTTCTTTATCCAAAGCTGATACAGATAAAGCAGAGACGTTTAACTTTAACATAGGAACCTCTTTTTAACATGAAGCAAATACTTAGCAAATTAGTAATTATATTCACATTTACGATCTTCAGTTCAAATTTATATTCAGATGTACCATATTATGTTGATTTTAAATTAATTTTGAATCAAAGTGTTGCCGGAAAAAAAGCTCAAAGTTCTTTAAAAAGTAAGTTAAATCAAGGTCTTAAAAAACTAAAAGAAAGAGAAAAAGTTTTGCTAGAGGAGGAAAAGAAGATAATCCAACAAAAAAAACTAATAAAACCCGAAGATTATAAATCAAAAGTAAACGATTTAAGATCAAAAGTATTAAGTTTACAAAAAGAGAGAAATAAACTCCTTGAAAACGTGTCTAATCAGAGAGCAAAAGCAAAAACTGAATTACTTAAGAATTTAAACCCAATAATTTCCGAATACATGCAAAGCAAAAAAATAAGAATGGTGGTCGATAAAAAAAGCATTTTAATGGCTGACCAGACCTTGGATATAACTAAAGAAATTATGGATTTATTGAATAAAAGATTAAAGTCTATAAAACTTAATTAAGTTTGAATGAAATCAAGTTTTTTTATTCCAAAAAAAAACGTAAAAATAAGTAAAATTTTTCAAAAAATTTCAAAGAAAGATGATTTTTCGATCAATGAAATTTTACCTCTACTAAGTGCTAAAAAAAACGATTTAACCTTTTTTGATAATTTAAAATATAAAAATATGGCACAAAAAACTTCTGCTAGAGCTTGTATTACAACAGAAAAACTATCAAGATTTTTACCTAACAATGTTTTTAAAATAATAGTTAAAAATGTTTTGACTGAATTAATCAAGGCAATAAAAATTGTTTACACAGATGCAGACATTGATTATCCAGATTTTACATTGAAAAAGCCAAGCAAACAAAAATATAAGTTTGTTAGATTTGGAAAAAATACTTTAATTGGCAAAGACGTAAAAATAGGTAAAAATACAAAAATTGGTTCAAATACAATTATTGAACATAATGTAGTAATTGGTCAAGACTGTGTAATTGGATCAAATGTAATTATTAAAAATTCACTTATTGGAGATAGAGTGGTTATACAAGACGGAAACAAAATAGGTCAAAAAGGATTTGGATTTATTCCAATTAAAGAAAAAAATTTAAAATTTCCTCATATCGGAAAAGTAATTATTAAGGATGATGTTGAAATAGCTTCAGGTTGTACAATTGATAGAGGTTCAGTCGATGATACTATTATTGGTAGAAATACTTATTTAGATAACCAAATTCACATAGCTCACAACGTAAAAATTGGTTCTAATTGTATGATAGCAGGGCAAGTTGGATTCGCTGGTAGTGCAAGTATTGGCGATAATGTATCTATCGGAGGACAAGCTGGTGTATCCGGGCATATAAATATTGGTAATAATGTTAAAATTGGTGGTGGTAGCGGAGTAGTTAAGGATATTGGAGACAATCAAATTGTGATGGGTTATCCTGCTTTACCTTTAAAAGAATTTTTAAAAAAAAAAAGATAAATTAAATGAGTAAAAATGAATTAGATAAAAAAGCTATAGAAGCTTTATTACCTCACAGAGAACCAATGCTGTTAATAGATAAATTAACTAATATTGTTCATTTAAAGTCCGCAACTGCAATTATGTATGTAAAAAAAAATGGATTTTATGTTCAAGGTCATTTTCCTGGTCAACCTGTTATGCCTGGAGTTTTAATTGTCGAAGCCTTTGGTCAAGCAGCTGCAGCTTTAACGGCTCATGGAATTGATCCAAAAGAATATGCAAATAAATTAGTTTATTTAATGAGTGTAGATAAAGCTCGATTTAGAAATCCTGTCATACCTGATTGTGAGTTACATTTAGAAATTGAGGCAATAAGATCTCATGGAAGAGTATGGAAATATAAAGGTACAGCAAAGGTAGATAGTAAAAGGATGGCAGACGCAGAGTGGTCAGCTACTATAGTAGATCGGAAAGAATGATACACAGCTCAAGCATAATTGATAAGAAAGCAAAAATTTCTAAAAAAGCAAAGATTGGTCCTTTTTGTTATGTAGGTCCAGAAGTTGAAATAACTGATGACGTAGAGTTAATTTCTAATGTACATTTAGAAGGAAACACAAAAATAGGAAAAGGAACAAAAATCTTTCCTTTTGCAAGTATTGGCACCCAACCTCAGGATTTAAAATACAATAATGAAAAAAATAGCTTAGTTATTGGTGAAAATAATATTATCAGAGAATATGTTACAATCAATCCTGGCACTGAGGGAGGCGGAAACGAAACTATTATAGGAAATAATTGTTTGTTTATGATCTCTTCACACGTAGCACACGATTGTAAAATCGGTAATAATGTAATTATAGCAAATAATGTCCCTCTTGGAGGTCACGTAACACTTGAAGACTCTGTTATTATTGGCGGTAATTCTGCTGTTCAACAATTTACAAGAATAGGACGATTAGCAATGATTGGTGGTATGACAGGCGTATTAAAAGATGTACCGCCATTTGGTTTATCAATTGGTAATAGAAATTATCTTCAAGGTTTAAATTTAATTGGATTAAGAAGAAAAAAATATGACAATAAAAAAATTATGGGATTAGACAAGGCATATAAAGAAATTTTTTCTTCAAAGAATCTATATGAAAATTTAGGTAAAATTAATGGTGAGTATAAAGATAATGAACTCGTGTCAGAAGTGATAAGATTTATCGAGAAAGATAAAAAAAGACCTATTTGTTCACCACAAAATTAAATTATGATTGGT
>MDSW01054617.1_pt1 | contig 13284 bp, 16 predicted proteins | sample 811171 | NCBI WGS metagenome assembly MDSW01 (sample SAMN05326641, study PRJNA326480) | marine metagenome | isolation source: seawater | place: Atlantic Ocean: North West | collected 2012 | reverse complement strand
TTCATCTGAAAGTTGTTCTTCAAAAAGGAGTAAATCAGTATTATTCATAATTTTTCGACTCTAATAATACCAAATCTTGGCATTGAGAACATAACAGAATTTGAATTAAGTGTATTTTCAACAATCTCAATCATTCTATTTGAATTACCACAAATGATCATCAAAGGAAGCGCAGATTGATATTGATAAACAAAATCGATAACTTCATATGAGGCATCAAGATGTCTAACTCCATGCAAATCTAAATGTGTTATTCCTTTTTCATCAAAAACTTTCATAGACTATGTATATGATTAAAGTTATATAATGATTATATGGCAAAACTTCATTTCTTTTATTCAACTATGAATGCAGGTAAGTCAACTGCCCTACTTCAATCAAATCATAATTACAAAGAAAGTGATCTAGAAACAATGTTATTTATTCCAAAATCGATAGCTGATAAATCAAATGGAAAGATAGTATCAAGAATTGGATTAGAGGCTGATGCAATAATCGTCAATGATGAATATGACTTTTATAATGAAATTGATAAAAAGAAATCAGTGACAATAAGTTGTATTTTTGTTGATGAAGCTCAATTTTTAACAAAGAAACAAGTCCACAGCCTCGGAAAGGTTGCTGATGAACTTAATATACCAGTTATGTGTTACGGAATAAGGACTGATTTTCAGGGAAAATTATTCGAAGGCAGTCAAGAACTCCTTGCATTAGCTGATAATCTAAAAGAACTGAAAACGATATGCAGTATGTGTGATAAAAAAGCAACAATGGTTGTTCGATTAGATTCTTGTGGCAAAGTTCTTCTCAAAGGAGAAAAAATAGTTATTGGAGGAAATGATATATATAAAACTTTATGTAGAAAGCATTTTCGAGAGTTGACAAAATTAATTTAAATTTGGAGAGAATATGGAATATTTAAATAAACAATATTTGTTAGATAAAAGACCTATTGGAATGCCTCAAGATGATTGCTGGAAGCTAAATGATCAGTTGATAAGGTCTTTAGAAAAGAATGAAATCATTATTGAAGTTAAGAATCTATCAATTGATCCATATATGAGGGGTCGAATGAATGATTCTAGATCATATGCAGCACCAGCAAAAATTGGCGAACCAATGACTGGAGAGACAGCTGGTATTGTAGTTGAAAGCAATTCTGAATTATTCAATGTAGGTGATAAAGTTTGCGCTCATAAAGGATGGCAAACATATATAAAAACAAAAGATACTGATCCTGCTTTGCTAAAAGTGCCTGAGTCTAATATTGGTTTATCCTCTTTTTTGGGTACTCTTGGTATGCCAGGAAGAACTGCATATTTTGGCCTTAACAGAGTTGGTAAACCAAAATCTGGTGAAACTATTGTCGTGTCTGCAGCATCTGGAGCTGTTGGAACCGTAGTGGGTCAATTGGGGAAAATATATGGATGTAATGTCATAGGTATAGCAGGAGGGCCTGAGAAATGTGAATATGTTAAGAATGTGCTTCAATTTGATGATTGTATAGATTACAAAGCTGGTAATTTAAGTGATGATCTTAAAAATGTCTGCCAAAATGGTATTGATATCTATTTTGAAAATGTAGGTGGGTCTGTTTCAAAGGCAGTAGCTCCTTTATTAAATACTGGTTCAAGAGTCCCTATATGTGGGTTTATTTCGCAATATAACGAGAAAGATATGATGAGTGTTGAAACACCCTTTCATGTTTTTGGAGCACTCGACCCAAAACCTGAACACAGGTTTTTTGTAGTTACTGAATGGATGAACGAATGGGAGCAAGCTACGAGAGAAATTCTTGAATTAGTTGAAAACGACATGATGAAATATAGAGAAACAATTACAAAAGGGTTTGAAAATGCACCTCAAGCATTAAGAGATGTTTTAACTGGGAGAAACTTTGGTAAGCAGATTATTGAAGTTTAACTAACTTCAATTTTACCTTTCATGTATAAGGTTGCCTTTCCCGCAATTAGAACTCTATTGTCTGCGTTTTTGCAGTAAAGCACGCCACCTCTTTTAGATACTTGTTTAGCAACTAATTTTGAAGAGTTAAGTTTTTCTGACCAAAACGGTATTAATGTTGTATGAGCCGATCCAGTAACAGGATCCTCATTGATACCGTATTTTGGACAAAAGTATCTTGAGACAAAATCATATTTTTTACTTCTAGATGAGACTATTAGTCCTTGACCATCTAGATTAATTAACTTATTAAAATTTGGAGTTAAAGTTCTTAGATCATCCTCACTATCTATTAAAGCAAAAAGATTGATATCACCGATATAAGTCTCAATTGGTTTTATTCCAATAGATTCCTCTACTTCATCAACTAGGTTAATTTTTTTTATGTTATCTTTTGGAAAATTTAACTCATATAGGTCATCAGTTTTTCGGACAGAAAGTTTACCACTTGCTGACATAAAATTGATTTCATTTTCATCCTTGTTTATAAAATTAAAATAAACAAATCCTGATGCAAGTGTTGCATGTCCACACAAATCAACTTCTTTTAAAGGTGAAAACCATCTGATGGAATTAATATCATTTGAAATATTAACAAAAGCAGTCTCGGATAAATTATTTTCTGATGCAATTTTTTGCATTAATTTCTCATCGTCCATGTCAGTGAAAATTACTGCAGCAGGATTGCCAGAAAATACTCTATCTGTAAAAGCATCTACAAAGTAAACATCAAACTTCATGCTATGAGATTATAAGTACTAACCATTAATTAATTATATGTTCATATTTGTCTTTATAGAACATTCATCACATATCTGTGAATAACTTGAATAAGATATAAATTATCTATATAATACATTATAAATAATATAAATATGCAAATACTAGATAAATTAAACAGACAAAACATTTCAGATGCCTTTGCTCTTTCAATGACAAAGTTTTTTAGATTTACTGCTGACACCTTTTTTGCAAAACGATATGGTCATAGAGCAGTTGTTCTTGAAACTGTCGCAGGTGTACCTGGCATGGTTGCTGGAGTATGGATGCACTTTAAAAGCTTGAGAGCTATGAAAGCTGGCTACGGTGAACAAATTAGAGAGATGTTAGCAGAGGCTGAAAACGAAAGAATGCATCTGATGTTCTTTATTGAAATTGCAAAACCTAATATTTTTGAAAGACTTCTTGTAACTTCTGCACAAATTATATTTGGGTTATTTTATTTGTTTATGTACATTTTTTTTACAAGAACTGCTCACAGAATGATAGGTTACTTTGAAGATGAAGCAGTGAAAAGTTACACAGAATACCTTGAGCTTGTTGAGTCAGGTAAGGTTCCAAATATAGATGCACCTGATCTTGCAATTCAATATTATAAACTTGGGACTAATGCCAAACTTTCAGATCTTATAAGATGCGTAAGAGCTGATGAAGAACACCATAGCGAAACTAATCACAACTACGCTAACAACCTATAGTTTAATTCCAAAAAAATCCTCAATAGTTTCATGTGCAATATTTTGCAAGAATGTCCTATCTTCAATACTAATCTTTCCAAAATAATCATATTCAACTAATAATGGTGATTTTTGAGTTATGCTCGAAAAAACTATGCAAGATGCAAGATATGTCCCAAAAAGATTAGGATGTGTGCCATCGTAATCTTTATGTAAATTAAAATTAGGTTTTTTCTTGTAGGCATTTTCAAAAGCAATTCCCACAGGCATGACAAGTATTTTATTCTCATTAGCTGCTTTAATATACATATCTTCAATATCAATAATCATTTGTGGATTTGTTTTTTCATGAGGCTCAACATAAGCATGTATCATGTATAAAGCAGCTTCAGCCCCAGCATCACGTATTTTTTTTACCATAGATTTCACTTTAGAAGCAAAAATTTTTCTCTCATCAGGCGTGCCTGCTTCTCCACTTCCACCTTGAAGGATTACAAGTTCAAAAGGATATGCTGCACCAATATTTTTATTATTAAGCGGGTAATCAATATTGTGGTCTGGTAATCTAGATCCACTGATTGTCACTGACTTATAATTAGTAGTATCGATTTCCTTTGAGTATAGTTCCTCTAACATTCTTCTAACATGGTTATGAAGACTATCGTTATAGTAAAGATAACTATTTCCAATATATAATAATTTTTCTGGTTTTTTGTTCTCTAAACCTTTGATTGTAGGCTCTAAAGACAATAAGATGTTGGAGAATAAAAATATTGATAGTAGAAATAACTTCATACTAAGATTTTAACCTATCATTATAATTTAAGGATACTCAATTTTTTTAAACATGTATAAAGATATTATTGTTATTGGAGCAGGTATTTCAGGCATTGCAGCAGGATATAACTTAAAAAAAAGTTGTTCAGATAAATCCTTTTGTATTCTTGAAGGTAGAGACAGTATAGGTGGGACATGGGATTTGTTTCAGTATCCCGGTATAAGATCTGATTCTGACATGCATACTTTAGGTTTTAGATTTAAACCATGGCTTCATGATAAATCTATTGCTGATGGACCATCGATTCTTAATTATTTATATGAAACTATTGACGAATATGAATTAAGTAAAAATATTTTACTCAATCATAAAGTTAATTCAGCTAACTGGAATTCAAATGATTCAATCTGGGAATTAGAGATACTTGAGAATAATATTGTAAAAAAAATGACATGTAATTTTCTGTTTCTTTGTGGAGGCTATTACAGTTACACTGAGCCACATATGCCTTACTTCAAGAATCAAGAGAATTTTGAAGGAAAAATAATTCATCCACAGTTTTGGAGTAGTGACATTAACTATCTTGATAAAAAAATTGCTGTAATTGGAAGTGGCGCTACAGCAATTACTATTGTTCCAGCTTTATCGGAAAAAGCTGAACATGTTGTCATGATTCAGCGGTCTCCTAGCTATGTAATTTCAATGCCAAGTGTAGACAGAATAAATAAATTTTTAAGAAAAATATTACCCAAAAAGCTTACATACTTTTTAGTTAGATGGAAAAATATTATTTGGCAAAGTTATACATTCTTTATAGCAAGAACATTTCCAAATAGAATTAAAAATTCAATTTTACAAAGATTAGAAGATGAACTTGGGTCAGACTATGATGTAAAGAAACATTTCACTCCATCATACAAACCATGGGATCAGAGAATGTGCCTTGTTCCAGATAGTGATCTATTTAAAGCTATTAAAGAGAACAAGGTATCTATTGCCACAGATACGATTAAAGAATTTAAATCAAATGGTATTTTGCTAAATTCAGGAAAAGAAATTTCTGCAGATATAATTATCACTGCTACAGGTATTAAACTTAATTCATTTAATGATATAAATGTAACTATTGATAAAGAAAAGGTTAATGCCAATGACAGATTAACCTATAAAGGGATGATGTTAAGTGGAGTGCCTAATTTTGCTTATACCTTTGGGTATGTTAACGCTTCATGGACACTTAGAGCAGATTTAACAAGTGAATATGTATGTAGGCTGATAAATTTAATGAGTCAAAAAGGATCAAGAAGTTGTATGCCAACTGCTAATAAAGATGCTCATGGTGACGATAAGCTTATTGACTTTACATCTGGATATTTTCAAAGAGGTCTACATATGATGCCAAAGCAAGGCAATAAAGCTCCATGGCAAAATTATCAAAACTACTTAAAAGATATATTTGCTGTAAGATTTATGTCAATTAATGATTCAAATTTAAAATTTTATAAATAATTATGTTTTTAAAATTTTCCAATTCATAATTAAGCATTTTTTTTCAAGAAATAGATCAGGATTTACTGCTATTGGATGCCCTACTTTGCTTAGTAACGGTTCATCATTAATAGAGTCAGAATAAAAGTATGCATCTTTAAAATTAAAGTTATTTTTATTCATAAAGTGTTTAACTAATTCTAACTTTCCACAACCCAGAGCAAAAGGCTTTCTCACCTTTCCAGTACAAACATAGTTTTTAAATAATACTTCGGATGAGATAAAATTTTTGATTGAAAGCTTATTAGCAATATAAGAAACAATGAGACTATTAGTAGCACTTGCCAATAAGATTAAATCTCCTTTTAGTTTGTGATTATCAATAATTTCTAACATTCGAAAATTAAACTTTGATGATAATATCTGTTCATAAAAATCATCTAATATATTTTCAATCTCAAGCATATCCATTCCTATAAATGGTTTTAAAGAAAATTTCGAAAACTCTTCTATATCCAGTGATCCATTTTCATATGAATTAAAATAATCTTCATTTATCTTACGGAGTTTACTTTCAAGATATTTATTATCAATTAAATAATTTACCATTTCATAATCTGAATCCATTTCTAAAATAGTGTTGTCTAAATCGAATATTGCTATTTTTTTAATCGTCATTATATTATTGTATTACTACACTAAAACAATTATAATTTAAATATGAATTTATTTAAAGTAATAACGAATTTAAAGTCAGAGTCACAAGCGAATGCCTTTATGATGGATTTATGCACTCCTAAAGAGATAAAAGCTCTGGAAGAGAGATGGGAAGTTGCAAAGCTTCTATCATCAAAAAAATATACTTACAGAGAAATTGCTGAAAAGCTTGGCGCTTCAACGACCACTGTTACTAGGGTAGCTAGATTTCTTTTTAATGAAAATAACAATGGCTATAAAAGTGTTATAAAAAAATATGAAAGATAGAATAAAAATAGCAATTCAAAAAAATGGTCGCTTGTCTTCTGAATCTCTATCACTTTTAAAAAAATGTGGAGTTGAGTTCACAGAATCAAAAAATATGTTATTCATTAAATCTACTAATATGCCCGTTGATCTTTTAATGGTAAGAGATGATGATATTCCTCGACTTGTCAGTCAAAAAATAGCAGATTTGGGAATTGTTGGTGAAAATGTTGTGATGGAGAAACAACTTTCTGATAAAGAATTAGAAATTAATCAAAAATTAAAACTTGGATTTTCTAAATGCAGGTTATCTTTTGCAAAACCAAAAGGATTTGAGTTAGATGATCTTAATAATCTCAAGATAGCAACATCCTACCCAGAGATTGTTAAAGACTATTTAGTTACTAAAAATATAAATGCTGAAATTATTGAAATTCATGGATCAGTTGAACTAACACCATTCGTTAATATTTCAGATATTATTGTCGATTTAGTTTCAACCGGGGCTACATTAGAATCTAATAATCTAGTTGAATTTGATAATGTAATGGAATCAGAGGCAATATTAATATCCTCAAGAAACACTTCGAATGAAAAATATCAGTGGATAGAAAAAATAATTTCTCGAATCAGTTCTGTTATTGAAGCAAAAGATAGCAAATATATAATGTTTAACGCAGATGCAAAAGACGTAGAAGGTCTTATTCAAATGCTTCCAGCTGCTGAGTCTCCTACAGTTATTCCGCTTGCAGATAAAGCAAAGGTAGCTATTCACTCAGTTTGCAGAGAAGATATTTTTTGGAAAACAATTGAATCTCTTAAATCAGCTGGTGCGAGTTCAATATTGGTACTTCCAATTGAAAAGCTAGCAAATTAAATGAAAATTATTGAATCTAAACCTAACATTAATTGGAGAAACATTAAATCAAATGTTGAAATCCAAAATGTCATCAAGGAATTTGATGAACTATTAAATAATGAGTCGTTTAATGGATTAAAAAAAATTAACAGCCGTCTAAATTTAAAAAATTTTCGCAAATTAAAAGTTTCGAAAAAAGAATTTGAAGAGTGTTCAAATTATTTGTCTGATGATGAAAAGTTTTCACTATATGAGGCAATTAAAAATATTTCATTTGTTTGTAAATCGCAGTTAAATTCCTCAAGTAAGAGTATTGAGCCTATTAATGGTTTAAGTATATGGGACAAATATGTACCTATTTCAAGTGTAGGGCTATATGTGCCTGGGGGGACTGCACCTTTAGTGTCATCATTTTTGATGCAAGTCATACCTGCGCTAACCGCAAATTGTCCAGACATAAACGTATGCACTCCTCCATCAAAAAATGGAAAGATCCATCCTGCTATTCTATGGTTAGCAAATCAATTAAATGTAACCAATATATATAAAATTGGAGGTGCTCAAGCAATACTTTCCTTAGCAAACGGATACTTAGACCTACCAAAAGTAGATAAGATTTTTGGTCCTGGAAATTCATACGTTGCTGAGGCAAAAAAATATGTTAGTAGCAAAGTTGCGATTGATCTATACGCTGGGCCCAGCGAAGTGATGGTTGTTACTAATAGTGAAAAAAATACTTCGATTGCAGCAATAGATGCTTTATCACAATTAGAGCATGGATCAGATTCATATGCTTTTGTTTTATCAAAATCAAAAAAAATCTTAAATAAAGTGAAGAAAGAGATAAAAGTTCTTTCTGAAAAACTATCTAGAGAAAGTCTTATAAATTCTGCTATGGACAATATTATTTTGATCAAATGTAAGTCAGATAACGACGTTATAAATATGGTAAATGATTGTGCTCCAGAACATCTTGTTCTGCTAGATGAGGATTTTCCAAAATATATTAATTCTATTAATAATGCTGGTTCTGTTTTCTGCGGAAATATGTCACCAGTTGCATTTGGTGACTATGCATCAGGTTCAAATCATGTTTTACCAACTTCAGGATGGGCTAAAACTAATTCTGGTTTATCTGTAAATGATTTCATGAAAAAATTGACATTTCAAAAATCTAATAATGATGCCTTTAATTATCTATCTGACAAGGTAATAAAACTTAGTGAACTTGAAAACCTAGATGCTCATGGGCTTTCTGTAAAAATGAGAAAAACAAATAGCAATATTACTTTAAGATCCTCTTTTTTAAGAAGAGAAACAAAAGAGACTTCTATTTATGCATCAATTGATTTGGATGGTCAAGGTTTATATGAGATTGATACAGGAATTAACTTTTTAGATCATATGCTCGAACAATTTACAAAAAATTCGAATGTAAATTTATATTTAAAAGCAACTGGTGATTTAAATATCGATCTTCATCATACCATTGAAGATACTGCAATAGTTCTAGGACAGCTTATTTCAGACAGTCTAGCTGATAGAGAGTGTATTAATAGATACTCATCACAAACGATTGTCATGGATGAATCTAGTGCAAAAGTAGATATTGATTTATGTACAAGAACTAATCTAAATCTCAAAATTCCAAAGCTAAATAATTTTGTAGGAGATTTTCCAACAGAAATGATAAATCACTTCTTCGATACTTTTGTTAAAAATGCAAAATTTACATGTCATATAAATGTTACTGGTTCTAATAGTCATCACCTTATAGAAGTATTATTTAAGTGTTTTGGTAAAGCATTTAAAGAGAGTATTGAAATCAATTCAAAAATAGCAACTTCAACTAAAGGAATACTATGATTTCTATTATCGATTGTGGAGGAGCAAACCTTCAGTCAGTAATTTACGCTATTGATGGATTAAAAGTTAACTATAAAATTTGTAAAAACAAAAATGATATAAAAAATTCAAGTGCAATTATCTTACCTGGAGTTGGTGCTGCAAAAAATGTAATGCAGAATTTATGTGATCAAGATCTTGTAGATGCTATAAGAGACTATTCTAATCCTGTTTTAGGAATTTGTGTGGGGATGCAAATTTTTTATGAGTACTCTGAAGAGGAAAATACAAAATGTTTAGGAATACTTCCAGGTAAAGTTAAAAAATTTGCTAACTCAGATTTAGTAATTCCTCATATGGGATGGAATAAAGTAACTTTTGAGAATGAAAAATATGCTGACTGCAACGGTTATTACTATTTTGCAAATAGTTTCTATGCTGAGATAGATAAAAATACTCTAGCTAAAACGAAATATGGTAAAGAATTTTGCTCATTCGTAAATAAAGATAACTTTTATGGAGTTCAATTTCATCCTGAAAAATCTTCAACAAATGGTTTAACATTTTTAAAAAATTTCTTTAATAATTTATGAAAATCTTACCAGCAATTGATATTAAAAATGGCCAATGTGTGAGGTTGCAAAAAGGTAATTTTGATAAAATCGATGTTTATAGTGATTCACCTTTGGATCAAGCAAAGCTCTTTAAAGAAAACGGTTTTAATTTTATTCATATCATTGATCTTGATGGAGCTCTCGAGGGTAAAAGAATTAATACCAAAATCATTAATCAAATTGTTGACATGGACATTAAATTACAAATTGGAGGTGGAATAAGAACAATCTTAGATATCAAAAATTTATTAAATTTAGGTGTTGAGCGAGTAATTTTAGGAACAGCAATAGTAGAAAACAATGAATTTTTATTAGAGGTACTTTCAAAGTTTGACAATAATAGGATTACATTTGCTTTAGATTTTAGGATTAAAAAAAATATTCCCTTGATAGCAACAAATGGTTGGACTAGCCAAACAAGTATAAATCTTTGTGAATTTATAAAAATTCATAATTTTGTAAATGTTTTGGCAACCGATATTGATAAAGATGGTCTATTGTCTGGCCCGAACTTAGACATCTATAACGACATTAAAAATATATCATCAAGTGTAAACATTATTGGATCTGGAGGTATTACATCAATGGATGATATTAATGATCTAAAAAAAATTGGTATTCGTGAGTGTGTAATAGGTAAAGCTATCTATGAGAAAAAATTATCTATGAAGGAATTATCAAGTGTTAACTAAGCGAATAATTCCCTGTCTGGATGTTAAAAAGGGAAAAGTGGTAAAAGGTGTTAAATTTAACAATCATAGATTAATTGGAGATCCAATTAAATTAGCTAAAAAATATTCAAATGATCAGGCTGATGAGCTGGTATTTTATGATATCTATTCAAGTGTTGAATCTGAATCTGTATCAATTAATTGGGTAAATGAGATAGCTCAAAATATTAATATTCCGTTTTGTGTTGCAGGAGGTATAAAAGATATTACAAAAGCAAAAGAAGTTTTAAATATGGGCGCAGATAAAATATCAATCAATACACCAGCTATTGAAAATCCAAATTTAATCTCAGAGTTAGCTAAAATATTTGGGTCGCAGTGTATCGTAATAGGAATAGATAGTTTTTTTGACGGTAAAAATTTTATTGTTTATTCAAGAACAGGATCAACAAAGTCTAGGTATTGCACAGGAAAAAAAACTTTAGAATGGATACAAGAAGTTCAAGATCGTGGTGCTGGAGAAATAGTTTTAAATTGTATGAATCAAGATGGTGTTCAAAATGGATATGATTTAGAACAACTTTTCTTATCTAGAGAAGTATGCAAAGTACCTTTAATTGCATCAGGTGGAGCAGGAAAAATGGAGGATTTTAAGAACGTATTTGAATCATGTAATGTTGATGGTGCCCTAGCTGCATCAGTCTTTCATGACAATGCTATGAATATCACAGATTTAAAGAATTATCTTAATGATAAAAAAATAGAGGTAAGGATATGAATTTAGATAAAGTATGGAAAAACGAAAACAACTTAGTACCTGCCATAATTCAAGATGCTAATAACAAAAACATTTTGATGCTTGGGTATATGACAAGAGAATCTTATTTAAAAACCATTGAAACAAAAAAAGTTACTTTTTTTAGTAGATCAAGGCAATGTCTTTGGACAAAAGGTGAAACATCAGGAAATTATTTAAATTATGTCTCAAGTGAAATAGATTGCGACAATGATACACTTCTAGTTCAAGCTATTAATAAGGGGCCAACTTGTCATCTTGAAAAATATTCTTGTTTTGGTGATGAGATTTTTAGTTTTTATAAACTGCAGACAATAATTAATGACAGAAAGGAACAAAAAACTAATAGTTCATATACTAGTTATCTATTAAATGAGGGTAATAAAGAAATAGTAAAAAAAATTGCTGAAGAGGCTAATGAATTGGCTATTTCTGTTGTTTCTAATGATGGAAGATTATTAGATGAAGCTGCTGATCTTATGTACCATCTTCAAGTGTTACTTGTTGCAAATGATCTTTCATTAAATGATTTAGAGCAAGCTTTATCAAAAAGAAATAAATAAACATCATGGATTTTCTAAAATATATCAATCCTGGAATCGAATCCATAAATCCATATGAGGCTGGAAAATCAATTGAAGAAGTGATGGAAAAATATAATCTAGAGGATATAGTAAAACTTGCAAGTAATGAAAATAACTCAGGTCCCTCACCTAGAGCATTAAAGGTAATTAAATATTTTAAAGATCTTCATATTTATCCAGATGGAGATGCCATTAAATTAAAAACTAAAATATCAGAAGTTGAAAATATTGATTCTGAGCAAATTATTATAGGTAATGGATCAAATGAAATTTTAGAAATAATTTCTAAAACTTTTTTATCATCAAATACTGAATCAATATTTTCAAAACATGCCTTTATTGTTTATAAACTGGTATCAAAAGTGTGTGGTTCAAAGTTTCATGAAATTGATACTTGTGATTGGGGACATGATTTAGATAAATTTCTTGAAAAAATAAATGATAAAACAAGATTAATTTTCATTGCAAATCCAAATAATCCAACTGGCACATATTTGTCACATAAAAATATAATAGACTTTTTAAATAAGGTACCAAAACAAGTTTTGGTTGTGATTGATTTAGCATACTTTGAATATGTGACTGCTAATGATTACGTTAAAACAAGTGAAATTTTAAATAAATTTAACAATGTATTATTTACTAAGTCTTTTTCAAAAATTCATGGTCTTTCAGCCCTAAGAATTGGTTATGGGTTTGGGAATAAATCTCTAATTGAAATAATGAATAGAGTAAGGCAGCCATTTAATGTAAATGCTTTAGCCCAGAAAGCTGCAATTGAATCTTTATCAGATAAAAATTACATAGAAGAGAGTATCAGTCAAAATACTAAAGAAAGACTATACCTTTGCGAATCACTAAGTAGCATAGGAGTAGAATATATTCCGTCGCAAGGAAACTTTATTTGTATAAATACAAAAATAACTGGTAAAAATGTATTTGAATCTTTACTAAAAAAAGGTGTGATTGTAAGGCCTATTGATATTTACGAAATGCCAACATATATCAGGGTTTCAGTTGGAAATAGAAATGAAAATAATATTTTTATAGAAAAATTGGAAGAGATTTTGTTTTAATTTCCGTATTCTAAAAGTGTATAATTAAAGCATACACCATCTTGTTTCAGTAACAACCTCAGTATTTTTGTTATACATTTCAACAAAAGCATAGTATTGTTTGTCAGCAACTTCTCTATCTTCTTCTGATAGAGCTTCGACGCTCTCTCTCCATTCATTCCATGAGTTAACACTATCCCAAACAACCATTG
>MDSW01080694.1_pt1 | contig 13288 bp, 13 predicted proteins | sample 811171 | NCBI WGS metagenome assembly MDSW01 (sample SAMN05326641, study PRJNA326480) | marine metagenome | isolation source: seawater | place: Atlantic Ocean: North West | collected 2012 | reverse complement strand
AATCTTAATAACCAAAATTTAAAAAAATTCTGTAAGGATAAATTAAATCAAAAATTCTCAATATTTATCAATTTAACAGGGTATATGGCAAAAAAAACTTATCTCAATAGTGATCTTAACTCACAGATAGCAAGCATTAAAATTAATGCTTTAATTCCATCTTTGATACTTAAAAACATAGTTAAAGAGATGATTAAGAATGGATATGGAAGAATATTAAATTGTTCAAGTATTGGAGTTAAATTTGGAGGAGGTTTAAATTCATACAATTATTCTTTATCTAAACATACTAGCGAATTTATTCCGTCATACTTTAAAAAATTAGCTGAAAAAAATATTCTTTATAATAATTTAAGGATTGGTTTCACAGATACGAAAATACATAAGAAAATTAAAAATATAAAAGAACAAAAAAAAAGAATAAAATTAATACCAATTAATAGATATGCACAAAAAAAAGAAATTGCAGAATATATACATTTTTTAGTTAGTAAAAAAAATTCCTACATGACCAATCAAACTGTGACTGCATCGGGTGGAGAATGATTTCTCTTGAATAATGAATAATCTACAAACTAATCAAAATACTTTAAATTTAATTTTAACATCATTAATTTTTTTAGGTTCTTTTTTTTTTCAAAGTTCTGTAATTAGTTTTAAGATAATTTATGCTTTTCAAGTATTAATTATCTTCTATTTTTTTATTAAATATTCTGGGATTAAAATCGATAAGCAAATTGTAATTTTGAATTTAGCTGTTTTGTCACTCATTTTTTTTAAATTTGATAAAAGTTACATTTATTTAATTTTGATTTGTTTTTTGAACACAATTTTTACATTTGATAAAATAAACCGAATAAATTTAAAATATAATCTAATATTACAATTAGTCTTTACTATAATTATGATTTTGTGTTTTAAAACCACAACTATCCAAAACAATAATATAACTGAATGGTTTTTATTTGACGAAATCAAAAATAATTATGAAAGTTATAAAGCTTGCCTTATAGCTAATGAAAATGCTATCTTGAATAATATACCTCGTTTCGAAAATTGTGAATTTCAACTCAAACGCTTAAGGTATAGATTTTTAGATTTACACTCTAATTTAACTGCTATTTTTTGTTTAATTATAACTTATATTTTATTAAAAGATTTAAAAAAAAAAAAATTTATTTTTTTGTATAGCACATTTGGTTTATTTTTTTTATATATGACTTTAAGTAAATCAGGATTATTATTTTTTTTAACTATCTTATGTTTAACTTTTTTAAATTTAAATAATAAAATTTTATTATTACTATTTTTTGTATTTAATTTTTTTTTAGGAATTATTTCTTACAATTTTTCATCTTCAGTCTCAAATTTTTGGGGTAAAGATACATCTGCAGCACAGAACGTTTATGAACAAGAATTTTGTCCAAAAATTAAAAATATTCCTGTAATAGGATATTTCAATGAGTGCAATGTAGAAAAAAATGAGTACATACAAAAAATGAATGAAAACCCACAATTATTATTATTCAATATAATGGGCTATTCCACTTTTTATAAATTACATTCTTATGGGATGGTTACCGAAAGTGTTTTGAATAATTTACGATACTATTTATTTCCTAATCCGTTATATCAATTAGAAAAAAATAAAATTATTGATAAAAAAGATATTAATGGCAAGTTATCTTCACATGGATTATTTTTCCTTGTATTTTTAAAATATGGAATAATTTTGGGAACAATTTTTTTTATAAATTTATATTTGTTTCTTAAAAAAATTAGTGAAAAAAAACTTTTTATAGCTTTTATTTTTTCTTCAACATTTTTATCTTTAGATATTTTCTTGTTATTTCCATATTTCTTATTATCAATGTTAATAAAGTCAAGATATAAGTAAAACAAAATTTTAATATTTATGAATTTTGATATTTTTAAAAACAAAAAAATAATTGTAACTGGACATACAGGTTTTAAAGGATCTTGGTTATTTGCTTGGTTAAATAAACTTGATGCAAAAATAATTGGAATATCAAAAAATATTCCAACACAACCATCTCATTACAATACTTTAAATTTTAAAAAAAATTCATTTTGGCTTGATATTAGAGACAAAAAAAAATTAAAAAAAAAAATTCTTAGTTTTCAGCCAGATTTTATTTTTCATTTAGCGGCACAATCACTTGTGTTTGAGTCTATAAAAAACCCAATAGATACGTGGAATACTAATTTAATTGGAACACTAAATATTTTGGAATCATTAAGAGGGTATAGAAAAAAATGTTCTGTTGTATTGGTAACGAGCGATAAATGTTATGAAAATTTAGAAATCAATAGAGGTTATAAAGAAAATGATAAACTTGGTGGTTCCGATCCTTATAGTGCCTCTAAAGCGTCAACTGAAATAATGATAAAATCTTACGTAAAAACTTTTTTTAAAAATCAAACAAAAGTAAGAATTGCAACAGCACGAGCGGGTAATGTTATTGGTGGAGGTGATTGGTCAAATTCTAGAATAATTCCTGATTGCGTAAAATCATGGACTAAAAATAAAACTATTATTATCAGAAGCCCAAAATCAACTAGGCCTTGGCAACATGTGCTTGAACCTTTAAGAGGTTATTTGATGCTATCAAAAAATTTATATCAAAAAAAAGAATTTCATGGAGATTCATTTAATTTTGGACCAAATAAGAATATGAAAAAAAAAAAAGTAATAGAAGTAGTTAAATATTTTTCTAATTTTTGGAAAAATTCAAAATGGAAGATAATTATTTCAAAAAATTCAATAGAATCAAAATTATTAAGTTTAAATTGTTCAAAGGCAAAAAAAAAATTAGGTTGGAATACTGTTTTGAGTTCTGATGAAGCATTAAAATTTACTTCAGATTGGTATAATAATTTTTATAGTAAAAAAAAAATAAACGATTTTTCATTAAAACAAATCATTTCTTATGAAAAAAAAAATAAGTAAAAAAAATTTTTTTAAAAAAGTAGTAATTGTTTTTAAAACGAAAAAAATTGCAAATAAAAAAGGGAACCTTCAAAAATTTGTTAATAATAAATCAAATTTATTTAAAGGTTTCGGAGAAATTTATTTTACTGAAATTAAAAAAAATAAAATAAAAGGCTGGAAAAAACATAAAAAAAATTACTCATTGTTAAAAACTATTTTAGGAAAGGTCAAGTTTACTTTTTTTTATAAAGATAATTTTTACTCTTTAAATATTAAACAAACTGATAATCTATTGATACAAATACCACCAAATGTATGGTTTTCTTTTCAAGGAATTTCAAAGAAAAATTTACTTTGCAATCTTATGAATAAAGCTCATTCAGACAAGGAAGTAGAAAATATAGACTTAAATGAATTTGATATAAAAAAAATAAAATGAAAAATAATTTTGACTATAAAGTTTTAATTCTTGCGGGTGGCTATGGAACTAGGCTAGATGACCTAACCAAAACAATACCAAAGCCATTAGTAAAGATAGACAAAGATCCCATTTTAATACATGTAATGAAAATTTATGTGAGGCAAGGCATGAAAAAATTTTTTATAGCTTTAGGATACAAAGGTGAGGAGATTATAAAATTTTTTTTAAAAAAACCAATCAATAAAAAAATAATTAAGATAAAATACAAAATAAACCAAATTGATTGTGAAATAACCCTTATTAAAACTGGTTTCGATGCTATGACTGGTGGTAGAATGTTAAAGGCATCAAAATATATAAAGGATGAAAATTTCTTATTTACTTATGGAGATGGTTTGTCAAATGTGAATATAAAAAAAGTAATAAATTTACACTTAAAGAAAAAAAAATTAATCACAATGACAGTGGTGAATCCCCCAGCTAGATTTGGTTTAGTAAAATTTAAAAAAAATTTAGCAGTTGAATTTAAAGAAAAAATCAAAATTACAAATGCTTGGATCAATGGTGGTTTCTTTGTAGTTAATAAAAAATTTATAAAATATATTGATAATGAAAAAACTGTATTGGAACAAACGCCCCTAGAAAAAGCCTGTAAAAATAAAGAGTTAGTTGTCTATAAACATAAAGGTTTTTGGCAATGCATGGATACAAAGAGGGATTTGATAATTTTAAGAGATCTAATAAATAATTTATGAATAAAGTCAGCATAATAATGAATTGTTTTAATGGAGAAAAATACTTACACGACGCTTTATCAAGCGTAATCTCTCAAACTTATCAAAATTGGGAACTAATTTTTTATGATAATCAATCAACTGATCAAAGCAAAAAAATTTTTAAAAGTTTCAAGGACCCAAGATTTTTTTACCATTATGCAGAAACACACACAAAATTATTTAAAGCTAGAAACAAAGCAATGGAAAAAGCAACAGGCGACTTAATAGCTTTTTTAGATGTTGATGATTATTGGTCTGAAATAAAATTAGAAAGGCAATGTGATAAATTTAAGGAGAATGAAAGCTTAGATTTCGTTTTTTCAAAATATATTGTAGTAGATGAATTTTTAAATCAAATTAAAACTGAACAAAAAGAGGATTTGAGTAAAAAAAGTATAGAAGAATTGATAATTAATTATCAAGTAGGTCTTTCTACGGTTATGTTAAGAAAAAATTTGATTAAAAGAATGAATTTTTCATTTAATGAAGATTATAATATTATTGGTGATTTTGATGCATTTGCAAATTTAATACAGAAAGTAAATTTTTTATATATGAATAAAGAGCTAAGTTTTTATAGATGGCATAATAATAATTTATCTACCCTAAATAATTTTCAAGAGCTTGAAGAACTAGAAAATTGGGTTGAAAAAAGAAAAAATCAAGTAAGCAAAGATATTATTAAACACGTAAAAAATAAAATTTATTATATGAAAGGTATTAATAAAATTAAAAAAAACAATTTTTTTGATAGTTTAAAACATATTATTTTTTATAAAGGGTCAGGTAAGCAAATAAAACTTTTTATATATTTAATATATTTCAAATTTTTTAAATATTTAAAATTAAAAAAGTAATAGATAAATTGTGAATTATTTTTTTGGAATTAAAAGCAAATTTTTTGATACCAAGCTTACTATTCCTAAATTTCAAAATAAAAAAAAATTAAAAAATAAGATATTATTGTATGAAGCTTCAATTCAAGAAAATCATTGGAAAATAGAAAATCTATCAGGTTATACTGAAGACGAAAATTTTTTTTTTTTAGATCATAAAATTTTAGATAATGATAAAATTTTTTTTATTACAGATGGAAAAAAGGGGGATGAATTAAATAAAATCCATTATTCTGAATTAAAAAGTTTTGATAATTGTACAAATACAAATCCTTCTTATAGATCTAATATAATGTTAAGTAATGATGCTGGTGGATTTTCATCATATCAATCAGATTATCCATTTAATATGATTTCAAAGAAAGGTAGTATATTAAGTTCTCTAAGTTTACTTACAAATAAATTTGCAGATAAAAATATCTTATTACTAAAAAATATATATAAAAAACCTTCTAATGAAAGTTTTTATGTTTATTTTATAAACTATAAATTAAATAAAATTGTTCACAAAGAAAAAATTTATACAAACCAAACAAATTTTATAGATCTTCCTGTAGAATTTTTAAATAATGAAATGTACTTGTTTACAGATGAATACCTTTGTGTTCCTTTATATATTTCAATTAAAAATAATAATATATCATTTGAGCATACTCATCCACCACATGAGTATATTTTATCTGAAGATAGATATATTAAGATTACTGATTTAAAAAAAAAATTTAATGAAATTATTAATTAAAAAAATTTTAAGAAATAGAAAAATTATTCAAATAAGGAACCAACTAAATTATAAATCAATAGATATGTTGCTGGATAACAAGAATAAAAATATGTCCATTAGTGATTCATTTTTATGGCGTACAGATAATGGATTTACAACTAAATTTAAATTTATCGATATATTAAATTTTTTTTATGAGATTGATAAAACATTTGCAGAGATTATTTTTTATACAAAAAATGGTGAAATAATAAAAAATTTAAAAATTGAAAATCTTGAGAAAACAAATGAATTAATCATTGATAAAAATTTTGTAAATGGAATCGAAGATTATGGATATTTTAATATTTTTCATCATAATCTGAACAATAAAGATGATTTTATAATTGCAAATAGATGTTATTTAGGTTTTTCTCAAGATAATGATTTTTTTTCTTATGTGCATGGTAATTTATTATCAAAATATAAAGAAAATATAAATTCAATGATACAATCAGATATTATTCAAAATTCTGTATTTACAAATCAAGAATATTCGATTCAAAACAATTTTGGTGAATTTGATAAGACCGAACTTTTTTTTGCAAATCCAACATCAGATTTAATAAATTTCAAAATTTTTGATAACAATTATTCTTTAAAAAAAAATTCTTGCAGAATTATAGAGTTAAAAAAAACAAACAAAAAAACTGTTATTAAATCGAATTGTATGTTTCTAAGACCAATTGTATTTAATTATAACAAAAATTTTTTTGATGTTTACCATGGCTAGTTATGAATAAGCTTATAAAAAAGATTGCTAGTTTTATATTTAGTAAAAATATTTTTCTTATTATTAAACAAATCATTGAGAATAATTCATATATAAAAATACCAATTAATAATAAAATTATTAGTTTTTTTTGCCCTAATGAATTAACAAAATGGAGAATTAAAACTTTATATGACAAAGAACCAGAAACTTTGGAATGGATAGATAATTTTAAACAAAATAAAGAAATTATATTTTGGGATATAGGTGCAAATATCGGACTCTATTCAATTTATGCAGCGGTAAAATTTAAAAATATAACCATAATATCTTTTGAACCTTCTTCAAGTAATTTAAGAATATTAAGTAGAAATATTTCAATAAATGAACTTCAAAACAAAATAAAAATTTGCCAGATACCTTTATGTAATTTATCAAATCAATTTTCAATGATGAAAGAATCATTTTTTATTGAAGGTGGTGCCATGAATACCTTTGGAGATAATAAAGATTTTGAGGGAAAAGAGTTTGTTTCAAAAATGAATTATAGTATTTTAGGCACAAGTATAAATACATTACTAGACCAAAAAATACTTGATTTACCAAATTATATCAAAATTGATGTTGATGGCATTGAGCACTTAATTATAAAAGGTGCTGACAATTATTTAATTAACCCAAACATAAAAGAAATTTTAATTGAAATTAATGAAAATTTTACTGATCAAAAAAAATATGTTTTAGAAATTATGGAAAAAAATAACTTTAAATTTATTTGGAAAAGAAATAATGATGATTTTATTCAAAATAAAAGTTTAAAAAATACTTTTAATTTTCTTTTTTCTAAGAATAATGTAAATAGTTAATAAAAACATAAAATATAAACTTTGTATTAATAGTTGCCTTATGAAATCTGCGATTAAATCTAATATGCTTGATTGTACATTAAGAGATGGTGGGTATTACAATAATTGGGATTTTTCATCAAAATTAGTAAACGATTATTTAAAAGTTATGTCAAAAGTAGGAATTAAATACGTTGAAATTGGTTTCAGATCCTTCACTTCAACAACCTACAAAGGCTCCAATTGGTATACTACTGATGATTATTTGGAAAGTTTAAAAATCCCATCCTCATTAAAAATTGTTGTTATGGTGAATGCATCACAAATATTGAACGAGAAAAATATTTTAAAGGCTACAAAATTATTATTTAAGCCCAAAATAAAATCTAAAGTTGATATTGTAAGAATTGCTTGTCATTTTCATGAAGTTCAACAATCTTTAAAAATTTTAAAAGAATTAAAAAAACTTGGTTACCAGGTTGCAATTAATTTAATGCAAATTTCTGAACAATCAGATGAAAAAGTATTAGAAATTTCTAAAAAACTTAGCCAAACTAATTTAGATATTTTGTACTTTGCAGACAGTCTTGGAAGTATGAAAATTAATGAGATTGATAGAATTATAAAGAATATAAAAACTTTTTGGAAAGGCCAAATTGGTGTTCACATGCATAATAATTTAGGACAAGCATTAATAAATAATATTTATTGTTTGGATGAAGGGATACAATGGATTGATAGTACGATTATGGGTATGGGACGTGGGGCTGGAAATGCCTTTACAGAGCACTTTATAATTGAATATAACAAATTTTATAAAAAAAAATTAGATATTATCTCTTTACAAAATTTAATTAGTAAAAACTTTAATGAATTAAAAAAAAAATATGAATGGGGCACTAACAGTTTTTACTATTTAGCCGGTAAATATGCAATACACCCAACTTATATTCAAGAAATGATTTCCACTGGATTTACAGACGCTGAAATTTTGGCTGCAATAGATCAATTAAAAAATAATCAAGGAAGCAAATACAATGCCGATTTAGTTAGAGCAGAATTTCAAAAGGATATAAAAATGAAAGATGGTAGTTGGTCTCCATTTAAAAAAATTAAAGGTAAGGAAGTACTTTTAATTGCCTCTGGCCCTAAAAGTGAAGAATATTTGAATTCAATAGAAAATTTTATAAAAAGATTTAATCCTTATGTTATTGCGGTAAATAATGATGTGAAAATTAATAAAAATTTAATTGATGTTTATGCTGCATGTAATCCCCTTAAATTTATTTCTGATATAGAATCATTTAAAAAATTAAAAAGGCCTCTAGTTGCACCAGAGAGCATTTTAGATGAGGATATAAAAAAAAAATTATCAAAGATAAAAATTTTTAATTTTGGTGTTGGATTAGAACAAAATACCTATAAGTTTTTAAAAAATGGAGCCGTAATTCCAAGATTTTATACCCTAGCATATGCATTATCTATAGCTACGTCTGGAAAATCTAAAAAAATTCTTTTAGCAGGGTTTGATGGATATGGAGAACATAATTACAGAACAAAATTAATTAATAATTTACTTCATCTATATACTACTTCTAAAGGTGCAAAAAAAATTTTAGCAATTACACCAACATCTTATACATTAGCTTTTAGGTCAGTGTATAATATTGGTTTATGAAATACATAGTAATTATACCTGCAAGATTTAAATCAAGTAGACTTAATGGAAAACCATTAAAAAATATTAATGGTATACCAATGATTGTGAGGACGTTTAATCAATGCTGTAAAGCAGTTGATAGAGACTTGATTTATGTATCTACAGATGATTCAAGAATAGAGAGAGTTTGTAAAAAAAATAATATTAAAGTTATAATGATAAAAAAAAATTGTTTAACTGGAACCGATAGAGTTTATCTGGCATCAAAAAAAATAAATGCAGATGTGTATATAAATCTTCAAGGAGATGAACCATTATTTAATCCAAAAGATATAAAAAAAATTATTGAATATTCAAAAAAGTACCGAAACGAAATAATTACAGGTTATACTAGTATCAAATCTCGTGAAATGTTTAAAAGTCTTCATGTTCCAAAAGTAGTATTTTCAGAAGATAAATATTTACTCTATGCTTCAAGATCTCCAATACCTATTAATAAAAAAAATAAATTTAACTTTGCTTACAGGCAAGTTTGCATTTATGCTTTCCCAAAAAAACAACTTAAAAAATTTTATTCATTAAAAAAGAGTAAATTAGAATTTGAAGAAGATATAGAATATCTTAGATTTCTTGAAAAAGGTGTTGATGTTAAATGTGTTGAATTAAGTGATAAATCAGTGGCCGTAGACACAAATGAAGATTTAAAGAAAGTAAGAAAAATTATTCTGCGTTTAGAAAAAAAATAAAAATATTAATTTTTTTCTAGTATAAAAAAGACTCAGATAGAATTTTTAACTCAAGATATAAGGTTTTTATCCTTTAATAACCCAAATTAATCATCAATACATCATATATAAATTTTGGAATTTATTTGGAAGAATAATATTAATTAATTATTTTTATATTCTGAATAAATTATATCTTTAAATTTCTTAAGATTTAGTTTCTTTTAAGAAGTTTTTGTTCATAAAACTATATAGCAAATGAATATAAAATATACCTATAATATAGAAGAGTGTTAGTTTTGCCACAGAGTTTATTAATCCTCCATAAAAACCAAACAAAAAAAGAAGTCTTTGTAGTTCTAAAGAAAGTATTAAAATTAATAATGAAAATAATTTTAAAAAACTATTTTTCAATTTTAATAATAATGGGACACAAAAAATTAAAAACATCATTCTGTAATCATGATGCGTGTTTATTATAAAAGTAAAAATAAATATTCCCCCTCCAAGTAAAAAAATATTTGAATTACTTAAATTTGTCTCATTAAGTTTTTTTATAAAAAATTTGAAATACATTGTTAATAAAAGTAGAATATTTAAGGATACAAAAAGAATATAATTTAAACTTATATTTAAATATTTTTCTAAGTTTATTATAATAGATAAAAATCCATAAGAACTGTTACCATTAATTGGATTAACAATACTTATATTTTTAATATCATTTTTAATTATTAATAAATATATTAAAAAAATAAGTGATAATAACACAATATAAATTACTGATTTCTTATTCTTTAAAAAAAATAATAAGCTGAAAGCTGGATATATTTTTAAACACGAGACAATAAGAAAACCTAGGTATTGTAAAAATTTGAATTTACTTAAAAAAGTATAAAAAATTAATACAATTATAATAAAATCGACATTACCTCTTTCTAATAATAGTAAATTAGAACCACAAATAAACAAATAGCAAAAAAAGTAAGATTGAAATTTCTTTGAAAAATTTAGGAAGATATATGAATATAATAGAAAAAATATAGCATAAGTAGAATAAAGAACTGTATCAGATTGTATGTTTGAATAGTGGCTTATTATAATCCAAATTCTAGGATAATTAATGACCATCTCGCTTCCATGATATTTATATGCGTTATATAAAATATCAGATGGTAAAAAAACGCTATCTATATAACCCGCTATATATTGTAAATATCTTAGGTCATAAAATTTGTTTGAACTTATAGCAATTTTTTTAACTGTCGCAGCCTGTATAGATTCACTTGTAACGTAAGGTGTGTTTGTAATTTTCCAAAAAAATTCTGAGTCAAGTAAATAAAGAATTACACAACAGCTAAATAACAAAATAAATAGATATTCTTTTTTTTTGGTAATCATAGTTAATTAAGATTATTTACTATTGTTATATATTTTCAAATTAAGATCAAAATGAAATTTTTTAAGATAATACAAAAAACTATTTAAATAAAGATTCGTAAATTCAGTTATTACATATATATCAATATAATAAATAAATACTTTATGTTCTTTACTTTCAATTTCAAAAGCAATTGGTAAACCAAGTTTTCCTAAGACAACTATGCCAATTTTCATAATATTAAAATAGAAATTTAATTATCATTTAAATTATATTATTCAAATAAAAATTGAGTAAAATTAATTATTCTTATTCCATCGTTTTGGAACTGTTGAAAAATTTACAAATTTATTTGAACATTTGATTTTAATTTCTCCCTTCATTTCTGATATATATGCTGCCCACCAGTAAAAACTACTGTTAGATATAATAAAGTTTTTAAATTTAGACATCAAAATCAAATAGTCCAAATCTGATCCTAAGTAGTTTGAATGTTTGCTTATAATTTTTGATTTAATGTTAATTTTTTTTTTTAAATAATCTAAATTTGGAAAAGTAGAAAATATATAAAATTTTTTTAATTTTGATTTTCTTTTTAATTTATTAATTTGTTTATTATAGAAATTAAAATTTTCAATACCACCGAAGTTTTTTTTTATTCTTTCGGGAGCATCCTCAAATGTTCTTATCCCAACTAATACTGAATTTTTATCAATGGTCTTTGAAAATTTATTTAATTTATTATTTTTTATTTTTTTATTTATTATTTTCTTTAAAATTTTTCTTTTATTTTTAAAAAAATATTTTTCTGATTGAAAAAAACCAATTAAAAATATATTTTTTGAATTAGATACTATATTTTGAAAATTTTTTGAGTAATTCTTTAATTTTGTTTCATCAATAATTATTGAGTTTCCAAATTTTAAGAAAAATTTTTTATAAAAAAATAATTTTTTTAAAAATATAATAATTAAAAAAAAAAATATTTTTTTTAAATTCATGGTTTTATATTTAAGGAATTTTGGTAGTGCGAATTTTCTTCTAAAAATTCTGTCAAAAAAGAAACCAGATTTATCATCTATAATTAATTCTCCATTCAATTCGATAGACAAATTTTTTGCGCAAGCATACTGAAATAATTGATTTCCTAAGCCACCCATTAATTTTAAGTAGATTTTTCTTTTCATAAAATATAATGCTTATAAATTATTTTTATAAATTTAATACAATGAAAAAAATTGCACTAATTACTGGCATAACTGGACAAGACGGAGCCTACCTTGCGGAGTTACTATTAAAAAAAAGTTATATTGTTCATGGAATTAAAAGAAGAGCATCTACAGTAAATAATTTTAGAATTGACAATTTATATTATAAATATTTTGAGAAAGCTAAAAAAAAAAAATTTTTTCTTCATTATGGAGATGTTACCGATAGTTTGAATATTTCTGAATTAATTGAAAAAATTAAACCTGATGAAATATATAATTTAGCAGCTCAAAGCCATGTGAAAGTTAGTTTTGAAACACCCGAATACACAGCTAATGCTGACGGATTAGGAGTCTTAAGAATTTTAGAAACAATAAGAAGAATAAAAAACAAAAGAATTAAGTTTTATCAAGCATCTACTTCGGAAATGTTTGGTGGATCTAAACCACCACAAAATGAAAAAACTTATTTTATGCCAAAAAGTCCTTATGGAGCGGCAAAATTATTTGGATACTGGCTTACAAAAATATATAGAGAGTCTTATGGACTTTATGCATGTAATGGAATTCTTTTTAATCATGAAAGTCCATTAAGAGGCGAAACATTTGTTTCAAAAAAAATTATAAGTGTTGTTGCAAGTCATTACTTAGGAAAAAAAAAAATACTAACATTAGGTAACTTACAAGCCAAAAGAGATTGGGGACATGCAAAAGATTATGTGGAAACTATGTGGAAGATGTTACAAATGAAAAAAGCAGATGATTATGTAGTAGCTTCAGGAAAAAGCTTCTCAGTTAAAGATTTTGTTGAATACTCATTTAAACATATAGGAATAAGAATAAAATGGGTAGGCAAAGGGATAAATGAAAAAGGCTATAATAAAAAAAATAAAGAATTATTAATAAAAGTTGATAAAAAATATTTTAGACCAAACGAGGTAGACAGTT
>MDSW01019415.1_pt1 | contig 13288 bp, 10 predicted proteins | sample 811171 | NCBI WGS metagenome assembly MDSW01 (sample SAMN05326641, study PRJNA326480) | marine metagenome | isolation source: seawater | place: Atlantic Ocean: North West | collected 2012 | reverse complement strand
ACCTGGTATCGTTAATCAAGGTCGAAGGTCTATTTGTCTCATACATTGTCTCCATTTTCGACATCGTTAACTCAGAAACGTTGGTTTAGCGTTACATATAGTTGGTCCCTTCATTTGGACGAAATAAACCAATTTTCTTGAAGTCATGTGTTGAAAATTTGTCCGATGGTGTTTACTCATACAGGAGGGCATTTATATGTAGTTATTATTAGTCATGTCAATATATCATATCATACCATCCAACCAACAAGTAATATTAATCAGCAACCGATAAATAAATAAACGTACGTACGTAGACAGTAACGCGACGTTCGTACCCTCATCAGATACACCTGGGAACGGACCCACGCAATCACGTTTAACACGACTGTTGCTCGGGCCCTGGAAGATTTTTATTATTAATATGGCATATGATAAGTTCCTTATATTACGAACGAAAGTAACCGAGATATATTTTGTTAAAAAATACTGCCGCGGAGTCGCTCGGCGGCGCAAACTAATATGGTCGAAGCCTCGGGGCAGGTTACCGACGAGGCACCCGGGAAGCAGTACACTGATGCATGGACGCGACTCGGACTCGACGCTCGAATTTTAAAGGCGCTGAAAAAGAAGGGACATGGTCGCCCGACCGTTGTCCAATCGCGGGCGATCCCTTTGGTATTGTCCGGGAAGGACGTGGTGGCCCGCGCACACACAGGCAGTGGGAAAACCCTGGCATATGTGCTACCGATGATTCATAAAATTTTGCAAAATCAAGATGTTCGCTCGATGAACAATCCCCGGGCCCTGGTGCTTGTTCCAACTCGGGAACTCGCACAACAAGTAAAAAACGAGACCGCCCTCCTCCTTGGCACTTGCGCCGCTTCGATTCGTGCCGGCGAGCTTCCCGGTTCAGGATCAACTGATGGAACATTAAGCGAGTTCGCAGGGGCTCCACCTGAAATAGTCGTTTCAACTCCTGCTCGTGTTGTTCAGTGCATTCATGACGGACTTTTCCCTCCAGGTTCTTTAACGTCCAATTTGGAGTTACTTGTGCTAGACGAGGCAGACCTGCTTCTTTCTTATGGGTACCAGGACGATATCAGGTACATTGCAGAGGCTGTACAACGTGGATGCCAATGTATGCTTCTTTCAGCCACATTTAAAGAGGATTTTTTAAGGATCGGGGCGCTTGTGCTTCATAATCCTGTTCACCTCAACGTAGAAGACGTCGATAAGTTTGATCGAAGTCCCCATTCTTTCTCGGCTGGACCGTTTACCGAAGAACCGCGCATATCCCACTTTACTCTTGAAGTACGCGCCCAAGACAAGTTATTATACTGCATGGCGCTCTTACGCTTGGGACTCTGCGAAAGAAAGACTTTAATCTTTGTCATGCACCCAGATACTGCTATCCGGCTCCGAATATTTTTAGACAAGTTTGGCATATCATGCTGTGCTTTTCACGACCAACTACCAGCAAATTCAAGATCACACGTGCTTCAAGAATTTAACCGCGGCATTTACGACTCCTTGATTGCTGTTGCCGATGATGCACACGTTAGTGAAGACGACTCTTTTGGAAGGTCACATCATGATGATGACGATGATCGAGTTGAAAGACATATCTTGGACAATCTGGACGGGAAGAGGAAGAAAGCAAAGAAAAAAGGTGGAATCAGGCGAAATATGAAGCCTTGCGATTCTGGCGTTGGACGAGGCATCGATTTCAAGCAAGTGAGGACTGTTATAAATTTCGACACGCCTCTTAATGCCGCATCATATTTGCATCGAATTGGGCGCACTGGACGTGCAGGGGAGGCAGGCACTGCAATCACTTTTATTTCGGAGACTGAAGAAAACCGCATGAAGGGCATACATCTCGGACTCTTGGCTTTGGGAGGAAATGCTAATAATATTTCAGATACCATGAGGCCGTTTGAAAGGCTCGCCGAGTCTTCAGTTGAGGCTTTGAGATACCGCGCAGAAGATGCAGCTCGGACTGTTGGTCGAACGACTGTTCGAGAGGCTCGTGTCAGAGAAATTCAAGCTGAGCTTCTTAACTCAGAGCGACTTGCGGCTCATTTCGAAGAGAATCCAGAGGATCTTAGCTTACTGAAACACGATATCAGTCTTTCGAAGCAGCGGGCCGTTCCTTATTTGAGTCATCTACCATCCTACCTGCGTTCGAGCAAAAATGTTGCCAACGAGAAGAATAGAGGTTCATCACTCTCTGACAACTCATGGGACCCGGAATCTTGTGGTGCGAATGTGGAGGCGTCAGAATATAGCATGCGAAAGCGAAGTCGAAAGGTGCCGCAATCGCGCTCATCTAGAAGAAAGAATTACGGCAAGGAGAAGACAAAGCCAAAACTCAAAGTCTAAAACAACTGCAGAAATCGTCGACAGTATTATTGCTGATTGACGTGCATTCGCATGCATGTCTCATCAATTACATCCGTGGTGGGTGCCTTTCTTACTTGTGAAATATGACTTTGGGTTTTTAGGTTCGTGGGAGGCTGGTTTGGGACGAGTTCAAGACGGAGTATTTGATCGGTGGAGCTTCGGTTTTGATCGATAGAGCTTCGGTTAAAGAAGGGCTATAGTTAAGGTTTGAAGCCGAATCTTCATCGATACATCGGTCAACTTCGACGTGTACCAGCGCCTCTTCGGAAGACGCGTTAGTGTTGTTTCTTCGTTCACAAGTGGCGTGCGTGTGGGGACGACAACTACGTGCACGCCGAGCGCAACGAAAAGAACGCCCCCCGCTGAACAGCCGTCGTCCAAAGAACGGAAAGACGTCTCACAACGTTGTTAGTCAGAAATAAAGTAACAAACGATGACCGTGCGATGTAGTCTATGACTTGAAAAATGATCGAGCTCTCGACCAATCACAAGACGAATAAAACCGGATGATTGAAAAAAACCGGGTTGGAATGTGGTGCTAAATGTGATTTGACTCGTCAGTAACTGATACCTTTCGTAACTCGTACGTCCCAAATATAACGTTACGTATTACGTACCTCTCATTATTATTTATATCATATTTGCATAATAAGATTATTCGGCATAGCCGCATCTACACTATTCGGAAAAGGGTTGACTGTAAAAAATGTCACGCTCACCTGGTATCGTTTATCAAACATCACGGACTATTCGTTCCATACATTGTTGACATTTTTTTTTTAATTCGAGAATCTTGGTTAAGCCCTTCATACATTCACCCAGTCCAAGAGTTCTAAATTTCTTTTATAGCTCGTAAATCATGGTTTAGCTCCCAACTATCACCGAATCCAAGAGCACCTTTTTCACAGTACGTGATTGATTAAATTTAATGGTTTACTTTACGTTATTACATGTTATTACGAGTGTAATTAGTTCAACGCATACTACAATTAACCATCTATCCCTCTGAGGCTATGCCGACCCACATGGAGCGAATCACACACAGTCCTCGTTCGATCCTGTAGAATTATTATTATTATTTAATTTATGATATTTAATAATCAAGATAAATTATACCTTCGGTAAAGATTAAGAACATATTTAAATATTTAATATAATTCTTAATAATAATATTATAATAATATTCTATTATTCTATATTATTCTTGCTTTATTTAATAAATAAATAACATTAAATAACTCTACAAGAAAATAACTCTACAAGTAAACACATATTTATTTATTTATTAGACTATTTGTACCTTCGAAGATAACGTACTGTAATAATACGCCTCAACACGGTTACAATCAATTTCGATCGATGGTAAATCAATGTATTATATGTATCATGCGATACCATGTATATCGATCTATGCATGTATGGATATATTTAATACATACGAAACCTTACCTTCGTAGGTTAAAACATGCAGGCTCGCGTAAAACATCATCTACATAAGATTACAAAAAATGCGAGGATCGGGCCACTGTGTCCTCGTGAGTTCCGTACCACGGCATACTCATCTCTTGATTAATCCCAAGCGAGCAAGTTTCGTCGGAAACGATGGCAGCCATGGTCAGCGATGCCTGCACACGGCCTGCGCTCCGCTTCCGTGCTACGTCCAGGTACAAGTTAGTTAGGAGAACGGCAACCAGGGCTGGCGCCATCCAGGTTGAGTCCGGCTCCTCCGCAATCGACTCCGCAACAAAGGATCCCCTGATGCTTCGCACAATTCGCGGCGAGAAGGTCGAACGTCCACCTATATGGATGATGCGACAAGCTGGTCGGTACATGAAGATCTACCAAGATCTGTGCAAGCGTCACCCCACGTTTCGAGAGCGATCGGAGAAGGTGGACCTCGCAGTCGAGATATCGCTGCAGCCGTGGGAGGCCTTCCAGCCCGATGGCGTAATTCTTTTCTCCGACATCCTCACCCCGCTATCAGGCATGAACATACCATTCGATATCGTGAAGGGCACAGGGCCTATAATCATGAACCCCGTGCGTTCTATGGAGGATGTTAAGACGATCACCGCGTTGGAGCCTGAGAAGTCAGTTCCGTTTGTTGGTGAGGCGTTGGGTCTGCTTCGCCAGGAGGTGGGCAACAATGCCACTGTGCTCGGATTCGTCGGCGCGCCATTCACGCTTGCATCGTACATCGTCGAGGGTGGCACTTCTACTCACTACAAGGTCATCAAAAAGATGGCGTTTGATGCTCCCGAGGTGTACCACGCACTCCTTTCCTCGATCACGGACTCTGTCGTCGAGTATGTGAAGTATCAGGCGGACAGCGGGGCGCAGGTGGTGCAGATTTTCGACTCGTGGGCCTCTGAGTTTTGTCCTGCAGATTTTGAAAAGTTCTGTCTACCATATCTCAAGCGCATAGTTGAAGAGGTCAAGGTGACGCATCCCAACTTGCCCCTTGTTCTGTATGCCTCAGGTTCCGGTGGGCTCCTTGAGAGGCTCCAGACCACTGGTGCTGACGTCATCTCTCTTGATGGCACAGTGGATATGAAGGACGCTCGCAGACGGCTTGGACCTGAACAGGCAGTACAGGGCAACATGGATCCCGTCACTCTATTCGCCAGTAAGGAGGTCATCACAGACCGCGTGTTGGACACTATCCAGAAGGCTGGTGATAAGAAGCACGTGGTCAACTTGGGCCACGGGGTTATGCAGGGCACACCAGAGGAGCACGTCGCTCACTTTTTCAAAACGGTTCGTGATTTTAGATACTAAATGTTAGTAATATCGAACGTGTGTTGAAGATAAAAGTTCCTTTGAGTTTATGTTTCTCTGTCATCGTCACATTCATCCCGAGTAACACGCCACTACCAAAACAACTCCCACTTGGAAAGGAAATTTTAATAGCCAGTAGCCGCGATGAGGGGCGCGAGGTCACCGAGCTGCGCATTCGCCGCCTCCTTGGCCGCCGCGAACTTGTTGTTGTTATCCTTCTTCTTGGTCCAATACTCCGACGCCGCGGCAGCGCGCTTTTCCTCGAGCGCCTCCACGGTTGCCTTGTGCTTCCAGCCAACCTGGTGGGAAAGGTCACCGAGCACACAGTACTTGTGCCCTGCAGCGAGGCGGAGCACCTTGAGAGCCTCAGGGACCACTGCGCGCTTCACCTTGTCGTAAGGGGGGGGGATACCCTCGTAAGCCTTGAAGCGTTCGAATGCGCAAGCGCCACGCGTTGTCTTGTAGGGGAGCATGCCACGGACAGTACGCCACAGCATGCGCGCAGGGGCAGCGTAGTGGAAGGGGCCATGCGAGGGCTTGGTGTTCATGCGAAGGCGCTTGAAGTAATCGTATCTCTGGCGGGCGCGAACAATGCCACCAGATATCACAATACCCTCAGCGCGCACAATAACCTGATGGAAATATGGCGTAACGACGTGAGACGGTAGTGAAAGGCAGCCAGTGGCCAGGGAAGGATAACCAAGCAAAACCCTAAAGAGACGACCGCCGGATTCCAAGCAACGCCGACGCCGTGCCCTACGCATCCAAAATTCCCAAAAGGAGTGTGTGGAAACTAGTTCGAATGTATGGCTACGTTACTCACCACGTGCTGGCCCTGGAGGAGCTGCTTCGCAACGATAGAGGCGAGGCGGCCGAGCAGGTGCCCGCGACCATCAATCACAACAACCTGAGATGAGAGCAGGAAGGGCAGGGTGTAAGCACTGGCCCACAATGAGTTGCCTCGTCAACAAGAAAATCCAAAGCGTGAAAATCACAGGGGTGCGTATGGACGGGCATGACATGGTTGAAGGTGCTGGAATCTCGCGCGTGTTCAGCCGAAGCGAAGCCGGCCGCACTACGGTTTCCGCCCAACGTCGTTGGACGTAAGACCGTGATTCACGGTCAGGGTTTGTTCAAGTCACCGATCCGAGATCGGTGCCAGCGCTACGCTCTAGGGTGCCGTGTTATACATGTGCATGTGCAAGTTTTGGCGATCGCTTACCTTGTCCATGCTGACCTTGCAGATCGAATTCTTCTTGTGTTTCGTGAAAGATTTGCTTGGGTGAAGAGAGGGTTTGGGGAAGAAACTCTTATTATTACCTTCGTTCTTTCGTTCGTATTAATTTATAAAAACAAGCAGTACAAGTACGAATACGAAGAAGAAGGTAATATCATAGATCAATTACATATTATGTATGTGTGTGTTAAAACATTATTTTTTTTGGCACGGCAGCGCGTGGCGCGCTTCAGAAACTATTCGGGGAAAAAAAAACTCAAGGATGACTATTATTATTCACCCCGCCCGGTGCCAAAAAATAAGAATAATAATGGTATATCGTTGATATTCGGCCCGATTCAGTTCGTTCGGTTGAAATATATTTTTTGCGCGATGAGCAATAAACGATAGTGCTAGAAACAGGTAGCTAAATAACATTGTAAATTAAATGAAGTGAAATTGACATTTCTGGATTTCAATCACCCTTCGAACGGACACTTAGTCTGACTAAATGTGCGGGATCATCACATTATTTTCTTATTAAAGTAAGATCGATCGGGAGATATATAGAGAAGGGGGGTTTCATATAAATGTTAATGTTACAACAGTGTGAAAAATGTGTGGAGCATTTTTTTTCGCAAACATGTAAATTAAATCTTTATCGCGATTAAATAGTGATGCACTGAGTTCAATCCTGTACGTAGGCATGACGAAAAATCAACGACCTTCATCGACTTGCGGCCTTCATCGTGAAGGCAGCACCGCCTTCAAAATCCTCGAAAGTCGATTGTCTGCCACTGCAAGATCATCATACACGAGCTCGCAAACTTTCAATTTCAATATGGTCCTATTGTGAGCTGCCCTGATGCTATTTTCAGTATCGAAACCAATGGTCAGTTCAAGCTCTTCAGTGTATTTCTGAAGTTTGGACGAGATTGCAACAACAAACCCCGGATCAAAATTCACACCAGGCTTGACGAAGCGAACTTCACTCTTTTCGACTAAGCTCGTGTATACATGCAATGCAGCACTCAGCAGGCCATACACGACTACTAAGCCAACCCGGAGTGCATTCATAAAACCAAAGCCTGATGGAAGCGCATGTGCAAGCAACGCCAGACAGCACGCAGTGCCTCCGGCGGATATTTTACCGTCTGTTACACCATGAAGCTCCTTGTAGCCCATTCCCACGACAACCTGCAGACAATGTACAAAGGAATGCTAAGATACGAAATAAATGGTTTCTGAAAGGTCGGAGGTTTTCTCACAAGCACGATGGCTTCATCGATTGCACGCTTTAACTGAGAAACATCTGTCCCCGAACGCATATGCTACTTCCTATCAGCTCCCCAAATTATTATGGTCTGCGGGGGCTACTTTTTTTTTGCCGAGTTGGAAACACGTCCAAAAACAAGCAGGATCCCGCAGCAGTGTGATGTTAGTATATAACAAAAACTCTTCAGAGCCCGAACTTATGGTGTTGGTTTTTAAAAAAAATTGACGTGATCAAGCGCGCCCTTCAACAGGTTGTCGGCAAAGCCGCGTGTGTGTTTAAATTTGTATATTTTAACACACTCTTGTATGTGCAAACAAGGCTGTATATCGGGACGCCAGTGAAAAAGCTTTCGAATTAACATAATAGACAAAATTGATCCTATCTGTTTGAGCTGTTGAGGGAGCGAGGCTATTTATATTTATCATTAATCGGCACGAATCCGCTTCTGCACCACCCCGAATTTTTTGAATGTAAAAAATGATCGGTTTACCATGGTTTACCTGGCATCGTTTATCAAACATCAAGGTCTATTCGTCTCTACAATGTGGACAAATTTGTAAGTACTCGTAACGTTTCCGTATCTCTCTTTCTTTCCTTCTTAAAGCAAAGGAGGAACAACGGCTTCAAAGGAGTTGCTGACATTTCTTCCAAAATGACCGACACGTACAACTCGGATGGCATGCGCCTGGTATCAATCCTGAAAGTTTCACTCCTGCATCTATGGTACGCCCTGTGAATTTCAGTTCATTCATATGTTCTGAATTTCTTTTGATTGACATCCTCGATTGATCTCCTTGACGCCGTTCGGGCACTTGAAAAGCTGGTATTGCATACTTATTGTATTTATCTTTCGCAGGATTCTCTGTGAATATGCGAGATATGATGAGATTCAGGCTGAAGAGATGTTCTCTGTTGTGGAGGAGGCATGCAGAGTTGGAGATAGAAGATTTGGAGTCCCGAACCTCACCAGTGCACGAGGCCAAATGTTAAGTTCAAAGGCATGTATTTCCCTGAGGCAAAAGTTCGCCCAGGTGTCGCGTTCGTGCCCATCATGCCATCTGCGTGCCTCGAAAAGTTTCTCAAGCTTTGTCACGAACATATCAATAACATTTGAGCAGCTGTCTGCTGTCGTCTGCTCGAGTTTTGAGGAAATGACTGCAAACTATACCAAGTCAAAGAGTCTACTCGTCAACCTCAAGAAGAGCAGGAAGGAGCAAGACGTAATTGGCGCTCATTTTCATGGAGCAAACGATGCATATGCCAAGCAAGTATCGTGCTCACAAGAGTCCGAGTCAAAACTTCAAGCCAGACAAAGCTATCTTGATGAAGACCTTGCCTCAAAAATTTCGGCACAACACTCCGATGGGGCCGATGATTGCTTCCTGAAGACTGTTTCCAACGGACTGAACGAGCAAATTCTTTTCCGACATCTGGCTTCGCTCAGGTCCTTTCTCGGGGAATTGAAAGTTGGGCAAGTGAAAGAAATTGCAAACTTACGCAAGAGCAGCGCAGCAGCTGAACAAAAGCTGGCTGGCAATGTTAATTCTTTCGTTCTTGACATTGGGCCCACGGATGGGCAGGTTGTATCTGAGCTGGCGAGGGCAGATAAGGCATCGAAGCGAATGCTTCATTATAAAATGCACCGTCTACAGTTAAAAGAGGAACAACAGTGTAAGTGACAACGCTTCGAAATATTATGTATTCTGATTCCATAAGTAATATAATAAGGGTGTGACATTTTTTTATATGCATAACGATTTTATACAAGAACTAACTAATAACGTAAAGACTTTATTATCATTACGATCCACACAATCACTCCAGTGGGCAAACAGGATAAAGATTCCGCTTATGTTCACGTAAGCGACATATCCTTAACTGTTATCAAGTTAAGTTATTTACATAAAAAATGTCTCACCCTATCTATGAAATTCAGAATATTATATATATTTAATAAGTTATGAAAAAAGTGTCCCACCCTTATGAAAATTAGAATACATATAAAGGATTTTTTCATGCATATATACATGCATGCATGTATGCAACACTTATCTCTGACATGAGGTCCTCGAAAATTCCCGACATACAGAACTCCGCGAAGGGTGGGCGTTGTGGCTGGTCGCAAAATATTTAACCAAAAAAACGAGATTTTAAAAGTTCATATTTTTGCGTTGATAAGGTGTGATGGTACCTGCAGAAATTACTCCCTCCATCCCCTCTAGATATACACGAATCAACACCCGCCAAATGGCACCTGCCAGGGGGCGAGCCCTTAAAGCGGGCTGCTCATGGTGAGCACGCTGCACGGCGAGATGTTCTCAGAACACAGCGCTGATCTGATTCTTAGCACCTTGCACGAATCCATTTGGCACACGTTCAAGCGGGACGCGCAAAGGATATTGCTGAACAGCAGGGTCGTACTGTGGCATTTCGGTATTCGGGAAGGCGGAAATGTCAACATCCTTCGAGAATGGGATCTATGGGGTCCTCTTGTGTTTGTGCTTGTTTTGGGCACATGTCTGACGGCGGATGCACAAGACGCGACAACTCTCTTTTCCATCGTCTTCTGGATCATCGTATTCGGCTCAGTGGCCCTAACCCTGAACGTCCTGCTCTTACGAGGTCGCATCATATTTCTGCAAGCCATCTCATTGACTGGTTATTGTGTCTTTCCCTTGAACATCGCTGTCTTGTTGATGAAAATTAGTCATTACAAGACATATCGTACAATGTTGGCATCTGCCGCCGTCATTTTCTCAGTTAAGGCGTCATCGCCGTTCATCTCTGCAGCAGTACCTGGAAAGAGGACGGCACTGGCGATGTTTCCTATTATCCTACTGCACGTGTCACTGACCGCCCTTGCCGTCTTTAGTGTGTAATCTTGAGAAAAACGAAGCACGTGCTGATGCTAAGCGAGCATCTAAGAGATACGAAGGTAACTCTAATAGAGAATAAAAATACGTTCTAGCTCATGAACTCCACAACTCCAGCCATATAGATCCACAGTGAAATCAAAGCTAGGCCAGCGCTTAGCCACAAGCAGATCAAACCGCTATTGATGAGCCAGACTTCCGAAGCTCCTGTCAGATGAACCCATCCACAACCATCCCTGACGCCCAATAAGACTGAGAGCGCAACAAGCTGTGTGGCAGTTTTTAACTTGCCATAAGAGTTCACAGCAACAGCGTCACGCGCCTTCCCACCAGCTGCCGCTGCCCACTCGCGTATAGCAGACATTGTTATCTCGCGGCCAATTATTAAAGTGGCTGGGATGGAAATGAGTGAAACATTTACGCTCGGAGGTGCTTTGGTGCACATCAGCACAAGCGTTGTAGCAACCATTAGCTTATCGGCAACTGGATCAAGAAAAGCTCCGAATGATGAAACGAGTTTAAGCTTTCGCGCTAAAAAACCGTCGGCCCAATCAGTGATTGCAGCAAGAATGAAGATGGCTGAGCAGGCGGGCGCTACCCAAACACCTTGCATGTAGAAGAGAACGGTGATGCAAGGCACAGCTGCAACTCGGAGCAGGGTTAGTGTAGTCGGTAAATTTATCTTTGGGCCCTTGCTTAGTTCTTGGCAGGACCTTTGAGAAGAATCGGCTTGAATTGAAAGCGCAATAGCCCCGTTTCGCGGATAGGGGCGGCTCCGAAGCATGCTCAACGATCGGAGCAGGTTTTTGCGAGGAAGCTCATATCGGGAAGAAAGTTCTTTTCTCGCACGAGTAATCGTGTGCAGAGCGGAGGGCGGCGCAAAACGGATTGAAGAGCATCTTGTATACGATACACGGGCGGACGTCGCACGGGTGAGACAAGAGCAAGCCGCGGACATGCTGAACCTCGTCAATATCGCGTGTGTTGATGTGTCCTTCCAGTTGCAAGATCTTCGTGAAGGGGAAGGTGAAAGATGTTGAGAGTTATTGGCTGCAGCACACGTATTGGTATGGTATGTTGATGTATATTAAACATGGTGTTGTATTAAAGGCCTGACTATTGCCCCTGGTATGTTGATCGATTGGCTGCTCAACACTTAATATAAGCATATATAAAAAATGGGGTTGTGATGTCTAACTATTGCCCCCGTAGTCGAGGGTTAGTTTAATTGGAGTTTGCAACAGGGTTCGGCTGGGTGTAAAATTCGTGTGCGCCGTATATGCCGCGTCGTGCCCCATGGTGTAGGTCGTTGGTGACGACAGATCCGGCGATCCTTTGCATGAGCGATGACACTTGCTTAATAATACCTTCGTTCGTAATAATTATAATTACCTCCGCTCGTAATAATAATTTATACGACCCACACAACTTTAAAAATTATTACAACATATGATCTTAATATAATTATGGGTCTCATCATCATTATTGCTTGGCGGATGTTGGCTGGTGTCCTAATTTAATAACAAAAAGATCGGCTGTGCCGAATAATTAATTAAAAAAATGCGAACGAGTGATTGAATGACTGATTTCTTCGCTCCAGGTGGGTCGGCATTGCCTCAGAGGTGGTGGTTAATTAGTTGATCACATGAATAACCAACTTAACTATAACTAACAGCCGACCTATGAGCAAACACCTGTTACATTGTATGAAGCGAATCGATCGTGATTCCTGGCAGTCCTGACCAGCACGGTTTTAGCGTCCTTTTTCTTGCAAAGTTAACGATCGGACTAATTTCGAAAATAACTCAAGAAACAAGAATAGACCGTCGATTTTCGGCCATTCTTTTTTTTGCATTCGGAAAATACAGAACGACGCCCCATAGTCTCAGCTACGTCCTGGCGAACTTTCACGTCGATCCGTGCAATTTGGAGGCGTCGGCGCGCTCGCAAAGAGGCGGCATGCGATGCTGTGCAAGGAGGGTGCCGATTTCCGAAATTTTCCCCATTAGATTCCTCATTTCCGAAATTCGTAAATCGAAAATTGTATGGGCATTTAGATTTTTCGTAAATCAGACCGGCATTCTTGAGTTAATTAGTCGTATCCATAACTTGCAAGAAAAAGGACGCTAAAACCGTGCTGGTCAGGACTGCCTGGTTGACGATACCAATTTAATACATACCTTCGAAACTTATCACGCACGAAAAAACTTCGAAACCTTCGTACATATTATTAATTACCTTCGTTCGTTCGTAAATTCTGAACTCCATATCAACGCCAAGTTGACTCGCTGTCCGCGCGACGCACGGGGCGCGCGCGCACGATTCGTCCAAACCGATTCGTTCGAACGAATATTCGTACCCAGACATAGGCACTAGCAAGCTGGGTACCTTACTTCGAGTAAGTTAGTACGAAGGTAATTAAAACTCTCTGGATCGAGCCGGATGGAAACCGTGCGTTTTCTTTTGTCACGTCACATTGGATTAATCTTAATTTTAAAAATAAAAAAAATCCCGAGAAGAAAGAGTGAGTTATTATCTAAAAGTTACATCACGAGGCCGTCCGACCGTGACGCGCGTTATATATGATATGTTATTGATATAAAATCTGATAAATAAATAAGTTACCTTTATTTAGTCTGTTAAAAGTGTGCTGCGTATATATACAAGATAGAGATACCTTGCTTCATCATTATTCGTAAGACTTTATTTGTCAAAAAGAAATTAAATTGCATCTTCGGTCCGAGCGGCGCCAATTGATTT
>MDSW01154100.1_pt1 | contig 13291 bp, 12 predicted proteins | sample 811171 | NCBI WGS metagenome assembly MDSW01 (sample SAMN05326641, study PRJNA326480) | marine metagenome | isolation source: seawater | place: Atlantic Ocean: North West | collected 2012 | reverse complement strand
TTCTAGCAATCGCATCTTTTGTTTTAGGTTGGCTAGTTTTGTTTGTTGCAAATCCAATTACTTCATCTATGTCAAAATATTATGAAAAAACTAAATCAGGGTATTCGAGAGATATAGATCATCTAGTAAATTTTAATAAAAATGGTTTATGGATAAAAGAAAATTTAGAAAATAACAAAATGCGAATAATTTCAGCAGCAAAACCAGAAGGCGAAAATTTATTGGATGTAACAATTTTTCATTTTGACTCTAAATCAAATCTAATAGAAAAAATTTTTTCAAAAAAGACCAATATTAGAAATAATGAATGGATTTTAAATGATGTAATTATTTTTAATCCTAAAAACGGTATTCTTGAGAAAAATGAATATACTAATTACAAAATAGTTTCGATTTATAACTACGAAAAAATAACAAACTTATTCAAAAATTTTGATACTTTATCTTTTGTTGATTTAATAATTAATTACAAAAAGCTAGAAAATCAGGGCTACAATAAGGAATTTTTAAATCAAAGTTTACATTCTATGTTAACTTTGCCTTTTTTCTTACTTTTAATGACTGCGTTATCTTCTATCTTAACTTTAAATACTCTTAAAAAATCAGATAATATAAAATTTATTATCTTGGGTTTAATCATTAGTGTTCTCATATTTTATTTCAAAGATCTGTCATTAGCTTTAGGTCAAACAGAGAGGATACCTTTGATTTTAGCAATTTGGGCTCCGGTAATAGCTTTAAGTTTTTTTATATTTATAGGAATTTTGCAAATAAATGAAAAATAAAATCATATTTTTTTTAATTTTTTTATTTTATAGTTTTCCCTCACTTTCTGAAAATCTATTTATCGAAGCAAAAAATATTTCTTTAAATAAAAAAAATAAAACAACAGTCTTTAAAGATGAAGTATCTGTAAGAACAGAAGATGGAGTAAGGATTACAAGCAATTATGCTGAGTATGATAAAGAGAAGGCTTATCTAGTTTTGAGAGAAAATATAGAGGCAATTGATAAAAAAAATAACGTCATTAAGGCTAATTATGCTGAGTACGATGAAAAAACTAAAGTTTTAAATACTCAAGGAATTACCAAAATTTTTACACCAGAAAAATACTTCATAGAGGGTGAGGATATAATTTTTGATAAATCAAGAGAAATTATTAATTCAAATAAAAAAGCTGTAGTAGAAGATGACGAAAATAATAAAATTTTTTTAGAGAATTTTGAATATCAAGCTGAAAATAATATTTTTAAATCAATCGGTTTTGCTAAAATTGAGGATAAAATGGGCAATACCTATGAATTTTCTCAAATCTACATAGATACAAAAAAAAAAGAAATTCTAGGAACTGATATCAAAGCATATTTAAATGATCCAGATTTTAAAATTAATAAAAATAATAAACCTAGAATTTTTGCTAATTCAATTAGATTAGATGGAAATAAGAATTATTTTAATAAAAGCATTTTTACAATCTGTGATTATAGGAAAAATGATAAATGCCCACCTTGGTCAATTCAGGCAGCAGAAATACTTCATGATCAAAAAAAGAAAACTATTTATTACGACAATTCAGTGTTAAAAGTTTATGATATCCCAATTTTATATTTTCCTAAACTTTCACATCCTGATCCATCTGTTGATAGAAGAAGTGGATTTTTACCGCCTTCATTTTCTGATAGTAAGAATTTAGGTTTTGGAGTATCAGTTCCCTATTTTTTTGCACTTAATAAAGATAAAAATTTAACAATTACAAGTAGATTTTATAATTCTGAAAATCCTCTCTTTCTTGGTGCTTATCACCAAGCATTTGAAAATTCAAATTTACTAGTAGATTTTGGATATACAGAAGGTTACAAAAAAGCTAGCTCCTCAAAAAGGACTGGAGATAAATCACATTTTTTTTCTAAGTTTATTAAGAACTTTGAAGGGAAAAATAATTCTAATAATTCATTTGGTTTGTCTATTCAAAATGTTTCAAACGATAAATATCTAAAACTTTATAAAATTAAATCTGACTTAGTTGATTATAATAAGGACACACTAGAAAGCTCTTTAGAATTCACAAGTGAAAAAGAGGATATGTTTTTTGGACTTAATGCTACTGTTTACGAAACTTTAAAAGAAAATTACAACGATAAATATGAATATGTATTACCAGAGATGACTTTAGATAAAAACTTATTTAGTAAGGAAAATATTGGTACTTTAGAGTTACAAACAAATTTGAAGGCACATAATTATGATACAAATAAATATTCAAGTTTTTTAATTAATGATTTTAATTTTAAATCAAAAGATTTCATTTTTAAGTCTGGTTTAAAAAGTACTATTCTAGGAAATTTAAAAAATATAAATTATGAGACCAAAAATATTGATCCTTATAAAAATAAACCGACTAGCGAATTATTTGGAGCTTTAGGTTTCTTAACACAACTTAAACTTGATAAAGAGGAGAATGGTTATAAGCACTTTTTGACACCAAAAGTTTTATTTAGAATGTCTCCAGGCAGCATGAGAAAGGAAGATAGTGGCTCAAGATTAGAGCCAATAAACGCATTTAACCTCAATAGGCTTGATAATATTAATAATTACGAAACAGGGATAACTAGTACCCTTGGTCTAGATTATAAAATTAAAAAAGAAGAGAGAGAACTTGATTTTTCCTTAGCGCAAGTAATTAACACTGAGGAAAATCGTAATATGCATTCAAAAACTAGTTTAGATGAAAAACTTTCAGATTTAGTGGGTTCTACAAATTTAAAAATAAATAATAATTTTAGTTTAAATTATAATTTTTCTTTAGATCAAAATTATAATGATTTAAATTATAATGAATTTGGAGCGTCTTTTAGCTATGAGACAATAAAAGCAAGTTTTAATTATCTTCAGGAAAAAAAACATATTGGAGATCAAGAATATTATAAAACAAAAATTGATTTCTTTAATAATAACAATTCTGTCTTAAGTTTTCAAAATAAGAAAAATTTAGTAACGAACTCCTCAGAATATTATGATTTGAGTTATGAGTATTTGAATGATTGTTTAAGAGCTGGAATAGTATATCGTAGAGAATTTTATAATGACTCAGAAATCGAGTCTGAAAATTCATTGATGTTTAAAATTACAATTTCTCCGTTTGGAGACATTAACTCTCCATCGTTTAATTAATGATAAAAATTTTATTTAAAATTTTCTTATACATATTTATCTTTAACAGTTTTAATCAATCTATTGCGTCAATTAATAATAAAATAATTGTTATCGTCGAGAATAAGATAATAAGCTCATACGAACTAAAAAATAAGATTAAGACAATTTTGTTTTTAAATGGACAAGATCTTAATCAAGATAATATTAATAAGACAAAAAGTTTCGCATTAAACGCTTTAATAAATAATAAACTCAAGGAATTGGAACTCTCAAGATATAAAATTGAAGTAGATGAAAAAAATTTAAATAATAAATTAAATCAAGTTGCATCAAATGACTTGATGCAGCTTAAACAGAATTTTAAAATTAATAATTTAAATTTTGATTTGTATAAAAATGAATTGAAAACTGAGCTTAAATGGCAAAAATTAATATATTTAATTTATAATAAAAAAGTTGAAATAAACGAAAAACAGATTGATAAAGAGTTGAACGAAATTTTAAAAAAAAGAACATTAATTGAAGAAGTAAATTTATCTGAAATTGAAATCCTTATAGATAATAATTCTTCAGATAAAGAAAAAATATCTAATCTATTTAAAGAGATTAATAGAATTGGATTCGGTCAAACAGCTAAAAAATTAAGTATTTCTAGTACGTCAAGTAATAATGGTAATTTAGGATGGATAAGTAGTAAAGCTTTATCAAAAAAGAATTATGAAATTTTAAGCAAGTTAAAAGTGGGAGAAATATCTAGACCTATAAGAAATGTAAATAGTATTTTAGTTTATAAAATTTTAGACAGGAGAAATATTAAATCAGAAAATTTTCAAAAAGATGATTTGAAAAACAACTTAATTGCATTAAAAAAAAATGAATTGTTCAATCTTTATTCAAACAGTCATCTTTCCAAAATTAAAAATACTAGTTCAATTATATATAAATGAATAATAAGATATTAATAATAAGTGGAGATCCTAATAGTATAAATTCTGAGATAATTTATAAAAGTTGGTTTAAATTAGAAAAATCTATTAAAAGAAGAATTTGTATTATTTCAAACTACGATTTGTTGAATAAACAATTCAAAAAATTAAATTATTCTATTAAATTTAATGTCCTGAGAAATATCAATGATAAATTTGAGGAAAATAAATTAAATATTATAAATATTAACTTGAAATTTAAAAAACCTTTTTCCGTAAGAAAAAAAGAGTCATCAAAATTTGTACTTCAATCTTTAGATCTTGCTCATAAATTTGCGCTAAGTCACAAAGTGTCAGGTATAATTAATTGTGCTATTGATAAAAGATTGCTTAATAAAGAAAACGTTGGTGTTACAGAATATTTAGCTAAGAAATGCAAAGTAAGAAAAAATTCTGAAGTGATGCTCATAAGAAATGATAAATTATCTGTAGTTCCAATAACTACACATATCGATGTAAAAAAGATAAGTAAAAAAATAAATCAAACTCTAATTTTAAAAAAGATTTACACAATTAATTCTTGGTTTAAAAAACACTATAAGATTAAACCAAAGATCGGTATTTTGGGTCTGAATCCACATAATGCAGAGTTAAAACAAAAATCTGAAGAAAGAAAAATTATAATACCTGCGATTACAAAACTTAAAAAAAAACGAGTAAATATAAAGGGTCCTTTGGTGAGTGACACAGTTTTTATAAGTGAATATAAAAATTATGATGTAATTGTAGGGATGTACCATGACCAGGTTCTTTCTCCTTTTAAAACTTTATACAAATACGACGGGGTAAATGTTACGTTGGGTTTAAAATATTTAAGAGTTTCACCTGATCATGGAACAGCAAAAGAGTTAATCGGGAAAAAAGTTGCAAAAGATACAAGTTTAACAAGGTGTATAAAATTTGTTAATAAGTTCAAAAAATGATGTTCTCAAAAAAGTCTCTTGGACAAAATTTTTTACACGATCCCAATATTATAAGGAAAATTGTAAATCTTGTGAATATTAAAAATAGAAATGTTATTGAAATTGGTCCCGGCAAAGGATCGTTGACTGAAGAAATTTTAAATAGAAAACCAAGTAATTTATTTGTTATTGAAAAAGATAATGATCTTGCAAGGTATTTGAAACAAAAATATAAGAATAATAAATTAATAAAAATCTATAATGAGGATGTTTTAAAAACTAATTTTGATAAAATTGACACAAAAAGACCTGTAATATTTGGAAATTTGCCTTACAATATTTCTTCTCAAATTCTTATTAAAGTAATTAAATTAAAAAAATGGCCACCTAAATTTAGTGATATTGTTTTTATGTTCCAAAAAGAATTAGGTGAGAAAATTATAGGAAAATTTTTTTCATCAAATTATGGAAGATTATCAATTATTACTAATTATAGGCTTGAAGTTTGTAAAAAATTTTTAGTATCTCCTAATTGCTTTATACCAAAACCAAAGGTAGAGTCTATGATAATTCATTTTAAACCAAAATTAAAAAAAATATTTAAGATAAAAGATTTAGAAAATTTAGAGAGAGTCACTAATATCTTATTTTCAAATAAAAGGAAAATGATCAATAAAAATATAAGAAAAATTTTAATAAATGAAAAAATAAAAAAAATTAAGAATATTAACCTCAAAAGCAGACCTTCAGAATTAAGGCCAGAAATATTCTATAAAATTACTGAGCTTTTTGAGGAAAATAATTAAAGTTCATTTTTTTATCTTTTAAAATTTGCTCTATTTGCTTGAAACATACCTCAAGATTTTTATTAATTAAGATGTAATCGTAATCTTTCCAGTGTTTTATATCTTCGTCAAAAGACTTGAATCGTTTTTCTATATCCTCATTTGTATTTTGATTTCTGCTGATAAGTCTTCTTTTCAACTCATCTTTGTTATCAGTTACTAAGTAAATTTTTATTAAATGGAGATTTTTGTATTTTGATAATTGCTTAGTACCTTGCCAGTCAATGTCAAAAATTAAATCATTTTTAACTATTGTTTCGTCTACATCTTTTTTAAGTGTTCCATAAAAATTCTCAAAAATTTTAGCATATTCGTAAAATTTTTTTTGTTTTATTAAATTCTCAAATTTTTGTTTAGATACAAAATGATAGTCTACACCGTCAATTTCATTAGGCCGTGGAGATCTAGTTGTGTGAGAAACAGAAATCTTAAAAGAACTATATTTTTGCTGAATTTTTTTTGTGAGGGTAGTCTTACCAACACCAGAAGGGGAAGACAATATAACCATGATATTTTGACCATCATGCTTCATATCTAAAAAGATTTTTATTAGCTAGATTTACTCTCAATAAACTTAATTGCGTCTCCAACAGTCAAAATCTTTTCTGCTTCACTATCAGAAATTTCAGAACCGAATTCTTCTTCGAATGCCATTACTAATTCTACAGTATCTAAACTATCGGCGCCTAAATCATCGATGAAACTTGCTTCTTCTGTGACTTTTTCTTCCTCTATACCAAGATGATCTGCAACTATTTTTTTAATTTTGTTTTTAATATCTTCTGCCATGAAATCCTTTCATTTAAATTTAATTTCTTATTAGATGATTAATAAGAATTGTCAAGCCATATACATTCCCCCATTCACATGTATGGTTTCTCCATTAATATAATTTGCCATATCTGAAGCTAAAAAAACTACACAATTAGCAACATCTTGACCAGAACCTAAATTTCCAGAAGGTATTTTACTAATTAACAATTTCTTAAATTCTTCATTAATGCTATCAGTCATATCAGTTTTAATAAAACCCGGAGAGACGCAATTAACATTAATATTCTTTTTTGCATATTCGATAGCTAAACTTTTTGAAAATGCTATTATTCCAGCTTTTGACGCAGCATAATTTGCTTGGCCTAAATTACCAGTATGCCCCACAATTGATGTAATATTTATTATTTTACCAAATTTTTTTTTTAACATTTTTTTTATAGAAAACTTGCACATTAAAAATGTAGAAGTGAGATTTATATCAAGAACTTTCTTCCAGTTTTCTTCGGTTAACCTTATTGATAAATTATCTAAAGTAATTCCGGCGTTATTAATTAAAATTTCTATTCCATTTAATTTCTCATCTATCTTATCAATAAATTCCTCAATTTTTGAATGTTCGTCCAATTTAAACTGTTCTGTAGTAATATTTGGATATTTTTCTTTAAGTTTTTTAAGTTTAATCTCATTAGTACCTGTAGCAATTATTTCTGCACCCAGTTCATAAAATTTTTGAACTAAATTATTTCCTATCCCACCAGTTGCACCTGTAATTAAAACTTTTTTACTCTTTAAATTCATTTTTTAGTTTTTCTATATCATCAATTGTATTTATTGAATATATTTTAGCATTTTTGATTGTTCGTTTTACCATTCCACTCAAAACTTTTCCTGGACCAATTTCTATATAATTTAAAACACCCATGCTAGATAAATTTAATATACTTTCCCGCCATCTTACGGTAGAAAAAATTTGATTTATTAACAGCTCTTTAATTTTCTTAGGGTCGTTTTCTGGTTTAGCAGTTACATTGCTTACTATTTGAAATAAGGGTTTTTTAAAATCAATATTCAAAATTTTTTCACTCATATTATTTGCAGCACTCTTCATAAGAGAACAATGAAACGGAGCACTTACTTTAAGAGGAATAAATCTTAATTTTTTTTCAGTAAGAATTTTTTGAAATGAGTCAACGCTTTGTTTATCACCACTAATAATTACTTGACCTTCTGCGTTATCGTTTGCGATCTCACAAACGCCAGTTTGTAAGTTCATAGATACGATTAAATCATTTATAACATCTACCTTTGTTCCTAAAATTGCAATCATGCTTCCATTTCCAACAGGAACTGCTTCTTGCATAGCTTTCCCTCTCTCATGAAGTAAATATATTGCATCTTCAAAATTTAGTGAGTTAGCACAAACTAAAGCGCTATATTCTCCTAATGAATGTCCTGCAAAGTACCTAAAAGTAGATAAATTAAATTTATACTCTTCAGTTAAAATTTTAAATATTGCATAACTTGCAGTTAATATTGCTGGTTGGGTATTTTTTGTGAGTTGTAATTGATCTCCCGGACCTTCTAGAATTATTTTTGAAATTGAATAACCTAATTTATTATCTGCTCGATTAAATATTTTTTTTACTACCTCAAATTTTTTATAAAATTCAGCACACATACCTACAACTTGTGAACCTTGCCCTGGAAATAATAAAGTGTTCATTTTGTTTAATTATCAATAATTATTAGTATTGCTATAATTGTTCATTATAGTATAACCCAGATTTTACAATTAAATAATATTACAACTATAAAGATTAATTATGGCATTTTATGAAAATACAATTGTTGCTAAACAAGATTTAGCAGAGAAAGATCTTAAAATTATTAAAGAAAAGTATAATGATTTAATAAATAGCTCATCTGGAAAGGTAATCAAGATAGAAGAATGGGGATTGATTAATTTATCAAATAAAATAAAGAAATATAAAAAAGGTTTCTTTATTCATTATAAATTTGAGGGCGACAGAAAGACTTTAGATGAAATAGAAAAGAAAATTAGAATAGATGGTTCAATTATAAGACATTTGACTGTAAAATATAAAAATCTAGATACAAAAAATGAGTATTTTAAAAAGAAATAATGAAAAGAAAAAATAAAAAATTTCAAAGAAAAGGATCAAATTCATTAAATAAACTGAGTTTGTTTCAAAAAAATGATAGTAAATTTTCAAAAAGATGCCCTCTATCAATAAAAAATGCACCTACTATTGATTACAAAAATGTAGCTTTACTAAAAAAGTACGTTTCAGATAATGGAAAAATTATTTCCTCTAAAATTACCTCAGTTTCATTTAACAAACAAAAAAAATTAAACAGGGAAATTAAGAAAGCAAAAATTTTAGGTTTAGTGTAGTATGGAAATAATATTACTTGAAAACATTCTTAATTTAGGAAACATTGGTGACAAAGTAAAAGTCAAGAATGGTTATGGAAGAAACTATTTACTTAAAACTGGTAAAGCTCTTAGGTTTAACAAAGAAAATGCTGAATTTGTAAGTAAAAAAAAAGACGAACTTAATAAAAAAAATATAGAAACAAAAAATAAATTTAAAGAAATTGCAAAATTAGTTAATAAAAAAACTTTTGTATTTAATAAAGAAAGTAAGGAAAATGGTGATCTTTACGGCTCAATAAAACCTAAAGAAATTACAAATGTTATTAAGGAGAAAGTAAATGCAGAAGTTAGTCCCTCTCAAATAATTTTGAAAGATGAACTTAATAAAATAGGTTTATTTAAAGCAGCTATTAATTTTCACGCAGAAGTAAAAGCAGAAATTTCGATCAAAATTGATAAGATAAAATCAAAATAACTTTTCCACAAAGTTGAAAAAAAAGTGTGTAACTTTTCACTTTATTGACTTAATTATTGTAATATTATCATAATGTGAAAGAAGTCAAATCTCTCAAAAATATAGATAAAAATAAACAGCCATCAAATATTCAGGCTGAACAAGCGCTATTGGGTTCTGTTTTAGTAAACAACGACATTATTGATGAAGTATCGACAATTATAAATTCCTCATCTTTTTATGATCCGGCCCATATTAAAATTTATGAAGTAATTGAAAATTTGAATAATAAAGGAATGATAGCTAATCCAATTACACTAAAGAATTTTTTTGAAAAGGATAATATGCTTAATGAAGTAGGTGGTACTGAGTACTTAGTGAAATTAACAAGATTTTCCGGATCATCTAAACAAGCAGTAGATTACGCAAAAATAATACATGAAATGTATCTAAGAAGAGAATTAGTATTAATTTCTGATCAACTCTCTGATGAAACATTAAATGCGAACACCAAAGAGCAAAATGCAGAAAATATCATCGAAAATACTGAAAAATCACTTTTTGATCTAGCTGAACGAGGTAGTTTTTCTCAATCTTTTTTAAAATTTAATAAAGCTTTAGATCAAACAATAAATATGGCGACTGTAGCAATGCAAAGTGACCAAGGTATAGTCGGTATTCCAACAGGTCTTACAGACCTGGATGAAAAACTAGGTGGTCTTCATAAATCAGATTTAATTATTCTCGCTGGTAGACCTTCGATGGGTAAAACTGCTTTAGCAACTAATATAGCATTTAATGCTTCTCAACATATTATGAAAAGGCAAGAAAAATCATCTGTAGCTTTCTTCTCATTAGAAATGTCATCAGAACAATTATCTACAAGAATTTTGTCTGAGCAATCAAAAATTAAATCAGACGATATACGGAGGGGAAAAGTTTCTGAAGAAGAAATTAATAGGTACATTGAAACTTCAAGAAATATATATAACTTGCCATTATATATTGACGAGACACCTGCAATAACAATTGCTACATTAAGTAATAGATCAAGAAGAATTAAAAGATTATTTGGATTAAGCTTAATAGTTGTAGATTATATTCAATTAATGAGAGGTAGTTCAAATAAGATTGAGGGAAGAGTTCAAGAAATTTCTGAAATCACCCAAGGATTAAAAGCTTTAGCTAAAGAACTTTCAGTTCCTATTTTAGCACTCTCTCAATTGTCAAGGGCTGTAGAACAAAGGGATGATAAACAACCTCAATTAGCAGATTTAAGGGAGTCAGGATCTATTGAACAAGATGCTGATGTAGTTATGTTTGTGTATCGTGAGGCTTATTATCTTGAAAGAAAGCAACCTAAATTAGGATCAATTGAACACGCAGAATGGCAATCCAAGATGAATGATGTTAATGGTCTTGCAGATATAATCCTTGGTAAACAAAGACATGGTCCAACTGGCACTGTAAAAGTTGAGTTTGAGGGAATTTATACAAAATTTAAAGATTTGAGTAAAAATTAAAGTCAATTTTCACTTTAGTTATAAGGAATTTAAGGTATATCTGAACTATTCTCATGTTGTCCTACATTTATAAAAAATTAGTAATAGATCTCTCAAAAATTACTTTATTATTGTTATTTATCACTGTAACTTTTTCATTATACCAAGCCAAAAATTTTAATTTAGATGCTTCATCAGATGCTTTACTCTTAGAGGGAGATAAAGATTTAAGATACCTGAGGGAAGTAAATGAAAGATATGGCTCTAAAGATTTTTTAGTACTTACTTACACTCCAGTATCTAGTTTTACTGATAAAGAAACGATACTCAATTTACAATTACTTAAATCAAAAATAGAAAAGTTAACTTGGGTAGATAGAGTTATCACTTTAATAGATGTTCCTCTTTTAAAAAGCACTGATGAAAGTCTAATGGATAGATTAAAAAATTATAAAACTTTAGCTTATCCTGAAATAGATAGAAAAAGAGGCTTCGATGAAATAATAAATAGTCCAATTTATAAAGACTATGTGATTAGTGAAGATGGAAAAACTTCTGGAATAGTTGTTTATTTAAAAAAAGATGAAAGACTTTTAGAATATATCAAAATTAAAGACAAATATTTTAATCAAAAAGCTGATACAGGATTATCAAAAGAGGAAAGAAAAAATTACAGAAGTTTTACAAAAGAATACGAAGAATATAAAAATCTTTATAACATTAGAAATCATCAAAACATTACTGAAATTAGAGACGTTATTGTTAAGTATGGTGAAAATGCAAAGATTCATTTAGGAGGCATACCTATGATTGCTGATGATATGATGAGTTTTATAAAAAATGATATTCTAGTATTCGGTATTGGTGTTTTTATATTCATTATTTTAACCCTATGGTGGATATTTAGAAACATTAGATGGGTAGTCCTACCATTAATTGGGTGCGCTACATCTGTCATAATAATGATTGGTTTATTGAGTTTTATTGGCTGGAAGGTAACGGTGATCTCATCAAACTTTATTGCTCTCATGTTAATTTTGAATATGGCAATGAATATTCATGTAACTGTAAGATTTCTTCAACTTAGAAAAGAATTTCCTCAATTAAAGAAGCAACAAGCAATTTTAGAGACTAGTAAAAAAATGATTTTACCTATTCTATACACTGTACTAACTACTATTTGCGCTTTTCTATCTTTAATTTTTAGCGGAATAAAACCTATTATTGATTTTGGATGGATGATGACACTAGGATTAGTTGTTTCTTTATTAGTTACTTTTCTTTTACTCCCCTCTCTCCTAAATATTTTTTCGTCTGAAAATATTATAGATATTAAAGATACGGAGAAATCTTTTATAACTTCTTTATTAGGATTAATCGCTAAAAAAAATCCCCTTATAATTTTTTTTTCTACAAGCATAATAATAGTTTTAAGTGTAGTTGGTATTTTAAGATTAGAGGTAGAAAATAGTTTTATAAATTACTTTGATAAAGAAACTGAAATTTATAAAGGAATGAAAAAAATTGACGATGATCTTGGAGGCACAACTCCTTTAAATGTTATTTTAAAATTTCCTACTAATCAAAAAGATGAGGGTAGTGATGATGAATTTTCAGAATGGGATGAGGAAACTGAAAAAAATGAGGATAAATCAAAATATTGGTTTACCAGAGATAAAATGGATAAAATTTTAAAAGTCCACAACTATTTAGACTCATTGCCTGAGATCGGAAAAGTTTTATCATTTGGGTCAATTCTTAGGGTTGCGGAAGATTTAAATAAGAAAGAATTACAAAGCTTAGAAATTGCTGTTTTATACAGTAAAATTCCTGAAGAGATAAAGAAAGAAATTATTTTACCATATATTTCTGTAGAAAACGATGAGGCAAGGATAACGGTAAGAATTAAAGATTCTTTAAAAGATTTAAGAAGAAATGATTTAATCAATAAAATTAATACAGAGTTACAGACAAAGTTAGGATTTAAAAATGAGGAATATAAGTTAGCGGGAGTTTTAATTTTATTTAACAATTTATTACAAAGTTTATTTAAATCACAAATTCTTACTCTTGGTATTGTATTAATAGGAATATTTACAATGTTTTTTATATTATTTAGAAATATTACATTATCCTTAATAGGCATTGTGCCAAATTTCATTGCAGCATTTTTTATACTTGGAATTATTGGCTTATTAAATATTCCTTTAGATATGATGACTATTACTATAGCTGCTATAACAATTGGTATCGCTGTAGATAATAGTATTCATTATA
>MDSW01127047.1_pt1 | contig 13291 bp, 12 predicted proteins | sample 811171 | NCBI WGS metagenome assembly MDSW01 (sample SAMN05326641, study PRJNA326480) | marine metagenome | isolation source: seawater | place: Atlantic Ocean: North West | collected 2012 | reverse complement strand
TTTTTATTGATTTTGAATTAAAAAATCCAATATTAAATGGTATTATGAAAAAATCTTTTGAGCTTGGTTTAAATAAAATTGCTAAAGCTTTTGAAGATCGAGCAATAAGATTATACAAATAATGTTAATTATTACAGTATTATTAGTAGTGTTAATTTTAACCTTTAAGAGTTTAGCTTCTTATATTAAAAAAATTAGAACTGGAGATCCTAATGAAAGTGATATTACTTACTGGATGTTTTCATATGACTTTAAATCTCCCAATCAAGATTGGGTTCCAGAAAACAAAAACCTATTAGCAAAAAAAAGAGCTAGAAATTTCTTAGTTTTTATTCTTTATCTAAATGCATTTGGAATATTCTTATTATTGAATAGTTTTACCGCACATTTATTGAATTTTATTGTAAACCCAGAATTTAGTTATCCTGTTTAATTATTTCTCTAAATTCAGTTCTCTAATTATTTTTTTAATGAAAGTTGATAATAAAATTCTATCCTCTTCTGAGAGATAATTTTCTTTTGCATTAGCCTTTTTAATTTCCTCTTTTATTTTTATTACAACCCTTTCTCTATTATGTTTGGCGGTCAGTTCATTTAATTGTTTTTTAAAATTATTAATTCTACTTCCAATTAAAAATTCAAAAACGATTACAAATAAAATAGTAACGATAGCAGTTTTATAGATAAAAATTTTCATTTTTAATATCTTATATTATTTAGAGTTTTTAATATATATAGAATTTATAGGTATCTTGTTAACCTTTATCTCATAATAAATCTTAAATAGATTTTTTTCTAATAACCTTTTTTTATTAATTTTTACTGCATCCCACCTTGAATAACCATCAATCAAGAATTCAGCTTCACCAAAGTCTTCTGTAATTAAAATTTTTTTCTTTTCTTGATTTGATAAAAAAGATTTTGATAAATAAAGATCTCCATCACCTATAAGCCCAATAATCAATAATTTATCTTCCTCATTATTTTTCAAAATATATTTTAATGCGTGATAATTAGTAAGTCCCCAATAATCCATATCAAAATATTTATTAAAATTATTTTTAAAAAAAGAGTTGAAGTAAACATATTGAAAAGGATGGTTTTTATACATCCATAGAACAGTAGGAGTTAATATTAAAAAAACTAAAATAATAATACTTGAAATTTTTTTGATAAAAAAAATATTAAATATTCTGATTGCGTATACAGCAAAAAATATAATGGATGGATAAAGGAAAAAAAGATGTCTCCAACCCGTATATAGAGAAGAATGCATTATTACTATTACAAGAATTGGAATTATTAAGTTTAGGAAGAGCAAAACATCTACCATTTCTTTTTCGCCCCTCCATAAATCATTGTAAATTGATTTCTCATTGATGTTTAAAATCCTGAAAATCATTCTTCTAAAAAAGTATATAAATCCAATCAAAAATAAAATTAGATACGATAGTGGAGTTGAAATTCCTATCCAGATTAATGAATAATTCCAAGGTACAAATTCCACAGGAATATAGTCACCAAGAAAGAAATTGTAAATGCCAACATCGTGATTTCCAATGTTAATAAAAGTATTATAAAAATTTATAAAAGGGTTAGCCCAAAGATAAGGCCAAAATATATAAACTGATAAAACTATTAAAATAGAAACAATACCAAGATTTAAAAACTGAATTTTAATTTCCTTATTAGATCTTAATATTTGAATAACTTTTATTAAACAAATGAGTACTGGAAGATAAATTCCAAGAATTCTTGACCCGACACATAAACCAGAAGTTATTGAAAATAATATCCCATTTTTTAAATTAGAGTTTTTTAAATATTTTATCCCAAAAAATAAATTTATAATATTTAAAGACATAAAAACTACATCTTTTGAATTATAAAAACTTTGAGCAAATATTCGGGGTGAAATAAATAAAAATAAAACTGCTATTATTCCAAAAGAGAAAGAATTATATCTATCTTTTATAATTAAAAAGAAAAAAATTAAGGATATAAAAAAAATGGTAAATGTAGATATATGTCTTAATAAGAAAATTTCTTTGGTATTTTTTATGTTTAAAAATATTTCTAAAATAGATAATGGTAAGTCAAATACTACACCATTTCCTTGAGCTTTGTACTCATGTATTTGAGGTAGAGATAGATCTTTAAAATTGTCATATAAGTCTAAATTTAATAATTCAATTATATAATTTAATGAGACCAACCCATTAATTCTAGAGTGGCCTTCATCAATGCTTATCCCATAATGCTTATATATATTTAAACCAATTAAAAAAATTAATAAAAAAATGCTTACAGATATTAAATAATTAAAATTAAGAAATTTCTTCATATTTTATTTTTTGAAAAATTCTTCAATTTTTTTACAAATGAAATCTACTTGTTTAAAAGTTAGTGTATCATACAAAGGCAGTCTTACTATTTGTTTAACGTATTTATCTGTATTTATTAATTTCTTCTCACCTCTGAAAAATTTTTTTCCTGCAGCAGATGTATGAAGAGGTGTGTAACTTATAACTGCATTAATTTTATATTTTTTTAAGAATTTTAGAAATTTTTCACGGTTTATTTTTTCAAGTATTAATACAAGAGCATGAAAATTATATTTAAATTTGAAATTATTTGGAATATAAAATTTTCTATTTTGAATTTTTGATAAATATTTTAAATATCTAAAATATAGTTTTGATCTTTTAAAAAATGTTTTTTTATAGTTTTTTATTTGTGGTAACAGGTAACTCGCGGTAAACTCAGTCATTAAAAAAGCAGATCCAATTCCAACCCATGAATAATATTTAATTTTCCCTTCTTTCATCAAATATCTATTTGTCCCCTTGTCATGAATAATTTTTACCTTATTTATAAATTTTTTATTATTAACAATTAACATACCACCCGCTCCGGAGTGTAAATTTTTAGTTTCATGAAATGAAAAACATGCGAAATCACCAAACGAACCTAAGGCTTTATTTTTAAAAAAAGACCCAAAAGCTTGAGCAGCATCCTCTATTAGATAGATTTTTTTTCTTTTACAAATTTTCTGAAGTTCATCTAAATATTCTACGCTGTAACCTTGGTAATGAATGATTACTATCGCTTTAGTTTTGTTCGTTATACACTTTTTTATATCATTTAATGAAGGCATGAGAGTTTTTTTCTCTATATCGCAAAATTTTATTTTACAGCCGGTTCTGGCAAAACTTGATGCAGATGTAATAAATGAAAATGAAGGCACAATTACCTCATCATTTGTTTTTAAATTAATAGCTAAAGAACAAACTTCTAAAGCAGAAGTACAGCTATTTGTTAAAAATATATTTTTGAGTCCTAATTTTTTTGATACTAGATTTTTAATCTTTAGTATATTTTTACCTGGACCATGCAATGGTTCCCCAGAGTCTAAGAACCTTTTCACGTTATCGGCACTAGACTTTATTTTTAACGGTTCATTGAAGTAAATTTCTTTCATTTTGATAAAAAATTAATAATATTATCTTAATAACAAAACAATAAATTAACCACTTTTAATTATATATTTTGTCAAATTAATTAACTATATTGGTTTTATACATGGTAAATAATATATTTCTTTGGGGTTCTAAATCCTATGCTTTATTAATAAATGAAATTATAAAAAACTATAAAAAAAATCTTAATTTCAATTACCTCAAAAAAAATAATAAAAACTTGAAAATTAAAACTGTTTTTGATCCATATGCACAAAAATCTAAATATAAACTGCAAGGAAGTTTTTTTTGTAATGTAAAAAATTTTAAATTAAATGTTAAAAAATGTAAAAGCTTTATAGTTTGTATTGGAGGAAATTACGGAAAAGCAAGATATCGAATATCATTATTTTTAGAAAAACAAGGATTGGATCCTCTAACTTTAATTAACAAACATTCAATTATCATGGATAGAACTTTAATTGGTAAAGGGGTAGTTGCGATGCCAAATAGTTTTGTAAATCACTATACAGAGATTGGAGATTATTCAATTTTAAATAGCAGTGCTAATATTGAGCACGAATGTAAGATAGGAAAAGGAAGTCATGTAATGAGCGGTGCAAGTATTGGAGGCAGATGTGTTATTGGTGATTTTACAACAATAGGAACTAATGCAACTATTCTACCTGATATTAGAATTGAAGAAGGATCTTTTATTGGAGCCGGAGCAGTGGTAACAAAAAATGTAAAAAAAAATTCAGTAATTGTTGGAGTCCCAGGAAAACATATAAAATATATAGAAAATAAAATTGATGAAAAAATATTTTATAAGATTTTAAATAATAATTAACATGATTAATAAAAAAATTTCAATACTAATACCAGTTTATAATTCTGCTGAAAACTTAAAAAACTTTATTACAAATTTAATATCAGTATGTAATAAAAAATTCAAAAGTTTTGAGATAATTTTGGTAGATGATGATAGCAAAGACAACTCTTGGCAAATAATAGAAAATCTCTCTACAATCTATCAAAATTTAAAATGCGTTCAATTAAGAAAAAATGTTGGACAACATAACGCGGTATTTTCTGGACTTCATTATTGTGAAGGAGACATAATTGTAACTATGGACGATGATGGACAAAATTCTCCAGAGAGTATTGAGAAAATTATAATAGAATTAGAAAACGGATATGACGTATGTTATGCAAATTATAAAATTAAAAAACATAATTTTTTTAGAAGATTTGGCAGCTATATAAATAATTTAGTTGCTTCATTTTTATTTGATAAACCTTTAAAATTAGTTTTAACAAGTTTTAGATGCTTTAATAAAGAAATCAAAAATGAAATGGTCAAATTTCAATCATCTTATGTTTATATCGATGGTTTAATATTTTCGATTACAAATAATGTTTCTCAAGTAATGGTTGACCATAAAGAACGAGAATTTGGTAAATCAAATTATACAATTTTAAAATTAATTGGTTTATGGTTAAAAATGGCTACCGGTTTTTCAATATTACCTTTAAGAATAGCATCTATATTCGGTATTTTATTTTCAATTTCTAGTTTTTGTATAACAATTTGGCTGGTTTTCTTCAGATCTGTTTCTAGCGATATTCCAATGGGTTGGACATCATTGGTTGTCATAATAATTTTTTTAGGTGGAATTCAACTTCTAGCACTTGGTCTTATAGGTGAGTACTTAGGAAGAGCATATTTGACAATTAATAATTCTCCGAAGTATTCAGAAAAAAAAAAATTAAATATTAAATAAATTAGCTAGGATTTTTAATGAGGATTTTACTGATTGATTTTGTATAAATTTTCTTCCTTTATTTTTAAATAAAAATTTTTTTATTATATTTTTTTTTTTTAATTTTACCCCTATATAAACTAAACCAATAGGTTTTAATTTTGAGCCACCACTTGGGCCTGCTATTCCTGTAACAGAAATACAAACTTCTGATTTACTAATTTTGTTGAGGTTATTTATCATAGCTAAACAACATTGAATACTTACAGCTCCATATTTTTTTATAATTTTCTTTGGAACTTTCAGCATATTTATTTTAGCTTGATTAGAGTAAGTAACTAAACCCATTGTAAATGCTTTCGATGAACCACTTATTGATGTAAAAGAACTTGATAACATACCTCCAGTACAAGATTCTGCGATAGCTAGTTTCAATTTTTTCTTAATAAGAATTGAAATTATTTTTTTATTTAAGCTCATTAAAAAAGATAAGATTTTATAATCATAAAAATAATTAACGTTAATACCACATACAATCCTGCAATTACATCATCAAATATAACTCCAAAACTATTTTTGAATTTTTTATCAAAAAAATTTATTGGAAAGGGTTTTTTAATATCAAAAAATCTAAACAAAATAAAAATATACAAATAAAATAAAATTGCCTCTTGCGAGTTTTTAGATGTATTATGTGATATTTGATAAAGGTATATTGGAATAGATTGACCAATAAATTCATCTATAACAACTTCTTTTGGATCCTTGTCTTCAAATTTTTTTATGTACTCAGAAACAGCGTAAAATGAATAAATAAAAATTATTAAAAGAATAAGAAATATAATTAGGTTAGATAGATTTATTATATGAAAAAGACTATATAAAAAAATTGTTGTAACTAGAGAAGTTATTGTACCAGGCGCAAATCTAACAGTTCCGATACCAAAGCATGTAACAACTAAATAGTTTATTGTTTTAATCATATTTAATAACCGAAACTATTACCTCACAAGCAATAGCCTTTTCTTTTCCTATCACACCAAGTTTTTCAGTTGTTTTACCCTTAATGTTAATTAGGTTTTTAGAAATTCCACAAATACTAGAAATATTATTTACCATCTTTTTTTTATAATTTTTAATTTTAGGTGTTTGTGTAATGACATTTACATCGATGTTATTAATTAAAAAACCATTGTATTTAATTTTGTTAATAATTGTTTTTAATAAAATAGTTGATCTAATATTCTTAAATTTTTTACTTTTATCAGGAAACATTTGACCAATATCGCCCATTTTACAAGCGCCAAGTATAGCATCGATAATTGAATGCAAAACAGGGTCACCATCCGAGTGTCCTAATGTACCTAACTTTGATTTTATTTTTAAACCAGCTAAGTAAAGTTTTTTTTTAGGAATTAATCTATGAACATCAAATCCTATCCCAACACTTTGTTTAGATTTATATATACTTTTTAAATTTTCAAAATCTGCTTGATCAGTAATTTTAAAGTTACTCTTTTCCCCTTCTATAAAACTAACTCTATTTAAATCCATGAATAATGATATGTCATCGTCTTTGTATTTTGCATAATTTGTTTTATGTAAATTATATATCTCCTTAAAATTAAATGCCTGAGGTGTTTGAGTTAAAAACAAATCATCTCTTCTTTTTCCAACTATATATTCTGTTTTACTCGAGTCTATTATCTGTTTTATTGCATCTTGAATTTTGATCGTAGGCACTACAGCTCTAAAATTTTTCATTTTTTTAATTATTGAATTAAGTAATTTAGATGAAAAATTTGGTCTAGCCGCATCATGTATCAAAACTTTTGTTATCTTGCTTTGATTTTTTAAATATTTCAACGCATTGTATGTAGATTCTCGTCTACTTTTTCCACCAGCAATAAAATTCACATTTTTAAATTTAAGAGATTTGACTCTTTTTAAGTCTTTTTTGTTATAAACAATAATGATCTTTTTTATTTGTTTGAATTTAAGTGCTTTAATAACGTTAATTTCTATTAATGATTTGCCTGCTATTTTTTGATATGGTTTGCCAATATTAGACCTAAATCTATGGCTATTACCTCCGGCAAGAATTATTAAACAAAAACTCATGATATTAACTTATATTATATTTAAAGAGATATTTAATAGTTATTTAGTATGTTTAAAATAATTAAAAATTTCAATTGGATTATTTTGTCCTCTTTTTTATGTATTTTTATGGGGATTGTTACCTTTTTAACATTTATAAATGAAGGTTTCATTCCACTGACTGATAGCAATTTACAATCGTTATTAATTATTGATATTTTTCTTTTATTAATTTTTTTTACTTTAATTTTTAAGAATTTTTATAGATTTTATTATACAGGAAAAAAAAATAAAAAAGGTTCGCAAACGAACTTAAAATATATATCTGTTTTTTCTTTATTTACTGTAATACCTTCATTGGTAGTTGCTATTTTTTCTTTATTTATATTTAATTTTGGTGTTCAAAATTATTTTGATAAACAGATTAAAAATGCAGTTAATAATTCTTATGATGTTGCTAAAAATTATTTGGAAGAAAGTAAAGAAAATGTTTTATCAGATGTAATCTTGATGAGTGTAGGATTAAATCGCGCTTCAAGTTTATATTACTCTAATCTTAGCCGTTTTAAACAAATTTTGAGATCAGAAAAAATTTTAAGAAGAATAGATGACGTTTACTTAATTGACAGTTTAGGAAATGTTTTAATATCAGATGTAAGGGATATAACAGATGAATTTATAGTACCAGTCGATGAAGATTTTGATCAAGCTTTAGAAGGAAAACCAGTTTTTATTGCAGGTAGTCTAGAAAACAAAACAACTGTAATGACTAAACTAACATCATTAGTTGATACGTATTTATACATTTCGAGAAATATTGACTCGGAAATCTTACGTTACTTAAACGAAACTGAACAAGCTGTTAGTTTTTATTATTCGGTTGAAAACAGTCAAACAGGTATAAAAGTTACTTTTGCAATAATTTATATTATTGTTGTCACATTATTATTATTTTTATCAACTTCTATAGCTATTACTTTTGCTTCCAGGTTAACTAAACCTATAATTAATTTGATTGGGGCATCTGACTCAATTAGTAAAGGAGCTCTTGATGTTAAAGTTCCAGAAGTTGAAACTGATGAAGAATTTAAGCAACTTAACCAAAATTTTAATCAAATGATAGAAAGACTAAAAGAGCAGCAAGATAAACTTTTAATTACAGAACGATATGAAGCTTGGGAAAGCGTAGCAAGAAAATTAGCTCATGAAATTAAAAATCCATTAACTCCTATTCAATTATCTATTGATAGCTTAAGAGAGAAGTATAAAAATAAATTATCTAATGAAGGTAAAGATTTTGAGAAATATTTAGAAACCATCAATAGGCAGATTAAAGATATAGAAAAATTAGTAAATGAATTTTCAAATTTTGCAAGAATGCCAAGACCAATTCTTAAAAAAATAGATATTACACAGTTAATAAAAAAGACTTTAGATTTTATTAAATTGACATCTAAAAATTCAATTAAATTGACTGACAAAACTAAAAATAGTTTAATTACCGGTGATGAAGATCAGCTCAACAGAGTGTTTATAAATTTAATCAAAAATTCAGAAGAGTCATTTTCTGATAAGTTACAAAAAGACGCTAATTTTAAAGGAAATATTGACATAGAAATAAATGATAATAATGACTATATAGTCATAAGAATAACTGATAATGGCACAGGTATTACAGACGCTAAAAAAGCAATGACGCCTTACTTCACTACAAAAAAAACTGGAACTGGATTAGGTTTACCTATAGTTTCAAAAATAATTAATGAACATTCTGGTAATTTTTCAATTAAAAATAAAAGAAAAGAAACTGGTTCTATAGTAATAATTTCTCTACCAAAATATGCTTAAAGAAATCCTAGTAATAGATGATAATCCAGATATACGCTTTTTAATTTGCAATATATTGGAAGAGCAAAATTTTAAAGTGAGATCAGCAGCTAATTATGATCAAGCAGTTTTAGAAATTAACGATCGTTTGCCAGACCTTGCGATTATAGATATAAAATTAGATAAACCTGATAAAGATGGTATTGATTTACTAAAATTAATTAATTTAAAGAGTAAACTTGTACCTATCATAATGATTTCAGGTCACGCAACAGTTCAAATTGCTGTTGAAGCTATTAGACTAGGTGCTTATGAATTTATTGAAAAACCATTTTCAAAAGAAAAAATATTAAATTATGTTAAAAGAGGATTAGAGTCTGCATCTCTTAAAAAAGAAAAAGATATCATAGAAAACAAGCTATTTCATTCTTTTGACCTTGTAGGAAAAAGTCCGGCTATATTAAAGATTAAAAAAATTATAGAAAAACTCTCAACTTCAGAAAGTAGAGTGTTGATCACAGGACCCACAGGATCAGGTAAAGAGCTAGTGGCAAGGAAAATTCATAAAAATTCTGCAAGATCAAAAGAGCCTTTTATTATTATTAATGCAGCTTTGTTGAAAGAAAAAACTTATGAAAAAGAATTATTTGGAGAAGAGTTCGAAGATGGGAATGTTTCTTTCGGTGCCCTTGAAAGAGCTAATAAAGGCACGTTGTTAATTGATGAAGTTTCAGAGATACCATACGAGACTCAAGCTAACGTGCTAAGAGTTTTAATTGATCAAAAGTTTAAAAGAATGAATGGATCAAAAGATATAAATGTAAATATTAGACTTATTTCCTCTTCTTCAAAAAATTTAAGCGAATTAGTAAGAGAAAATAAATTTCGAGAGGATCTTTATCATAGATTAAATGTAATGCCGATTGAACTTTCGCATTTATCATCTAGGACCGAGGACATTCCTTTATTAATAGATTATTTTAAATCAAAACTTGCAGAGATTAATGGAGTACAAAAACCCAATATTGATATAAATAATGATAGTTTATATACATATAATTGGCCGGGTAACGTTAGAGAGTTAAGAAATTTAGTAGAAAGAATAACTATTTTATCTTCTAATGAAAGTAAACAGAAAATTAACAAAGTGATTGATGATATATTAAGTCCATCTTCTAAAATCGATGGAGAGAGAAATATTTTAGAGCAATCTTTTCAGTCACCATTAAAGGAAGCTAGAGAAAGCTTTGAGAAAGAGTATTTAACAACACAATTAAAAAAACATCACGGAAATATATCAAAAACTGCAGATTTTATTGGAATGGAAAGATCTGCACTTCACAGAAAATTAAAATCTTTAGGAATTAAAGGAATAAATTAAATAATGAATATAATTATATGTGGAGCCGGTAAAGTAGGCTTTTCAATTAGCAAACAATTATCCGCACAAGGTCACTCAGTAACAATAATTGATCAATCATCTGAGGATATAAAGAAAATTAACGATACACAAGATGTAAAGGGTATTGTTGGTAGAGCATCACTTCCCACAGTTCTAGAAAATGCAGGTGTTGAAAAAGCTGACATGATCATTGCTGTTACAAGAAACGATGAAACAAATATGATTGTATGTCAATTAGCTAGTTCACTTTTTAATGTATCAAAAAAAATCGCCCGAATAAGAACTAAAGATTTTTTAGAGGGAAAATGGGGTAAATTATACAATAAATCTAACATTCCTATTGATGTAATTATCTCTCCGGAACGTGAAGTGGCTAAATCTTTATACAGAAGACTGGAAGCTCCAGGTGCATTAGATAATGTTCCTTTTGGTAAAAATAAAGTCAAAATGCTAGAAATCTCAATTGAAAAGAATTGCCCAATTAAAAATATACCATTAAAAAAATTAACAGAGAAATTCCCAGATTTTAAAGCAAATATATTAGGCGCCCTTAGAAAAGAAAAATTAATTTATCTTAAAAAAGATGATCAAATGTTAGAGGGTGATAATGTTTACGTAGTAATAAGTAGTGATCAATTAAATCCAATTCTAAAAGCTTTTGGGCATGATGAAAAAATTGCAAAGAATGTTTTAATAATAGGCGGAGGAAATATCGGTTTGCAACTTGCTAAAATGCTCGAGGAAAATTTTGAAGAGGTAAGAGTTAAAATAATTGAAAAAAATAAACAAAGAGCAGAGGAAATTGCAAACGAGTTATCTTCTTCAATAGTTATTAATGGAGATGCTTTGGATGAAGAAATATTGAAGGAGGCTAACCTAGAAGGATCAGAAACAGTTTTAGCTTTAACAAATGATGATGAAAATAATATGATGGCTTGTGTTTTAGCAGAAAAAACAGGATTAAAAAAAAGAACAATCGCTATCGTTAATAAAACGAATTATAATCTTCTTCAAGATTCATTAAACATAGATGATTTAGTAGATCCACGAATGACTACGGTATCAAGAATTATGGAGCATGTTCATAGAGGAAGCATCGGTTCAGTTTATTCTTTATTAGATGGTGAGTACGAGTTTATTGAAGCAAAAATTTCTGAAAAATCTGAATTAGTAAATAAAAAAATTCGAGATTCAAATTTACCTGAAGATGTTAGAATTGGTGCAATATTAAGAAAAGACAAAGTTATAATTCCAAGATCTAATTTTATTTTTGAGAAAAACGACCTTGTTGTTTTTTTAGCTAAGAGGGAAGAGCTTAAAGCAGTTGAGAACATCTTTAGTTTAGGCGCTATTTAGAATTAATGAATTTCAAACGAATTAGTTTTTACCTAAGCTTATTTTGCTTTCCTGTAAGTTTTCTCTCATTTATAAACATTTTATACGCTTCGTATTTTGATTATTTTTTGAGTATCAATACGTATTTTATTGCTTTGGTAGTTTCCCTATTACTAGGTTTAAGTTTTTTGTATTATGGAAAAAAAAGTTCAAAGTATATTGATTTTATTGAGCAATTAATTTTAATTATTTGTGCATATATTTTAACTTCAGTTTTAATATCTATCCCTTTTTATTTAAGCAATTATCAAGTTACATTTTTAAATTCCATATTTGAGTCTATTTCAGGATTAACAGGAACAGGATTTTCAATTTTTAAAGATATAAAATATCTTGACCCAACACTAATTCTTTGGAGATCTTCTTCACAATGGCTTGGTGGTCTATTTTTTTTATTTTTTTTAATAATAATTTTTTCAAATAAATCTTTTAATTACAAGATGACTAATCTTACTTATTCTGGAGACAATAATTTTAATTCTGAGAATAATATAAAGGATAACTTGTTAAGAATTTTTATAATATATTCTTTACTTAGTATTGTAATCTTAAGTTTGTTTAATTTATCAGGGGTTCGATTATTTAATTCACTTAATTTAAGTATGACATTAATTTCTGGAGGAGGATTTTTACCAGTAGAAAACTTATCAAAAATTATTTCAACAAATTCTCAAAAAATAATTTTGATATTTTCTTTTATGGTCTCTTTGCTTAATTTTTATTTGCTTTTTAATATTTTTAATAGAAATATCTTAATTAGAGACCATAAAGAAGATTTGTATTTAATTCTATTAACTATTGTATTTTGTTTTTTAGTTTATTTTAACAACTACGCAGGACTAGATATCATTGTTAGCGTCACAAGTAGTTTATCAAATTCTGGAATAACCCTTATGAATTCGGATAACAATCTTAATTTATATTTCTTATTAATAACAATTATCGGAGGATCTCTAATTTCTAATTCATCGGGAATTAAGCTTACCAGATTTTATATTTTATTAAAAATTACCTCTTTAGAAATTATTAAACTAATTAGTCCTAATAGTGTTATAAACAAAACAATTTTTGGATCAGACAAAAAAATTTCAGATGATCACGTAAAGATATCTTTTTTGATATTTATTTCTTTTTTTTTAAGTCTTTTTATTTTATCTAGTCTCTTAGTAGTTGACAATATTGGATTTGAACGATCTTTCAAGTTATCGATATTAACTTTAACAAATACTGTAAACTCTGAAATGTTTAACATGCAAAATTTAAATTTTGCTAATCTATTAACATCTTCAAAAATAAGTTTAATTTTATTTATGATAATTGGAAAAATTGAGCTAATATCAATTTTT
>MDSW01005800.1_pt1 | contig 13292 bp, 9 predicted proteins | sample 811171 | NCBI WGS metagenome assembly MDSW01 (sample SAMN05326641, study PRJNA326480) | marine metagenome | isolation source: seawater | place: Atlantic Ocean: North West | collected 2012 | reverse complement strand
TCCTCTTGCCACTCATCATTGCCTGCGAAATCGGACTGGCGACCTGGCCTGGCGACCTCCCCATGGTTCAAGTCACGGCCCATCGACGCATCCTCGATGTCTTCAGTTCCCTGGCGCTGCCACCTCCGGTCCTGCTGGCATTCGGTGGCATTCTGACCATCGTGGTGCTGCTGGTCTGGCAATCGTTCTCGAGAGCACCATGGCGAGCACGCCCGCAGACCCTTGGATGGATGTACATCGAGGGCGCAGCGATGGCCCTCCCGCTGTTCGTGTTGAGCCGGTTGTTGCTGGCGACACCACTGGCGGCTGGCACCGAACTGCTTGAAACCCTGCCATGGGTCCAACGGGTGGTGCTCAGCATCGCCGCCGGACTCTATGAGGAACTGCTCTTCCGGATGGCGTTGATCGCGCTCATCCATGCCGTCCTGGTGGACATCGCCGGCATGAAGCATGCCGCCGGGCTGGCCATCGCGATCATCGTCTCCGCTGCCGCGTTCGCGTGGTATCACGACCCCGGCCAGATGAGTTCCGTCGGCATCGCCTTCACGGCGATGGCCGGGCTGTATCTGGGCATGCTGTATGTCGTGCGTGGCTTCGGCATCGTGGTCATTGCGCACGTCGTCTACGACGTGATCGTGATGCTCAAGACGTGATTGACACGGTGCGATCGGATCAGGCGTTGACGGATTCACCGACCTGGACGGAAGCACCCGCAGCCACCGAGGCATACATCGCTTCAAGGACCCGCTGGACATCCCGGCCATGCTCACCGGATGGCTCCGGAGCAGTTCCACTGATGCAGTTGGCGGCAAAGGTCTCATGCTGTCGCTTGAAGGCCGTCCCCCAACCTTCGCCCTCGGGGAGCTTGTGGACCACCTCGACCTGTTCACCGTCCATCTCGGTCCCGATGAGCAACTGGTCACCCCAGATGTCGAAGTGCATGGCACCCTGTTCACCAAAGAGCGTGACACCATCGGGCAGAGTGCCGTCCGGAAGATGGGATGCCCAGGCCATTTCCAGAGAGATGGACAGGCCGTTGGCGCAACGCAGCTGTACCGACGCACCATCCTCGACATCGAAGGTGCCCTTGGGATCGGGTGGACCAGCCCACATGTTCGTGAAGCGATACTCGTACAGAGGCGAACCGAAGATGCTGGTCGCCACCGCATTGGCGGTCACGACATCAGGCCGACCGGTCATGTGCAGAACCAGATCGACCAGGTGCGGCCCGAGATCGATCATGACGCCACCACCGGACTGCTCACGTGTGGTGAACCAACGCCCCAGACCTGGAATACCGCGACGGCGATACATGGCGGCCCGTGCGTGATAGATGCGACCGAGTCGACCGGATTCGATGAATCGCATCGCCGCCTGGACCGTAGCCGCGAAACGACAGACGAAGCCGACCTGCAGCAGTCGGTTGGCCGCATCCCGAGCCGCGATGACCTCCTCGCATTCCTGGACCGACATGGCCATGGGCTTCTCAAGGAGAACATGCTTGCCGGCCTGAAGGGCACGGCAGGCCATCGGCGCATGCAGACAGTTGGGCAACGCAACGACAATCGTGTCCACGTCGTCACGTGCCAGCATGGCATCGACATCGGTCATCGACTCCGAACCCCATGGTTTGGCGGCTTCGGCCGCTCGCTGGGCGTCCAGATCGCACAGCACTCGAGCCGCATGGCCCGCATCGCTGGCTGCCTGGGCATGGACCTGCCCGATTCCCCCTGATCCGATGATGCCCAACCTGATGGTCATGGTCGATCTCCCTTGAAGGCCCCCACCTTAGCAGGCCCCCGGAGGTGTAGCATGCCGCATCGAGATCCAGTGTGAGCAAACGCATCATCATCATCGGCGGAGGCATCATCGGGCTGCTCAGCGGCCGCGAACTGCTGCGCCGGGGTCATGTCGTCACCCTCCTGGATGGTGGGACGCTTCGTGGTTCAGCCTCGACGGGAAATGCCGGCATGATCTCGCCTGGGCATCCCCCCATCCCCACGCCGGAGGTGGCCCAGCAGGCGATCCGGATGATGCTGGATCGCCGCAGTCCGCTCTACATTCCGCCACGACCAAGCCTCTCGTTGCTCAGCTGGCTGCTGGCCTTTCGAAGAGCCTGTCGACCGGCGCACTACAGCATGGTCAGCACGGTTCTGGATCGATTCTCCCTGCGAAGTCGCGAACTCTTCGATCCGCTTCTTCAGGAAGTACCCGAAGCGCTCGAGGCCACGGGCTTCTGGCAACTGGTCCGCACACCTGAAGGTCTTGAACATCTCGTCGAGGAACGAGATCGACTGGAGTCGGCCGGCTTCGATGTCGAACTCAAGAAAGGCGATGCCCTGCATGCCGAGATCAGCGGTTGGGATGAGGATGTCCAAGCCGGACTCGTGCACCGATCGGGCATCGTCGCCCGCCCCGACGATCTGCTGCTGCATCTGGCCGATCGCCTTGAAGCGGCCGGTGGACAGCTTCGAACCGGTACGAAGGTCACACGCATCCGTCGAACTGGACAGGCATTCGATTCGGTGGAGCTGGACTCCGGTGAACGCATCGAAGGAGATGCCCTGCTCGTCGCGGCAGGCATCTGGACCACGCAGTTCGCGAAGGATCTCGACATCCGGATTCCGATGCAGGCCGCCAAGGGCTATCACGTCATGCTCGAGATGGACGATCCACCGGATGCCGCAGCCGTCCTGCAGGAAGCCTGCGTCGTGGTGAACCCGATGGGCCATCAGGTCCGACTGGCCGGCACACTCGAACTCTCCGGCATCAATGATCGAATGGTGCGACGTCGACTCGACATGCTTGCCGAAGCGACCCGTTCGTACATGGCCCGCGTCGAGGATGCCAGACGGGTCTCGGAATGGAACGGACTGAGACCCTGCACCGCCGATGGATTGCCGGCCATCGGCAACGTGCCTGGAATGAGCAACGCCTTCGTGGCCACGGGCCACGCCATGATGGGCGTGACACTGGGCCCGGCGACCGCCGAGATGATCACGGACTGCATCGATGGCCGCGCCATCCCAGACTGGGCCGAGCCGATGAACATCGCACGCTATCGCTGATCGGTCGCAGCCCTACAGGGCGTCCTGCCTGGTTCGATAGATGACGCCGCGAGATTCCAGGCCATCGAGCAGTTTCTGGACGATGTCATCTCGTGATGCGACCCGTTCCAGTGAATACGATCCCGGCTCCTTGATCGTGCCGTCCTCGATCATCCGTGCACAGATGGTGCAGGGGAAGGCCGTCGTCCTGGCCATGCTGGTCTGATCCGAATCCGGGCAGTAGTAGTCCAGAAGATCCCAGGTCAGACGAGTGGAGACGCCATCGAGATCACCTTCACCGGTCACACGCATCACCGTGAGATCGGCTTCACCCTGGTCATAGGACCAGACCTTGAAGAGCTGATGACAGGTGACATCACGTGGAATCACCTGCGTGCCACCGACTTCGACCGGATTCTCATCAAAGAGCCCCGTCTCCCGGACGGCCAGTGCCAGATCACGATGACCCGGCCACCGCATGGTGCGTTCGCGCATGTTGGGTACGTCGATCGTGTCCGCGAGGCTGCGGAGCCCGTCGGTGTTGAAGGCTTCGAGCGTGCCCAGTTCCTCGAACTCCAGGAGTTCGGGTTCACTGAGCGCCTCCTTGACGACCATGCGACCATCTTCGATGACCCGTGAAGGCCGCAGATATTCCTCGACGACGTCGTAGGGACTGAAGCCCGCCTTGTAGTTCCACGGTGGTTTGGGGTCGCGAGGAATCCCACCGACCGCGATGTCGATCGCACGACATGGATCGAGTTTGTGAGCAGCGAGTCCCGCCAGAAGATTGCTCATCCCTGGAGCGACACCACAGTCAAAAAGCGCGACTACTCCGGCATCAATCGCTTTCGGATCAAGATTCCAGCCGTCCTCCGGCATGAACGAGATATCGCAGAAAGGCTTTCCAAGGTCGATCATGGCCTCGAGTGTGGCGTACCCGAATCGGCTGGGCAGCGCACCGAGCACGATGCCGTACCCGGAGACGATCTCCTTGACGACTTCGGGATTACCGCAATCGGCCTCGATGGTCTTCACGGCACCGCCTGTTCGCTTGGCGACTCGTGCAAGTCGCTCTGCCGACACATCCACGATGGCGACCTCACGACCCTCATCGGTGATGAGGTCCTCGGCCATGACGCTGCCGACCATGCCGGCTCCCAGGACAACCATCGATTCCATCACTGCCACTCCTTGCTCTTCAGACACGGACGCCCTGCTGGCCTGCACGACCTGCAGTGGAAGGGGCAACAGTATGACGATTCGAGACCACCTTCGCGACCGACCGGTATCGGGCCCCGACGGACCACGGAATCAGAGCTCGGGGGCGAAGAGCCGAACGATCGATTCCCATGTTCGACGGCTCGTACCCGCCGCACCGGCACCTTCTTCACAGGGATCCATCAGTCGACTGTTCCAGTCGGCCAGCGCCTGCACATTCACGGTGTCGTACAGAGCGAGCATCACCTCGAAATTGAGGAAGAAACTGCGACGATCACTGTTCATGGAACCCACCAGCGCCCAGGCATCATCGATGATGACGGTCTTGGAATGGAACATCCCACCCGTGTAACGAATGATCCGGCCACCCCATTCCTGGATTTCCCGAACCGACGGTCCACGGGCGATGTCGGCCAGCTTCTGATTGGAGACATCCGGCAGGATCAATCGGACATCCACACCACGACGAGCCGCCAGCCCGAGCGCATGGGTCAATGCGTCATCGGGGACGAAGTAGGGCGTGGTGATCCAGACACGCTCACGGGCCTCGTAGACCGAGGCGACCACGGCGTTGTAGAGGACATCCCCCGGGACATCGACACCCGATGGAATGACATGCGCCATGGTCTCACCAGCATCGGCGATGATCGGAACGGGGTGCTCCGGCGGCGCCTGACCGCTGGCGAAGGCCCAGTCACTTTGAAAGATGTCGAAGTAACTGCGGACAGACGGCCCCTGAAGATGAAAGTTGATGTCGACCCAGCGATCGGCGACCTCGCTTGGACCCATGTATTCGCGGCCGATGTTGCTGCCTCCGGCGATCACGTGATGACGATCGAAGATCGCGATCTTGCGATGATTGCGGGTATCTCCCGAACCCTTCCTGGGAGAATGCAGAAGCGGAATGAACCAGGCGACTTTTCCACCGGCATCCTCCAGTGGCTTCATGAACGACTTGTGTGTCGCATGGGATCCCAGTGAATCGATGAGCACCCGGACCTGAACACCGTTTCTCGCCTTCTCGACCAGCAGATCCCGCATGCGTGTTCCGGTGTCATCCATGTTGAAGACATAGGTCTCCATCTCGATGGTCGAGGACGCCTGCTCGATCAGATGCACGAACCGATTCCAGGTGGCGACACCGTCCGGAAGCAGGTCGAATCGATGCCCGCCCGAGACCCGTGGCATGCCCATGCCTTCCAGCAGGTTCTTGAGTGGTTCGCCCACGCCATGCACCGCCCCTGGTCGGGACTCGAACTGGGACAGATCCAGTCGGCCCTTGGCGTGGATGGTCTTCTCGATGCGTTTGGTGCCAAACAGCAGATACAGCGGCAGCCCGAGGTACGGCGCCAGGACGATGAGGGCGACCCACATGAGGGTGTGCGTTCGGTGGCGAGGGTTGCGGATCAGCAGCAGCAGTCCGATACCGCCCAGGAGGCCACCCAGAACGAGCAGAAGATGAAGCCAGAGAAAGTAGAGCATGTCAGATCGGCCCTGAAGAGTGATTCAGGCCGGTTCAGGGCCTGTCTCAGAGAAGATAAGTTTTTTCACTTATCGGCACACACACCCCCGGGAGCCCCATAGACGGTGGTGAAGGGTGACTTGGCGTTCCCTTCAGTGGATCCGGATGGATCCAGGAGCCCTCATGGACCGAATGCAATTGATGTCAGCCAATTGACGAAATACGCGAAAGCCAATGCCGACTCGGGCATTCTCTCCAACGGCTCGACCCTGGGCGTGCAGGGTTCTGGCCTCCCCGACGGCGGCAAGCGTATTCAGACGGTTTGACAGTCGGTCCGGGAGGTTCTCACTCGGTCTTCTCGCACTCTGCGAGCGGACCACTGTCTTGACGCCACCGCCAGGAGCGCGGGGCGCCCTCAACCCATCGGCCTTGATTCGACCAGGGACTGTCGAAGAGGCCTACTCGAGGAGCTACGGTCGTGCCTTCCCAACCAAGCCGTGCCAACATCGTGCTCGATCTCTTTGAGCAGTACTACCACCGGGTCTATTGCTTCTCCAGGCGTTCACTCCCAGCTGATGCCGCAGAAGACATCGCCCAGGAAGTCTTCACACGCCTCCTGAAGCTTGAGCGACTCCCGGAACTCACCGTCAACGTGTCGTATCTGATCAAGATCGCCGACAACCTGATCAAGCGTCGCTACAACAAGAATCAGCGATTCAATCGCTTCCTGGAATGTGCCGAAGAGCTCGCACCAGCCTCGACTGGACGACGAGCCCCGGTCGTGGAAGTGGATCGAGATGAACTGGATCGTCATCTCGCTCACCTGAGTCCGAAGGAAGCGGATGCTGTTCGACTGGTGATCTGCGAAGGTCTCAGCTACCAGGAAGCCGCGGTTTCCATGGGCGTTCCAGTCTCGACCGTCAACAACTGGAAGTATCGCGGACTGCAGAAACTGAAGGACAAGTACTCGGATCCGGCCGGTGGCCAGACTCATCTGGCTGCCTCCTGAAACAGCGTTCAACTCTTCTCTTGAGGTTCCGAGCCTGACAGGACCAGCGGTCGCTGATCCCCCTCCCCCCTTTCCGCGACCTCTCGACGGATCCACGATCCCGTCAGACCTGTCCTCTCCGCCTGAATTCGGAACCAAGCCCACAGCCGGCCCCCTTCTGGGGGCCGGCTTGCGTCATGGTCCACTTTCTTGATTCAAATCGACCATACAGGCCCTTCAGACCCCCAATGGCCACCTCTGTGACGCGAAAAGAGGATCCAGTGGTTCGACTCTGCGTATTCCTCGTATAGACTCGGGGTGTTGTACGGGGGGCCGTACAAACAAGCCGCGGCCAGGACGCTGGCCTCGGGGATCATGAGAAGAAAGAGGAGTCCTCAAATATGAAATCTGCACCGACCTGCCTGGCCGTACTTGGCCTGGCATCATCCGTCGCCATGGGCGGCAGCGTTCTGATGGACCAGATCGGTCTGGACGATGGTTCCAGCATCGATCCCGCCAACATTCTTGCAAACCAGTACTTCGAAGCGTCATTCTCCGTCTACGACATCGGTGTCGTGGATGACTTCGAAAATGACGCCGGTCTTGCTGGCGTTTCAATGCAGATGGTCGTTGGTGGCTGGAATGGATACACCGGAGCCGCCGGCATCAGTGGCCTTCAGGTCAACTTCTACACGGATATCAGCAATGCAGAAGCCAGCCTTGCTGGCGACCTGACTTCCATCGATTACGCCGGCACGCCCGTGTCGGATCCCAATTGGCAGCTTGCCGGGTACGACCTCATCGGCGTCGCGGCAACAGCACCTTGGAATGCGGGTGTCGGCAGGGTTGCCTGCTCGATGATCCCGGTCAACGAATTCGGAACCAACGGTCAGACCGGCTGCGCCATCTCCACGATTGGTGACCTTCAGTGCTGGCAGGCCAACCCCAATGGCGGCTTCGGCTTCGGTGCCATCCAGGCTGTCGCCAGCAATGCGGCCTATCGCGTTCTGGGCGGAACCGGCAATCCATGCGATCTGCCACTCCCCGCGTCATGCCAGGCCGATGTCAATGGTCCCAATGGTGTCCCCGACGGACTCGTCGGTGTTGACGACATCCTCATGATCATCGAAACCTTCGGACAGGTCGGAAACGGCGAAAGCCGCCCACAGGGTGACTGCGCCCCACTGCCCAACGGCGACTGCGTCGTTGACGTGAACGACCTTCTGCTCTGCATCGAGCAGTTCGGTACCGACTGTGCACCTCGTGGCGCCTGCTGCTTCGGTGTCGATGGCTGCCAGGAAGATCAGACTGAAGCTGACTGTGCTGATGCAAACGGCGACTGGCTTGGACAGGGTTCTTCCTGTGCGACCTGCGTCTCCGGCGCCTGCTGCCTTTCAGACTCCGGCTGCATCCAGGCTGTTCCTGCTGACTGCCAAGGTCTTGGCGGCGCCTATCAGGGCGACGGCACGACCTGCGGCGACTGCCCAGCGCTTCCAGCCAACAACGACTGCAGCAACGCCATTGACGTTGGTGCCGGTGGCTCAGTTGCCATCGACAACACGGCTGCTACGACAACGGGCGATGTCATCGACCCATGTGGCGATGCGGATGCACGACAGATCTACCAGGATCTCTGGTACAGCATCACGGCCGATGTGAATGGATCACTGGTCGTGAGCACGTGCAATGCCACGACACTCGACACCATCGTGGCCGTCTATGACAGCTGTGGCGGTACCGTACTGGGCTGCAACGACGATGGCGTCGACTGCACCAACTTCACGTCACTCCTTGAAATCGGTGGCGTCTCATCCGGTGATTCCTTCATCGTCCGGATCGGCTCGTTCGCCTATGGCGACACCGCGTCGTTCAACGGCATCATCGAGGTTGTTCCAGCAGTCGTCGGCGCATGCTGCGTCAGCAATACGGACTGCTTCGATCTGCTTCCAGATGATTGCGATGCCTTCGGCGGCGTCTATCAGGGCGGTGATACCGAATGTGCATCCATCAGCTGTGGCTGGGAAGGTTGCCAGGCCGGCGATACCCCAGAAGGCGTCCCGTGTCAGGAAGATACCGATGCGGCTGGTGCCAATGCCGACCCGAACGGTGGACTCAACGTCGATCCGCCTTCCTACGGCGCCATCAGCGTTGATGAAACCATCTGCGGTTCCGCTTCCACGTTCACCTGCTTCGGCTGTGCAGACGACGGCACCGATGCGACTTTCCGTGATACGGACTGGTACGTCTTCTCGAATCCGGAAGGCGGCACCTACACCGTGACCTGCGGCGGCGAAGGCGCACTTCTGTTCGGTATCGTCGATCTCAATGCCGTTGCATTCGTAGCGACTGGTACGACAGATCCATTCGCAGAGGCTTCCATTGAAGTCACCCTGCCTGCAGGCGACAACTACTGCGTCTGGGTGGGCCATGACTTCAATTCCACTGTCCTCACACCATGCAACGCCAACCTTGACGAGTACTCCGTGACTCTCGAGGGTGCCAATGCACCAGCAGCAGCCTGCTGTCTCGGAACCACATGTGTCGGTGACGAAACACCTGCAGATTGTGCCAGCCTCGGCGGTTCATACGTTGCGGGTGAATCATGTGCAGCCGGCTATCAGTGCCCAGCGGCCTACGAGCCGTGCCAGACCGGTGTCGGTCAGGATCCACTGCAGCCATCCGATACATGGACTGCCGGAACCAGTGACTCCTCACCTGGCTACGTTCGTTACGAGGACATCCCATCAACGACGATTTCTTCGGTCGCGTTCTACGGCCTGACGTTGTTCTTCGATGGCGGTTGGGGCCCATGCACCAACCAGGACATGGTCTTCGATATCGGTGTCTACAATGCCGATCCAGTGGATGGGTTCCCGACGACAGCTGTCTCGGAACTCAGCAGCACGGCTGCCAATCAGACCGCGATGGATCTCGTCTATGCTGGAGCCTATCCGCTCAAGAAGTTCGATATCACCTTCAGCAGTCAGCCCGGCGAACTGCTCAAGGCGAACTCCGTATCACCTGACTGCTGGTTCCTGTGGATGTCATCCACACCTGCCGGCGGTGGTTCCAGTGTCGTCGTTGTCAACGGCGTCCCGGAACTCGGCGACTTCGACCTCAACTACTGCATCACGCCATGATGCCTGAGGCCTGATTCGTTACACGACAACCCCCCGGTCCTCGGACCGGGGGGTTTTTCATTTGGCGTTCATGTCTGTTCCTACTGCTGCTGTTGCTGCTGTTGTTGCTGCTGGGAAGCCGCGTCACTTCCTGGAAGATCCGTTCGCGAGATACGGTCGGGCGCTTCCGCGTAGACGGGCAGATCAACAAGCATGTCATCGACCTGTCGGCGACGATCCGGCTTCTGACCGGGCGACGTCATCACTTCGACCTGGAGCGACTCGGATGCCGCGCCCTGATAGATCCCACGGTTGGGTGGAACATCACGATAGGAACGGCCATAGCCGACCGTCACGTACTTCTCTTCCGGGACCAGCCCATGAGTTGGATCGTAGGGCTGCCAACCATGCGTCGGTGACCAGTACTCGATCCAGGCATGACTTTCGGATGGGGCCTTGGTTTCGCGTTCGACATGCAGGTACCCACTGACGTAGCGAGCCGGTACGCCCGTCAACCGCAGCAACCCAAGAGCGACATGGGCAAAATCCTGACACACCCCACCACCACCGATCAAAAGAGCATCGGTTGTCGAATGTGCATCGGTGACATTGGATCGATACTCGAACCGGTCCTGCAACCCTGTTCCGACGATCTCCACCGCCTCACCGATGGTCTGAACCTTGGTGAGCCCCAGATCCGCATGAAGCGAACGCAGCGGTTCGTCATCCAGAATGGGATCCTCGATCTGCAGAAAATCCCACAGCTCCATGCCAGCCGGCACTTTCATGATGGGGTCCTGAACCAGACCGGGCAGGACAACCTCAGGCATCGTGTCGATCAGCGAACGTGCCAGTATCTCGATACGTTCGTGGTAGTCGGTGATGGAGAACCAATGGACCGCATTGCCCAGCCAGTCCTCATGTCGCGTCACACGAGTCGATGGGCCTACCAGCAGAGAGAAGTCCAGCAGGACCTGGCCGGACTGCGTCCGTGGCTCGACACGGACATCCATGTGGGACTCACGGATGAATCCGTCGTATCGGAAATGCAGTCGATGTTCGATCTGAAGCAGCACGGAGATTCCTCAGGTCGTGAAATACTGATGTGAAAGAACGTCATTGACCTCGGTCACGGAGCCGACCAGATCAGCACAGACGGTTTCGAGATCATCCAATGCCATCAGTTCATTCTCCTCATAGCGGAGATGCGCTGAAAGCCTGCCGATGAGCCGCGCGGCTTCCGACATTCCAGTCCCGGCCTCGAGCACGTTGATGGCCTGTTCCATCCGGCCAAGGCACACTCTGACGGAATGAGGGGTGTGTTCGTCGAAGAGCAGGAAACGGGCGACCTGATAGGGATCCAGACTGGCACCATGGACACGCCTGTAGTTCTCGAGGGATGCAAGCGTTCGCAGGACGCCTCGAATGCGAGCATGGTGCAGCGGAATATCCAGGTCGGAAGGATCTTCCAGCAGGATGGGCAGCCGATGCTGGATGACCAGAAGCCCTCGGTACATGCGTTCGAACATCATGCCCATCGTGAGAAAGAGCCAGGCCTCATCCCGTATGAAGGCACGATCGATCGCGCCGCTGATTCCATAGACTTCACGCATCACGCGGCTGACGACGTGATCAGGGGCGACATGACGTGATCCAGCCGATCGAACGTCCACATCGAGCTGCAACCAGCATTCATTGATGAGTTCGAAGACTTCCCGAGTGAGATACTCCCGGACAGCACGAGCGTTCTCACGGGCACGCCGGATGGAGGATGCCACCGACAGATCATTGCCCGGCCCGACGAGGTAGGCCCACAGGTAGGAAAGGCTGACCTCATCGACATCATCACCTTCGATATCCGGCGCCATGGATCCGGGATAGATGTTTGCCAGTTGTCGCCAGAACTGACAGGCCATTTCAGGCGAAAGACCCCTCAGCTCAACCGTCAGCTGCTCACCGACCTGCAGCATGCGACAGATCTCCGCGGAGCGTTCGACATACCGACCCATCCAGTAGATGTTCTCTGCAGCTCTGGAAAGCATCCCTCTCATGACCTGGACTCCCCGGGGACATCCGCCAGGATCCACGTGTCCTTGCTTCCACCACCCTGCGAGGAGTTCACGACATAGGAGCCTTCCTCAAGCGCGACTCGTGTCAGACCTCCCGGCAGAACACGAACATGCTCGCCATACAGGACAAAGGGTCTCAGATCGACCCGACGCGGTGCGAAGGTTCCATCCACATAGGTCGGATGAGAAGAGAACTCGACCAGAGGCTGTGCAATGTAGGCTTCCGGTGAAGCATCGAAGGCTTCGCGGAATTCAGCGACTTCCTTCGAAGAGGCCGTTGGACCCACGAGCATGCCGTATCCACCGGCACCCCCGGCCAGTTTCACGACCAGATCTGAAAGGTTCTCCCGGATATAGCTGGCTTCATCAGGTCGTCGGCCAACCCAGGTCTTGATCTGGGGAAGCAGGATGTCTTCATCCAGGTAGTACTTCACGAGATCCGGAACCCAGGGATAGATCGCCTTGTCATCGGCAACGCCCGCACCGGGCGCATTGGCGATCGTGACATTCCCCGCCTGCCAGGCGTGGATCAGACCCGGAACTCCCAGCATGCTGCTTGGATCGAAGACGACGGGATCGATGTATTCATCATCGATTCTTCTGTAGATGACATCGACTCGCTGCTTCCCCCGGGTGGTCCGCATGTAGACCTGATCATCTTCGACGATCAGATCACGACCCTCCACGAGGGGAACACCCATCTCACGGGCCAGGAAGGAATGCTCGAAGTAGGCGGAGTTGTAGACGCCGGGAGTCAGGACCGCAATGGTCGGATTCTCCCGCCCCCTCGGTGCCGTGAAGCGGAGCGTTTCCAGCAGAAGATGTGGATACTGCTCGACCGGACGCACGCCGTAGCGGCTGAAGAGTTCTGGAAAGACACGCGACAGCAGGTTTCTGTTCTCAAGAACATAGGAAACTCCGCTGGGACAACGACAGTTGTCTTCCAGAACGAGAAAGCCACCATTGTCATCTCGAAGGAGATCGGTGCCGACGATATGCGTGTAGATGCCATGACGCGGTCGGGTTCCGATCAGTTCACGACGGAAATCACCGCGCTCGAAGACCAGATCATGGGGAATGACGCCATCACGGAGACACTTCTGATCGGAGTAGATGTCGGCAAGAAAGAGATTGATGGCTTCCAGACGCTGCACGAGGCCAGCTTCCACGGAGTTCCATTCCGATCCGGAGATGATCCTGGGCACGAAGTCGAATGGGAACACCCGCTCGACACCTTCCTCACGACCATAGACCGTGAATGTGATGCCCTGGTTGACCAGGGAGACCTGCTGAAGCTGTTCACGACGCGCGATTTCCTCACTGTCGAACTGCTCCAGGGCTGAGACGATGTTCTCGTACCAATCCCTCGGAGCGTTGTCAGCGGAGAGC
>MDSW01109306.1_pt1 | contig 13293 bp, 13 predicted proteins | sample 811171 | NCBI WGS metagenome assembly MDSW01 (sample SAMN05326641, study PRJNA326480) | marine metagenome | isolation source: seawater | place: Atlantic Ocean: North West | collected 2012 | reverse complement strand
AGAATACCTCTACCTAATAACATTGAGAAAAATGGAGAATTTTTTGGCTTGAAAGTTAAAGGAGACTCTATGATTGAGGCTGGTATTAATGACGGAGATACGGTTATCGTTAAAAAAACAGATATAGCAGATAATGGGAAAATTGTGGTTGCATTAATTGACGATAATGAAGCAATGCTAAAAAGAATTAGAAGGAAAGGGAAAACTGTTGCTTTGGAAAGTGCAAATAGAAATTATGAAACCAAAATATTTGGTCCCGATAGAGTAAAAGTTCAAGGAATTCTAGTATCTTTATATAGAAACTTTTAAAAAAATAGTCTAAATATTTTAGATGTCAAAAGTAGCAACAAGATTTGCTCCCTCACCAACAGGTCCGTTACACATAGGAGGTGTAAGAACAGCTTTATTTAATTGGCTATACACAAAAAATAATGGTGGAAAGTTTTTTTTAAGAATTGAAGATACTGACAAAGAAAGATCAAAAGAAGAATTTAAGAAACAAATAATTAAATCACTTAAATGGATTGGAATAGAACATGATGGTGATGAGTATATACAGTCAAAAAAAATTCAAGATCATGTAAATACTGTTAATGAATTATTAAAAAAGGGCAAAGCATACAAATGTTTCTGTACTACAGAAGAAATAGAAGAACAAAAAAAAAGAGCTAAGCAAAAAAAAATTCCCTACATTTATAATAGAAAATGGAGAGAAAAAAGTGAGACTGAAGCTCCAAAAAATACCAAACCTGTAATTAGATTTAAAAGCAAAATCGATGGAAAATCAAAATTAAATGATTTGGTTCAAGGAAAAGTTGAAATTGAAAATAATACAATAGAAGATTTTATTATTTTAAGAAAAGATGGAACTCCAACTTATAATTTATCAGCATGTGTTGATGACTTTAAAATGAAAATGACACATATAATAAGAGGAGATGACCACAAAATAAATACTTTTAAACAAATACAAATTTATGAAGCTATGAACTGGGACATGCCGTTATTTGCACATATACCTTTAATTCATACAATAGATGGAAAAAAGTTATCTAAGAGAGACAATGCATCTACCTTAGAAGATTACTCAAAAATAGGAATAATGCCTGATGCTCTAAGAAATTATCTCTTAAGACTTGGGTGGTCATATAAAGATAAGGAAATTTTTAATTTGGATGAAAGTGTTAAATTTTTTAATCTTGATGGGATAGGAAAATCACCATCTAAATTAGATATAAGCAGAATAATGTCTATGAATGAATATTATATAAAAAATATTAATGAAAAAAATTTATATGAACATTTAAAAAAGTATTGCAATGAATATAAAGATCCAATTGATAGTAAAAAAGAGGAAATAATTAAAACTTCTTTAACATTTCTAAAAAATAAAGCTAAAACACTTGAGGATATTTATAATAATTCAAAATTTATTTTACAAGATAATGTTATAATTAATAATGAAGATAAAGATTTATTAGATACGAACTCAATAAATATAATCAAAATATTTATAGAAAAGATTAAAAAAATTGAAATATTTAACAAAGAATCTATAGAGCCAATAGTAAATAATTTAATCAAAGAAAATAGTACAAATTTTAAAGGTGTTGGACAGCCTTTGAGAATATGCTTAACAGGATCTAAATTTGGCCCGGGAATATATGATATATTATCAGCGCTTGGAAAAGATGAGGTGATAAAAAGATTAAGTCAGGTATGATAATATAACTTTTGATGCTTCAAAACTCGAAGAAGTTTTTGAAGTTAAATCATTAATAGTTTTTTTGACATGAATTAATTGATCATTAATCAAATCTGGTTTTTTTAAAAAATAGCAAACAGTTTTAAAAATTTCATTAGCGTTACAATCTGTTTGAATTAATTCAGGTAATATTTCTTTATCATTAATAATATTTATCATATTTACGAATCTAATTTTTAAAAACATTTTAGCTAATAAAAAGTTTAAGAAATTCATTTTATAGATTATTATTGAGGGTATTCCAACTTTGCATACTTCTAAAGACACAGTTCCAGATTTAACTACAGCGAAAATAGATTTTTTAATTACAGCTGATTTAATTTTATCATCGGAAATTATCTGTGCATTATTTATATTTTGATTTTTTAAAAGATTATTTAGATGATCTTTAAATCTGTCAGTTGAATGAAAAATATAATTATAATTATTATTTTTTTTGTTCATTTTTTTTATAAAATCAAACAATATTGGTGCGTGCAATTTTATTTCTGATTGTCTACTACCAGGAAAAATAGAAATAACATTTTTTTCATAAAATAATTGATCAATTTCTACTTTCTCTTCATCTTTATGATCTAAAAGAGGATGTCCTACGAAAGAATTATTTAAGTTTTCTTTATCAAAATATTTCTTCTCAAAATTAAATAATAAAAGTATGTGATCTAAAAATTTTTTCATTTTTTTTACTCTACCTGGTCTCCATGCCCAAACTTTAGGTGCAATAAAATGAATTGTTTTAATATTTGGGTTTTTTTTTTTAATTATCTTTGACACTCTTAAAGTGAAATCAGGACTGTCAACACTAAACAAAATATCAGGGTTAAAATCTATTATTTTATTTACTGTTTCGTTAATTTTTCTTTTAATTTTGAATAGATTAAAAACAATATCAGTGAATGCTAAATAAGTAATTTCTTTTTGATTAAATATTGATTTAATTCCAATAGAATTCAAATATTTGCCGCCCACAGATAAATATTCAATATCAGATCTATTATTTTTGATATTTTTTATAACTTCTGATGCCAATATATCTCCAGATGGTTCACCCGTAAGAACAAATATCTTTTTCATATTGCTACGATAAAAATTTTATTATTATTAGCAAATTTAATCGATTTATCTCTATTTAAGAATATATTTTGATTTGCTTTTATAGCAATTCCAGTAATGCCAGCTTTTTTACAATCTTTTAACGTATCTATACCGATGGTAGGTAGATCTGCGCGTAAATCTTGTTTGGATTTTGGTATTTTAATTAAAATAGCACTTTTATCTTTTGTTTTTCTAATTGATTTTAACATTTGCTTAGTTCCACTTCTTTTTTCTAAAGAAATAATCTTATTGTTATCGATAACTAATGCTTGTGTATGATTATATGAATTAACTTTCTTTAAATATTTGATACCATTTTTAATTATTTTAATATGTGATCTTGATGGCTTAGTTTTTGTATAACAACCTTTTTTTAATGTAAGTTCTGGATTAAATTTATTTAATTTAATAACTATAATTTTATTTTCTGATAATATTTTAATTAATTCTTTAAGAATAGCTGCATCACCTAGTTTTGCCGCTTTTATTATTCTGGGAATATAATAAATTCCCTTAAAGTCTAATTTTAATTTTGAAATAGTTGGTTTAATTATATTTCCTGCAAATAAAACTTTTTTACAATTTTTTGATTTTATTAACTCTAAAATTTTACCAAATTTACCTATGTTTATAAAAAAACTATTTTTATCTTTTTTAAATCTATTATTTTTTGTTAAGTCTATAATAAAATATTTAATTTTGTTTTTTTTTATTTTATTTAAAATTTCTAAAGGTAACTGATTTTCACCTAAAAATAATCCTATCATTTTAAATTTTCAGGAATTGATATTGGTCTTTTTTTATCAGAATTTATAAATTCAATTATTAGTTTTACATATTTGTTTTCTTTTTGATTTTGGTCAAGATTGTTAAGATTTGCTCTAAAATTTTGCGTGCTAAATATTGTTTTATAGGAATTTTGCATTATTTTTATATCTTCATTTGAAATACCTGCCCTTCTTAAGCCAATTAAATTTAATCCATTAAGATTATTTCTATTTCCTAAAGATAATCCGAATGGAATCACATCACTCAATACTCCTGTCATACCTCCAATCATTGCAAATTGTCCTATTCTTGAAAATTGATGTATTGCACAACTGCCTCCTATAATTGCATTATTTTGTATTGACACATGACCACCAACTTGTACATTATTTGCAAGAACTACGTTGTTTTGAACATTACAATCATGTGCAACATGACAATAGACCATAAACAAATTATTATTGCCTATTTTAGTTATAGTGCCTCCTTGCAATGTTCCTGGATTTATATTCACATACTCTCTAAACTTATTATTGTTTCCAATAATTAATGAATTTTCCTCACCTTTATATTTTAAATCTTGAGGTGGTGTACCTATTGATGAATATGGATAAATTTCATTATTTTTACCAATCGATGTGTTTCCAACAATATTTACATGGGAATGTAATTTACAATTAGAAGCAATTTTAACTTTTGGACCTATTATACAATAAGGTCCAATCTCTACATCGTTCGAAATTTGAGCTTTTTTGTCAATTATTGCTGTATTGTGGATCACAAATAATAAATAACAAATTTATTAATAATTGCTTATCAACAATTGCTACTATTTATTTCTTTCTATCTACTATTGTAGCGGCCCATTGAGCATCAGCCATTTTTTTTTGATCCACATACGCCTCACCTTTATATTTCCAGACTCTGCCATGTGATCTGATTGCTTCAATTTTTAATTCCAACATACAATCTGGTATTACAGGATTTCTAAATCTAGCTTTTTCAATTGTCATTAAAAATACTAATTTATTTTCGTAAGTTGACTTATCAATTCCATTAGCAGTTAATGCAGCTGCAGCTTGACCAAAAGCTTCTACAATTAATACTCCAGGCATAACTGGTTCATTTGGGAAATGACCATTTACAAAAAAACTATCTTTTTTAACATTTACAATAGCTGTAGCAGATTTTAATTTTTTAATATCTCTAAGCTCATCAATTAGCAGCATAGGCTCTCTATGAGGGAGCAATTCTTTTATTTGTGTTTTACTCAACTTATCCATTTTTATTATCTTTTATAAAACTTTTTATATCCTTTGCTGGGTAACCCATTACTTTTGAGTTATCATAAATATTTTTAATTACTCCACTTCCTCCTCCAATTTGAACATTATCTCCTATTTTTATATGTCCTGATATTCCAGCTTGACCACCTATTATAACTTTATCACCGAGGATAGAGCTTCCAGCAATACCAACCTGACCAGCTATTATGCAATTTTTACCAATTTTAACATTATGAGCAATGTGTACTTGATTGTCCAAAAATGTATTTTCACCTATGACTGTATTTGACATTGATCCTCTATCTATTGTGTTATTACATCCAATCTCAACATTTTTTTTTATTATTACCATTCCAATGTGTGGATATCTGATATTAACATTTTTACCAGGAAAAAAACCAAATCCTTTTTTTCCAATAATTGAGCCGTCCAATATATTTACATTATCTTCAATAATGGTTTTCTTAATAATTACATTAGAACCAATTATGCAATTATTCCCTATTTTTACATTACTTTCAATTATTGAGTTATGACCTATAAAACAGTTTTTTCCAATTTTAACATTTTTTCCAATTAAAACATTTTTTCCAAGTTTAATTTTTTTGAACTTTTTTTTATCAACAATTTCTACTTTATCATCATAAGTATCATCCAAAGATTCTGGGTAAAACAACTTGGCAACTTTTGCTACAGCTAAAAAAACATTATCAACTACTACTAAAGTGCATTTATTCTTTATTAAGCTCTTACACTTGTTGTTTGTTATAATAATATGAGATTTGGTTTTATTGGCAATATCAATATATTTTACCGAATTTAAAAAAGTAATGTCATACTTAGAGGCTTGATCTAAATCCTTAATATCATTTACTTTAATGTTTTTGAATTTTAAATTTCTGATATTGAGAATTTTTAATATGTCTCTTAAATTTATTTTATTATTTTTTTTAAAAAAGGGATTAATATATCTCATTAAAACTCAATAGATTTTACATTATCATTCAAAAGATTAACAATAATATTCGTTATATCTAAATTTTTTTTTCCAACAATTATATTTTTTTTAGGCAAAACAACAGAAATTGAGTTTTCTTCTACATATTTGGTTACAATTGGGTTTAAAAAAGTCAAAATTTTTTTTGTATTTTCGATTTTAATTTTATTTATTTGGTCATTTGATTTTTTAAGTTCTATTCTATAATTTTTAACCTCTTCTTTTAATAAGTTAAAATTTTTATTAAATTCTGATACTTCTATAATGTTTTTTTTAGAAATTAAATTTTTTTCTTTTAATAATAATTTTTCTTCAATTTCATTGAATTTTTTGTAGTGCTTACTTTCAAAAGATTTAAGATGTTCATCTAGAGACTTTCCTACAATTGAATTTGTCAATATAAAATTAATATCTATATATGCAATTTTTGTTTCTGCAAATGTATAAGTGATTTTAAAAAAAAAAATAAAAATTATAATATATATTTTCATTTAGAATGATGTTCCAATTCTAAATCTAAATGACTCGGTTTTATCCGTAGATGCTTCAGAAAGTGGAATGGCATAAGAAAATGTTAATGGGCCTATGACTGTGAACCAATTGATCGCAAGACCGGTGGCTGATCTTATTTTATCTGAGTCTAATGAGCTATCATAATCAACATGCCACAGGTTTGCAGCATCTAAAAATAAACTTACATCAATATTTTCATATCCGCTTAAAACATTAGGCAAAGTTGTATTAAGATTTATTGCGGTACCATAATTTCCACCTACATATTCTGTACCATCTTTTGGACCTATTTTGCCGGTTTCAAAACCTCTCAGTTTGCTACTTGGTATAAACACTCTTCTTGATACCCTAACTTCATCATCAATAGAATTTACTGCCTTAAGAAAAATTTTACCTGACAATATTAAATTATCTCCAACAGAATGATACTTTGAGGCATTAAACGTATTTTCAATAGACAAATCCTCTGAATAAATAGGTAAAACTTGTGAAAAACTTGTTTTGTAACCGTCTGTAGGTTGATAATTTTGATCTAACTTATTTAATACCAAAGTATATTTAAGTAAATTTTCAAAATAATCACCTTCTTGTTTTTTAATTGTTGATGAAGCTTTCGATGAAGTTTCAAGATTCTCATAATATGCTGATATATCCATATTAACATAAAAATCTTCGTATTGTTCAAATCCTGTTCCAAAACCTAGTCCCGTTCTTGAAGTTTCATATCCGCTAGCTGTCATGAAATCTGATGTTATGCTCTCTACTTTAATATTAAATGATTTGTCAGAGTTTCTAAAATTTGGATTTTTAACAGAAAAAGTACCCTTGATTTGATCATCTGATATTGTTGCATTTGCAATTACATTTATTCCTTTACCTAAATAATTTTTTTCATTAATACCGGCAGAAATCGAAGTTCCAGAAGTTCCAGTTCCTGCTCCAGCAAAAATTTCACCTGTAGGCTGTTCCTCAACAAAAATATCAATGATTTTTTTTAAAGGTTCCTTAGAATCTTTTACTTGAGACTCGACAGTTCTAAAAATTCTTTTAGATTTAATATTATTAATTGATTTATTAAACAATATTTTATTAAAAGCATCACCCTCATCTACAATTAAAGCATTTCTGATAACTTTTTCTTCTGTTATATAATTTCCAAAAATATTTATTTGTTCTACAAAAAACTTTTCTAAATCTTCAAATAAAAATTCAATATTGATTTTATTTTTTTCCACAACTGTTTCATTATACTTTGCATTAATAAAAACAAATTCTTTTTGTAAAGCAATTAGATCTATTTCTTTTAAAATACTATTAAGTGATTTATTTGAATATTTTTTTCCTTTAAGTTTTTTAAAAATCTTTTCTAATTTTAAAAAATTCTCATCAGCAAAATTATCATCAATTTTTAAAGAAATATCATTAAAATAAAACTTCTCACCTGAGTCAATATTGAAATTTAATTCAAAAAATTTATTTTCAATTGTTTTTGCATATGTAGATTTAATTTTGACATTATAATATCCTTTATTTTTAAAGTACTTTATTAAAAGATTTTTATCCATTTGTAATCTACGTTCATCTAAATACTTATCCTTAGATATTATCTTCCAAAATCTACCTTCTTCAGATTTAATTACATTTCTCAATTTTGAATCTTTAAAAACTTTATTTCCAAGAAAGTTAATTTTTTTAATTATAGCTCTTTCACCTAAGTCAAAAATATAAATAATATCTACAGAGTTATTCGTATTGTTTATTACTTTTGTATTTATTTTAACAAAATAAAAACCTGAATTTCTCAATGAATTAATTAAAAGATTTTTTTGGTCTTTTATTTTGTTAACTAAAAATGGATATTTTTCATTCTTTTTAGTTACTTCCCTCAAGGAATTTAATATTTCATTGTTCTTTATTCCTTCAAGTTTTATTGTTTGAATTATTGGATTCTCCTCTACGATAATTTCTAAAACATTATCATCAAATTTCATTTCAACTTTTTTGAAATAATTAGTGCTATATAGATTTTTAATAGAATTGTTCAAAATATTTTGATTAATTATTTTGCCTTTATCGAGTTCAGAAAACATTACGATAGTTTCTTTTGCTAATCTTTGGTTTCCTGTAATTTTAAAATCATTTAAAATTTCTGAAAATACTAGAGTCGTATTAATAAGAAAAATTAAAAATATATATATGAGATTTAATCTAAATTTTGTAATTAAGTTTATTAACATTATATTTTAGATATTTGTTAAGATAATTTAATGTTTTATTTACCATAAATTTAATATCATTTATATTATTAGGAGATGTGTGAAAATATTTAGTAAAATAGGGCATTTTAATTAACTTAAGTAAAATTTTATGAATTGATATATATGAAATTTTATTATCAAGATATCTTTTAACCAATTCATCATTAATGGTAATCAAAATAGTTTCGAAATATGAATTTAAATATTTATTTTTTAAGATTTTCAATAAGGGAAAGTTTAGTTCATCAGGCTTAATAAAGTTTTTTCCATTCAAAATTTTAAAATTAAAATTTTTATTATTAAATATGAAAGTTTCATTTGATTTATGTAAAGAGTTTAAAATTGGTATTTGCATTGTCGTATCATGAGCAATAAATTTAGTTAATCCTGTTTTGAAATGAACTATTGCATGAATATAAGATTTTGGATGAATAAGAATTTCAAAATTATTATAATCTAGATTAAAAATCTTGATAGCTTCTATAACTTCAAATATTTTATTCATCATTGTTGCTGAATCAATTGATATTTTTTTTCCCATACTCCAGTTCGGATGATTTAATGCAAATTTAGGTTTAATGTTATGTATTTTTGATAATTTTGTTTTTAAAAATGGGCCACCAGATGCTGTTAAATATATTTTTTTGATATTTTTTTTATTTTCATTTTTAATTATTGACCAAATTGAAAAGTGTTCTGAATCGATTGGAATAAGATTGGTTTTATATTTTTTCAAATCTTTTTTTATTAAATGCCACCCACATATTATTGACTCTTTATTTGCTAAAGAAATGTTTTTTGAATATCTAATAATTTTTATTGTTGGCTCAAGACCTTCTAATCCTGAAATAGCATTTATGGAACAAAATACTTTTTTTTTAATTTTATTTAATGCTTCATCTATATTGAAATAAACATTAATTTTTTTTTTTTTGAACTTTTTTTTAAATTTTTGATATTTATTTACATCATTTATCAAAACATGATCAACTTTAAATTCTACAGCTTGTTTATATATGGCATTTATATTTGAATTAGTTGATAACAGTCTTATTTTAAATTTTTTTTTGTTATTCTTTAATACTTTAATTGTAGATTTACCAATTGATCCAGTTGAACCCAAAATTATTAAGTCTTTTGTCATTAAAATGATATTAGTATAATTCCAATTGGAATAGTAAATAAAATTCCGTCTATCCTATCTAATAATCCACCATGTCCTGGAAGAAAATTTCCTGTATCTTTAATTTTTGCTTTTCTTTTTAAGAAAGATACAAATAAATCACCTAATTGAGATATTGAGGAAATGATAATTGTAAATAAATAAATATTTATTTTTAAATTAACATCACTAAAAAAAATAACAGAAACAAATAGTGATAAAAAAAATGACCCAATCACACCTGCATAAGTTTTATTGGGACTTATTTTTGTAATTTTTTTTCCTTTAAAAAATTTACCAAAAACATAACCACCTACATCTGTGGAAATACATATGATTATAAGAAAAAGAAGCACATTCCTATTTTCACTAATGTCCGGCACTAAAAAAAGCCAAATACTTACTATAAAATAAACTATGTAACAAAGTATCATAAAAATAACTACAAGGTTCAAAAATTTGTTTTTATTTAAAATTTTTGAAAATATATAATTAAATTCATTTAAAGTTAGAAAAGCTATCAATAATAAAGCAAATGCTAAAAAAACATAACTAACAAAACATAAATATAGAAAAATCATTAAAAAAAATGATGTGATTATTCTTTTTTTAATTTCGGTCAATTTAAACCTCCAAAGTTTCTATGAATATTTTTAAATTTTTTTAAAATTTTATTGAAATCTCTTTTATTAAAATCTGGCCATAGTTTTTTTTCAAAGAATATTTCAGTATAAATTGATTGCCAAATTAAAAAATTACTTAATCTATTTGTGTTTCCAGTTCTAATAAGTATTTCTGGATCAGGTATGTTTTTTGTATATAGATATTTTGATATATTTTTCTCATTAATTAATAATGATGATTTATTTAACTTTTTTACTGAATTCACAATTTCTTCTCTAGATCCATAATTTAGGGCTATATTAATTTGAATTTTTTTATTTTTTTCAGTTTTTTTTTCAGCTCTTTGTAATTTTTTTTTTAAATTTTTTGGAAATTTTTTAATATTACCTAAAACTTTAATTTTAATATTTTTCCTTTCAAGATTTACAAGTTCTTTATCTAGATAATTTTCTAAAAGATTAAACAATAAGTTTATTTCTTGAATTGGTCTTTTCCAATTTTCAGTTGAAAAAGTATATAAAGTTAAAAACTTTATTTTATTTTCAATGGCTGCTATAATTATCTTTTCAACTGATTTAATTCCTTCTTTATGTCCGTAATTTCGTGATTTTTTTTTTTTTAAACCCCATCTACCATTACCATCCATTATTATGGCCACATGTTTGGGTATAATCATATCTTCATTATTTCTTCTTCTTTTGAAATAACTTTTTCGTCAATCTTTTTAATTTGAAGATCGGTATTTTCTTGTATTATTTTTTCATTTTTCTTAACCTCATCTTCTGAAATATTTTTTTCTTTTAACATTTTTTTTAATTCATCGTTAGCTTCTCTTCTTATATTTCTAATCGATACTTTAGATTTTTCACCAGTTGTTTTTATAATTTTTTTTATTTCATTTCTTCTTTCTTCGCTTAAATCAGGAATTGGCAATCTAACAAGCTGTCCATCAATTTGAGGATTAAGTCCTAGTTCTGATTTTTTAATTGCTGTATCAATTAATGTAACGTTATTTATATCCCAAACTTGTATATTTATTACTCTTGGTTCTGGAGTAGTTATACTTCCTAATTGATTAATTGGCATTTTTTGTCCATATACATCAACTTTTACCAAATCCAGCATGTTAGCATTTGCTCTTCCCGTTCTAAGAGATGCTAATTCTTGAACAAAAACTTCATATGTTTTATTCATTTTTTCTTTGTATAATTTTTCGTTAAACATTACTCACCAATTTTTATTCTAATAAACTCATTAATTATAATATTATTTAAATTTAGTTCATTTATAACGTCTTTTACCTTCTTTTTTGGCTCCATAACCCAATCCTGGGTCATTAAAGAATTGTCCTCTTTAAATTTATTAATTTTACCTATACTAATTTTTTCAACAATTTCATCAGGTTTTCCTGAATTTTTAAGTTCTTCTGATATAAGTTGTTGTTCTTTATCTAAAATATTTTTTTCTATTTTATCAGATGTTATTGCAATTGGATTAGATGCAGCGATATGCATCGATAATTGTTTTCCAAAAATATTGAGAGTTTCACTTTTATTATTAATATCTAAAGATACAATTACCCCAAGTTTAGAAACATTATCTTTAATTATAGAGTGTTGATATATATAATTTTTTGATTTTTCACTATTTATAGTTTTAGTTCTTCCAATTGTAATTTTTTCTCCAATTTTAGCAATTAACGCAACAAGATTTTCGTCTACTGTTTTATCATTCTTCATTTTTAAATTTTTTAACTTGCTTAAATCTGATGAACATGCATTGTTAAGATCGCTTAGTTCTTTAACAAAGGTAATAAAATTATCATTTTTTGCAACAAAGTCGGTTTCACAATTAATTTCTATTATTGAAGTTTTTTTATCGTTTCCTGAAACAACTATTACACCTTCTTTAGCATCTCTTGACATTTTTTTTGAAGCTTTTGCTATACCTTTTATTCTTAAAATTTCTGCAGCTTTATCTAAATCATTATTTGATTCTTTTAGTGCTGCACTACAATCTTTAAAACCAGCTCCCGTAGATTGTCTTAATTTTTTTATTTTTTCAATTTCACTCATTTTTTAAAATTTTAAATTATGATTACTTTGCAACTTCTTCAGTCTTTTTTTCTTCGATATTTTTTTTAATAATAGATTGATTGTTATTTTTACTGAAATTTTCATTTAAGTTTAAGTTACTAGGTAAATTTTTTTTTGCATTATTAATTGTTTCTTTTAATAGATTGCAATAAAGATCTATAGATCTTCTTGCATCGTCATTGCCAGGTATTGGATAATCTATACCATCTGGATCTGAGTTGGTATCTAAAATTGCAATAACTGGAATTCCAAGTTTAACTGACTCCTTAATAGCTAGTGACTCGTAATTTGTGTCAATTACGAAAACTAAATCAGGGACTTTTTTCATATCGGCAATTCCACCTAAAGATCTCTGTAACTTATCTCTTTGACCGCTCATTTTTAAAAGTTCTTTTTTTGTAAAACCCCTATTTTCTGAAGTAAGATCTGAATTAAATTTTTCCAATTTTTTTATTGAATTTGAAATTGTGCCCCAATTAGTAAGCATTCCACCTAACCATCTATAGTTAACGTAAAATTGATTTGTATCATTTGCTAGCTCAGCTATTGCCTCTGATGCTTGCTTTTTTGTTGATATAAATAATATTTTTCCTCCAGATGAGATAGTGGAATAAACTTTTTCTAGTGCTATTTTTGTTAGTTCTAAGGTTTGTGTTAAATCAATAATATGTATTGAATCTCTTTTTCCAAAAATAAATTTTTTCATTTTTGGATTCCATCTTAAAGTTT
>MDSW01056615.1_pt1 | contig 13293 bp, 14 predicted proteins | sample 811171 | NCBI WGS metagenome assembly MDSW01 (sample SAMN05326641, study PRJNA326480) | marine metagenome | isolation source: seawater | place: Atlantic Ocean: North West | collected 2012 | reverse complement strand
TAAATGAGCTAACAGACAAACAATTAGAATATGCAGCGAATGATGTGATCTATCTACATAAAATTAAAAATGAATTAGAAAAAATGTTGAAAAGAGAAAATAGAATGGATTTATATCAAAATTGTATAACATTTCTTGATACCAGAATTGCCTTGGATCAGTCCGGATTTAAATTTGATATATTTGAGCATTAATGAAAAAGATAAATTTTATAAAAGTAGCAAAAAAATCTGCTGCAATACAAATTAAAGAGTTAAAAAAAATAAATAAAGTTTTTGACAAAAATTTTATAAAAGCGGTTGAGGCTATACATAAAACTAAGGGTAAAGTAGTATGCTCTGGTGTTGGCAAATCTGGGTTAATAGCAAGAAAAGTAAGCGCATCATTTTCATCAGTTGGTATAAGTTCTTTTTTTCTAGATCCTAATTCAGCTGTTCATGGCGATCTTGGTCAAATAGATAACAGAGATGTGTTGATTGTTTTCTCCTACTCTGGAAATACTTCTGAGCTAACTAATTTGTTAAAATACTCAAATAGATTTGGTGTCAAAGTCATTGGGATAGCTTCTGCTAAAGATAGCTTATTAATAAAAGCGAGTGACATTCCTATTGTTCTTCCAAAAGTTAAAGAGGCAGACCCTATTGGTATGGTTCCTAGCTCAAGTACTTCACTAACCCTCCTATTGGGAGATTGCCTGATGTCAGCACTTTTAACAAAACAAAAATTTACTAAAGAAAGATTTAAAATTTATCACCCTGGTGGAAATATTGGCAAAACTTTACTATTGGCAAAAGATATAATGTTGACGGGAAATAAAATTCCTTTAGTAAATTTTAATTATACTATTGAAAAGGCTCTTAGGATTATAAGTAATAAAAACTTAGGCATTGGAATAATTGTAAAAAATAAAAATGTTATTGGTATAGTTACAGACGGAGATATTAGAAGAGGTTCAAAAAATTACTCTGCAAAAACAAAAATTACATACCTAATGACTAAGAGGCCAATGTATATAGGTGAAAATGCATCGGCTGCTAAAGCTCTTTCTTTAATGAATGACAAAAAAATCACAAGCTTAATTGTATCCTCCGATGCGGATTATAAAAAAAGAAAGGCTATTTTCAAACCTAAAGGAATACTACACATACATTCACTACTAAAATATGGTATGAAGTAAAATTATGGTTGATATTAATAAAAAAAAATTATTTCAAGTAAGTTTAGTTATTATTGGTTTTGCAATTTTATTTTTCACTTATTTTTTTAATTTTGAAAAGAGTCGATCCCTAAAAGAAACTAAAAAAGAGGAAATAATTAAAAAAGAAGAGATAGACGAAGAGATTGTAAATAAATTTGAAGATGTTGAACATCAAGGAATAGATAATAATGGAAACAGATTTGTTATAAAATCAAAATATGCTGAGTTTGAAAAAGAAAGACCAGAAATTTTGAATATGGAAGAAGTAGTGTGTGTATTTACATTTAAAGATAATACCATTTTAACTGTCGTCTCTGATTTTGGAGTTTTTAATAATATTACAAATGACATGAAGTTTACAGATAATGTAAAAATGGATTATCTTAAAAATATTATATTTTCTGATAGAGCTACATTTAATAATTATGAAAATCAATTATTAGTAGCTGGAAATATAAAAGGACAAGGTCCAACTACAAACTTAAAGGCTGATGAGTTAGATTTTGATTTAAATACCAAGAATTTAAAGATAAGTATGTATAGTGAAGAAAGAGTTAATATTAAAACTAAATTTTAAATGAAAAAAAGTTTTAGAATAATAAAATTTAAAAAAAATAAACCTATTTTGCAAATAAAAGGTGTTAGTAAATCCTTCAGTGGTAGACCTGTTTTAAAAAAAATTAATTTAGAAGTTTATCCTGGAGAAATTATTGGATTAGTAGGTCCAAACGGTTCTGGAAAATCTACCTTATACGGAACTATCATAGGGCAATATAAAGTAGACTCTGGAAATATACTGATTGGACAAAAAGATATAACTGAAAAACCTATTCATGAGAGGGCCAAACTTGGTATTACATATTTAAGTCAGTACCGAAATGTTTTTAATATGAGTGTCTATGATAATCTTTTAGGTATTTGCCAATTATCTATAAAAGAAAAACAAAAACAGAAGGAGACTGTTGAAAAATTATTAAATGAATTTAACCTTGAACATTTGCGAAGTTTAAATACATCGGTACTCAGCGGTGGTGAAGTTCGTAGACTTCAAATAGCTAGAACGCTTATCAGTAATCCAAAAGTAATTTTATTGGACGAACCAATGGCTGCACTTGATCCAATTATAGTGCAGGATATTCAAAAATTTATTTTGAAATTACAAGCTTATGGTTGTGGCGTTATAATTACAGATCACCAAGTGCAAAATCTTTTTGCAATAGTAGATAGAGCATATGTAATTGGAGAACACACAATAATTGCTGAGGGTAAACCAAAAGATATATTAAAATCTTCAAAGGCTCGAGAATTATATTTTGGTTCTTTTGATAGTTAATAGAAATGGTGAGTGAACATTTTTCTGTAATTTTTAAAAAAAAAATTAGTAAATTTAATAAAACTATAAAAATTGATTCTGACAAATCAATTTCACAAAGGAGTTTAATTGTAGGGTCAATTTCAGAAGGTATTTCGAAAATTAAAAATGTTCTGGAGTCTGAAGATATTTTTTCAACAATAAATTGCTTAAAAAAACTCAACTGTAAAATTAAAAAAATTAGTAAAGGAAATTACGAAGTTTATGGAAGAGGTCTGGGAAGCTTTTACTGTAAAAAAAATACAAAATTAGATTTTGGAAATTCAGGTACAGCTGCAAGATTGCTCGGTTTCGGGGTTTGTGGAACAAATCCAGGCCTAAAAATAAAACTCACTGGAGATAAAAGCCTCAAGAAAAGAAGTATGTTGAAAATCATTAAAGTGATGGAAAATTTTGGAACTAGATTTTTACCAAAAAATAAATTTCATTTTCCTTTAACATTAATTTCATCAGAAATGCCTATAGGTTTTAAATTTAATGCGGGCATTTCTAGCCAAATTAAATCAGCTGTTATATTTGGTGCAACAAATTCTTTTGGTAAAACTTTTATAGAAGAAAAGATAAAAAGCAGAGATCATACTGAAAGGATGTTAAAGCAAAACTCTGATGTCATCAAAATAAAAACAGGGAAAAAAAATTTAGTTGAAATTAATGGTAAAAAAAGTTTAAGACCAATAAATATATCTATTCCAGGGGATCCCTCATCAGCTAGTTTCTTTGCTGCACTATGTCTTTTAAGTAAAAATTCAAAAGTTACGTTAAAACAAGTTAATATAAACCCTACGCGTATTGGTTTTTTCAATATTATAAAAAAACATAATGGAAAAATTATATTTAAGAATAAAAAAATTCTTGATAATGAAATTGTTGCAGATGTCCAAATAAAAAGTTGTAAGTTAAAATCATTAAAAGTGGAAAAAAAGTTTTTTGTAAGTTGCCAAGACGAGTTTCCTCTGATGTTTGCAATAGCATCTCTTTTACCAGGGATTTCTATTTTTAAAGGTATTGAAGATCTTGCAAATAAAGAAAGTAATCGAATAAAAGAAATGCAAAAAATTTTAAAACAAATTGGTGTAAAAGTTTTTGCATCTAAGAATCAAATGAAAATTTTTGGGAAACCTAATTTAGATATTCGTAAAAAAAAAATAATTGTTTCGGGTATTTATGATCACAGAATTTTAATGTCAGCGGCAATTTTAAGTCTGCTAACTGGTGTTGAGGCAAAACTAAATAATTTTGAGCAAGTAAGAACAAGTTGTCCAAATTTTTTATCAATAATTTCCACGCTAGGAGGTAAATTTGAAACTAAAAAGAAAAATTAAAATTGGAATAGACTCTCCTAGTGCTGCAGGTGCAGGTACAATATCCAAAATGCTAGCAAAAAAATATAACCTTTTATATTGTGATACAGGAAAAATTTATAGATATATGGCTAAACAGCTCATAGACAGAAAGCCAAATAAAAAAATTAAATTTCTTAAAAAAATAAGTAAAGAAATTAATTTAAAAAAACTTAAAAATAGGAATTTACTTACCGATGATGTTGCGTACATAGCTTCTCAGATTGCAAAAGATTTAAGAGTGAGAAAAATGGTAGTTAAATTTCAGAAAAATTTAGCTTACCACCCGCCACAAAAATTTAATGGCTCAATTTTAGATGGAAGAGATATAAATTCCAAGATCATAAAGGATGCAGATTTAAAATTGTATATTACAGCAAATGTAAATGAAAGAGCAAGAAGGAGATTTATAGAACTTAAAAAATTAAGAAAAAAAGTTAAATTTTCTGAAATTTTAAAAAATTTAAAAAAAAGAGATATGGAAGATCGTTCTAGACGTTATTCTAAGCTTAAAAAAACTAAGGATTCTATCTTGATAAATACAACTAACTTATCTATAAGAGAGAGCTTTTTAAAAGTAAAAAAAATAATGGACAAAAAAATAGAAAAACTATGGCACTAGAAACAGGAATTTCAAAAGAAAGTAATACAAAAGAGTTCGAAAATCTTTTAAATGAAGACTTTAAAAAAAGAGACTTTAAAGAAGGAAAAATTATTAAAGCGACTGTAAGCGAGATAGGAAAAAAGTATGTTTTTGTTGAAACAGGTCTAAAGAGCGAAGGTGCTATACCCATCGATGAATTTAAAATCTCAAAAGAATTAGAAAAATTAAAAGTTGGATCAAAAATTGACGTGTATCTTGAAAAAATTGAAAGCTACAAGGGCGAAATAGTAGTAAGCCGAGAAAAAGCAAAAAGAATGGGGTCTTGGGAGAAGATGAACAAAGCTTTTGAAACTCAAAAAGAAGTTGAAGGTATAATTACGAATAAAGTTAAAGGAGGATTTATAGTCAATGTAGACTCCTGTCTTTGTTTCTTGCCTGGATCTCAGGTTGACACAAAACCTATTAAAAATATGGATCATTTAATGAACGTACCTCAAAAATTTTTATGTGTTAAACTTGATAAAGCAAGACAAAATATTGTTGTTTCGAGAAAAGCAGTGCTTTCTAAAACAAGAGAGAAAGAATTAGCAAACATTTTATCTAATATAAAAGAGGGCGACATTGTAGATGCACAAGTTAAATCTATTTTAGATTGGGGTGCTTTTTTAGATTTGAATGGTGCTGATGCTTTACTGCATGTTACAGACTTAAGCTATTCAAGGGTAGATAAACCCTCTTCTCTCTTAACAATTGGTCAAAAAATTAAAGTAAAAATAATAAAAATCGATCCAGAAACCAAAAGAATAAGCTGTGGAGTTAAACAGATGCACCCTGATCCTTATGAAAATTTAGAAAAAAAATATAAAGTAGGAAATATTTATGACGGAATTGTAACTAAAATTGTTGATTACGGAGCTTTCGTAAAATTACAAGAAGGTTTAGAGGGATTGGTTCATCAATCTCATCTTTCCTGGACAAAAAAAAATGTTCCGCCAAGTAAAATTTTATCTTCATCACAAAAGGTAAAAGTAAAAATAATAGAGCTTGATACTGAAAAAAGAAGAATATCTCTAAGTTACAAAGATACTCTGGAAAATCCATGGACATCATTTACTTCAAAGTATTCAACGGGGTCTATAGTTAATACAAAGGTAAAGAATATAGCAGATTTTGCATTGTTTGTTTCTATTGAAAACTCAGAGTTTGATGGAATGATTCACTATAAAGATATTTCTTGGCAGGAAACAGAAGAAAGTCTTAAGCAATATAAAAAGAACGATTCTATAAAAGCAAAAATTTTAGAGATAGACTTGGAAAAACAAAAAATAAGATTAGGAATTAAACAGCTTGAAAAAGATCCTTTTGATTTCTTTTTAAAGAAAAATAACAATGAAATAGTAACAGCAACTGTAAAAGAAGTTTTAAAAAATGGTATTAAAGTCTCTGTTGGCAGTGACAAAAATATTTTAATATTAATCAAAAAAAATCAACTGGCAAAAGAAATAGAGGATTGCAGACCAGAAATTTTTACAAAGGGAAATAAAGTAGATTGCATGATTGTTGATCTCGATAAGGATAAAAGGAAAGTTGGTCTATCAATCAAAGAATTAGAAAAATATAATGAAAAACTTGCTATTAAAAAATATGGTAAGGACGGCTCCAGCAGTGGCGCAGTTCTTGGGGATATTTTAGGGAAAGTTTTTAGATCTAAAAAGAAGAAGGAAAAAAAATAATCTTATATGGTGAGATCTGAGATAATCTCAAAATTATCAGACAAAATTCACCAAAAATTAAAGAAATCCGAGTTAGAAAAAATTCTTAACATAGTTATACAAACTATAATTAATGGAATACGAGATCAAAAAAGTATAGAACTAAGAAATTTTGGAAGATTCTCGCAAAAAAGAATTAGAGCTAGATTAAATGCTAGAAATCCGCGAACCGGTGAAACTATTAGAACATTAGAAAAAAAATCAATATCATTCAAAATGTCAAAAGAATTGACGAATAAAATTAACAAAAAAGAAAGTAAAATAAATTGAAAAAAAATATTTTTGTGGCTCTAGATTTTAATTCATTGGACAAAGCTGTTGATACGGTCAGCATGATCAAAGATGAAATTGCAGGTGTAAAGATTGGCACAGAACTTTATGCTATTTGTGGCAATAATGGCTTAACAAAATTTAAAGAACTTGGTTTAGAAATATTTCTAGATTTAAAGCTTCATGATATTCCAAATCAGGTGAAAAAGACTGTGGCTGCAGTAAAATCTTTTGATAAAGTAAAATACTTAACCGTCCATACTAGCGGTAATTATGAAATGTTAAAGGCCGCTCAGGAGTCGGCTGGCTCTATAGAATTGCTTGGGGTAACAGTGTTGACTTCTCAATCAAATCTTGAGGGCGTAGGTGTAAAAAATTCTGTAGAAAATCAAATTAAACTTTTAGTAAATTTAGCAATCAAATCCAATATTTCTGGTGTTATAGCGTCTGCACAGGACATTTCACTTATAAGATCTCTATCAAAAGAACTTAAGATATTTTGTCCTGGGATCAGGAGTGGAGAAGATAAACAGGACCAAAAAAGAGTAATGAGTTATGCAGATTTCTCAAAAAAAGCTGATGATAAATGTTTTGCAGTAATAGGAAGACCTATTATTGAAGGCGACCCTGTTCAAAACATTAAAAAAATTATACAGTCTATTAAATAGTAAATTAAATCATATTTTAGAATGAAAATTAAAAAAGGAATACCCTTAATTGATCAACATGACAAATTGGGCTTCTATGGTGGGAAGTTTGGAGGAAACTATGTGGCTGAAACACTAAAAAAACCTATAGATGATTTAACGAAATTATTTGAAAAATCCAGAAATGATAAAAGTTTTTTAAAAGAAAGAGATGATTTATACGATAATTATGTCGGAAAACCAACTAGGTTTATAAAGTTAGAAAACCTTTCAGACCATTTGGGTGGCGCACAAATTTATGCCAAGGTCGTTTCTGACGCAAATGGTGGGGCCCATAAAATATATAATGCTATTACTCACGCAATGTTATGTAAAAAAGCAAATAAGAAATATATCTGCACTGATACGGGGGCTGGTTATAACGGAAAAATGTTTTCTATGGTTGCAAAAAAATTTGGTCTTGGGTGCAAAGTATTTATGGGTACTAGAGATATTGAAAGACAAAAACCTAATTGTGATGCTATAAGAAAAAACGGAGCAGAAATTATTCCTGTGAATTCTGGAAGTAAAACTTTAGTTGATGCTGTTAGTGAATGTATTAGGTATTGGGTATCTAATTGCGATAAAGTTCACATGGGAATTGGTAGTTTAGTTGGGCCAAACATTTTTATAAAAATTTGTGGATGGAGCACAGCTCAAATTTCTAGAGAACTTAAGGTCCAGTTAGAGGAAGAGTTTGGAGAGATACCAAATAAACTAAAGTTAATAAATTGTGTAGGTGGTGGATCAAGCGCATATGGTTTTTGGAGCGAATTTTTTGATTATAATAAAAAAGAGGTAGAGCTTATAGGGGTTGAGGCAGGTGGCCCAAAAAAAAGTAAACTTCACGCTGCTCCTTTGAGCAAAAATTCTAAAATTGCAATTCTTCATGGAGCCGCCGCATATTGTGTGCAAGATGATGATGGACAAATTGATGAAACAGAAAGTTGTAGCTCGGGGTTAGATTATCCAAGTTGCTCACCAATTCATTGTTTTTTAAAAGATGTTGGTAGAGCAAGATATACTTTTGCAACTGATGAGGAAGCCTTTTCTGCTTATAAACTAGTTACTGAGTTTGAAGATATTTCTCCAAGTCTAGAGCCAGCACATGCTTTTGCAGAAGCAATTAAAATTGCACCAAAACTCAATGAATCAAACATTTTAGTGGTGGATAGTTGTGGGGACAGTTTAAAAGACAAAGATATTATTAAAAAAAAATTAGGTAGTTATTTAAGATGATATCCAAAATCAGCTCAGCTTTTAAGAAGTGTAAAAAAGAAAATAGGCCAGCACTTTTAACTTATACAGTAGCTGGTGATAATTCTAAAAAAAAATCATTGGAGATTTTAAAATCTATATCTTTTTACGCAGATATATTAGAAGTTGGATTTCCTCATAATGCTCCTACTGCAGATGGTCATCAAATTCAGAATAGTTCTTTTAGAGCTTTAAAAGGTGGGATTAAAATTAAAGATGTTTTTCAAATAGTTAAAAATTATAAGAAAAGTAAAGATGCAAAGCCATGTATATTAATGGGCTACTATCAAATGGTATATAAATATGGAGAAAGAAAATTCGTTAAAAAATGTAAACAAGTCGGTGTAAATGGATTAATAATTGTTGATCTTCCATGGCCTGATAATAAGGAATTTTCACAATTGTGTAAAAGAAATTCAATAACTTTTGTTCAATTGCTTTCTCCAACGACATCTAGGGAAAGAATGAAAAAGATTATAGCAAGTTCCCACGATATGATTTATTATATCAGTATGTTGTCAACTACTGGTGGAAAATTGAAAGTCTCTCCCAAGAAAATCTTGCAAAACTATTATAAAATTAAGAAAATTAATAAAACAAAAAATATAGTGATCGGCTTCGGAATAACCAATAAAAATATTGCCTCCTTTAAAAAAGCTGATGGTTTAGTGGTTGGTAGTGCATTATGTAAGGAAATTGAGAACTCAATAAAGAACCGCCAAAATCCTGTCATAAAATTGAATAGAATGGTAAAAAACTTAAGTATGAAAATAAGATGAATTGGATTACAAAATTTATAAAACCAAAAATAAAGTCACTTTTTAAAAAGAAATTATCTGATAACAATGAAGCTTTGTGGATATCTTGCGAATGTAAAAATCTTGTTTATAAAGACGAACTATATAATAATTTAAGCGTATGTCCTTCTTGTGGTTTCCATCATAAATTAACAAGCGAAGAGAGATTTAAAATTTTTTTTGATAATAAAAAATTTGAAATTTTGGAAACTCCATTGCCGAAAGATGACCCTTTGAAATTTCCAAAATATTCTGAAAAGTTAAAACAATCTAGGGAAAAAACAAAACAGACAGATGCAATATTAATTGCTGATGGTAATTTGGATGGTATTCGTATTACAGTAGGAGCACAAAATTTTAATTTTATTGGTGGAGCTGTCGGTGCTGCATCCGGTGAAGCATTTATTCATGGAATTCAACACGCAATAAATAATAAAACACCATTTATATTCTTTAGTTGTTCGGGGGGTCAAAAAATGCAGGAGGGCGCGATAGCTTTAATGCAAATGACTAGAACAGTATTGGCCGTCAATGAACTTAAAAAAAATAGTTTACCTTATGTAGTGGTTATGACAAACCCAACTACTGGTGGAGTCTCAGCAAGTTTTGCAATGTTAGGTGACATCTTAATTGGTGAACCTAAATCAGTTATTGCATTTGCGGGTCGAAGAGTAATTCAGAATACTGTAAAAGAGGATCTGCCAGAAGATTTTCAAACTGCAGAATTCGTTAAAGACCACGGGGGAATTGATCTTGTTGTTGAAAGAAAGTATATGAGATCTACAATATCTACTTTATTATCAATTTTATTGAAGAAAAAAGAAGTTCAGAATATATCAGAGGTTAATGAGGAAAGCAGCATCAGCGAAACTTTACAAAAAACTTCAAAAGCAGTATAGCCGTCGTATAAATTTAGACCTCAAAAGAATAAAGCAAGTTTTAAAGAAATTAAATAATCCTGAAAATCAACTTGAAAATGTAATTAATATAATTGGTAGCGATGGCAAAAATAGTGTTTTAACTTCTTTAAAATATTTTCTTGAAGCAAATAGGCAAAAGGTAAATGCTTTTACAAGCCCTCATTTGTATAACGTTCAACATAGATTTTGGTTAGGAAACAGATTTATTTCTATTAATGAAATTAAAAAGTATAAAAAAAATATTGAACAAGCAGGGTTTAAACTAACTTTATTTGAATTGCTCACTTGTATTTATATTTTAGCAGCATACGAAACCGACCCTGATTCATACAATCTTATCGAGAGTGGCTTACTATTTAAAAAAGATAGTACAAATTTATGGTCTAGCCCTTTAGCTCAAGTTGTAACAAACATTAATTACCAACATCAAGAATGGGTTCGTCCAAAAACAATTACTGAAATTTGTAAACAAAAAGTTGGATACCTAAGTCAAAACACTAGAATTTATATTGGAAAGCAAAATTCCAGAACTTCTAAAATAATTCAAAATATTTTAAAAAAAAATCCAAGCGAAAAGATAGTTTACGGGTCTTGGAAAATTATAAAAAAAAACAAGAAAAAATATTATAAAGACCATAAAAACCTGATTTACTTAAATTCGAAATATATTAATTCTGATGGTTTGTGGGAAAATGTTGGTTTAGCTATAAAATTAGCTCTAGATTTAGGAATAGATATTAAAATAATTGAGAGAACTATTCCAAAAATACAATTTGAGGGCCGTGTTCAATTTATACAGGGTAAGCTTTCAAAAAATCTTAGAAATACAAAGATTCTTGTAGATGGATGTCACAGTTACGAGTCTACTAAAAATTTAGCCAGATATTTGAGAAAATTTAAAATACCTGTTTACGCTATTTGGGGAAGCCTTAAAAATAAAAATCCAAATTTGCTAATTAAAAACTTCAAAGGAATATTTAAAAAAATTATTACTATTAAGATTCCTAATGAACCTAGTGCAATGAGCTCTCTTGAACTTAGAAGAGTAGCTGAGAAAAATGGTTTTAAGTCAATAGAGTCAAAAAGTATAAAAGATTCTATAAAAAAAATTACTGGCAAAGAAAGGAAAATAATTGTTATATTTGGTAGTCTCTACCTTGTAGGACATGCATTAAGTTTAAATTAAATATTTTCTTTTATCCAAGAAACAATATTTGATTTAGTAGTGGCACCAACTTTAGTTGCTTTAAGTTCTCCAGCTTTAAATAAAAGCATTGTTGGAATTCCTCTAATTCCATATTTTGTTGGAGTATTTGGTTCCTGATCAATATTGTGTTTAGCAATCACAACTTCATTTGACATCTCGTTAGAGATTTCTTCTAAGATTGGACCAATTTGTTTACATGGACCGCACCATTCTGCCCAAAAATCTACTATGGTTGGCTTTTGTGATTTAATAACATCTAAATCGAAACTTTCATCTGTTACTTTTTTTGTAGCCATAAAATTATAGTTAAGGTTTTTTTTTTAAATGTCAACTAGGCACGGGAGTAAGATTTTTCTAATTCTTCAACGTATACGTTAATGTCTTCTAACATTTTAAGTTTGTTAGTTTCTTTGCTTTTTTCAAACTTTGCTCTTAAATCATCAATCTCTTTATAAGTTCTTGGAATTGTATTCCATTTCTTAACGTCAGTGGTAGATAAAACTCTTTTTATAATTGTTCCATGAATTTCATCATAATCTTCCTTGGGTAAAAGATCAGGCTTTTCTTGATATATTAATTTTTTTCCAAAATAATGAAATCTTTTATCCTTGAATTTTTCTAAATACGAAAGCTTTTTATCCCAATCTGCTTCATGAAAACCTGACAAAATTTTATTATCCTCTGCCGGAGGAAAATTGTATAAACTTTCTTCCTCACAAATATCTTCTTGTGATTGGGTTTCCGCTTTTTCTTGAGCCTCATCCCTCAAAATCAACTCTACCTTTTCTGAAAATTTTTTATTTTTTCTTACTATATCTGCTCTTTCTCTTAATTTATTGATACCTATCATCTTATACTCTTCAAAATGATCCACATAAGAAGGGTTCATTACAATGGGGTGTTTATTGTGGCGGCATGTTCTTAATACCTTTGGGGATTTTTTAATTTCTTCTTTTAAAACTTGAATTGGCATATTCATATAAATATTTGGATCATGTTTTAAATCAAATGTTTTTGGCCATTGGTAAATTGGATGTTGACAAACAAAAGTTTGAACAAAAGGAACGACTTTCCCATAGTAAAATTCATTAGTACAAAAAAGCTTTTCATTTTTAATTATTTTTAAACTTTCTTCTTTATTTGAGGTCAAAAGGCTGCTGTCCCAAACACTTGGGGCTTTCTTTTTTATTATCTTTGCTATAGCTAATGTTGCTCCACAGTCTCCTATTGCTGTATGAGCCACATGTTTAATTCCATTTAGAGGGGCCATTGTATCAAGTTTGTACTCTAAATTACCTTTTTTATTTATAGCGTTTTTTAAAGTATTCGGATAATAAAGATTTGCTGCCCTAGCTAAATTAAGTAAATCACCTTCTTTGTTACCATTTGTTGTGGATGAAAAAGGATAATGTAAATTTTGAAATAAAGTATTTCTAAAAAAAATCTGATCAAACTCAATATTATTCCACCCAATATATGTAACTTTCCCCCAGCTTTTTAATTTTTCAACAAACTGTTTTACCATTTGATAATGAGAAAGATTAGTTTCTTTCAATTTTTTTGGGGTAGTATTACTTACAATTAAAGACATAGCCTCTGGAATAATTCCTGGTGATAGTCTACACCTAGCCTCAAACTTATCTAACTCATTCAATTGGTCGTCCACCAGAATAGCGCCCACCTCAATAATTTGACCCCATTGTTTATTGGATGAACTTGTTTCGAAATCGTAAAATACAAAGTTTGACATTTAGGAAGTATTCTTACTTAAAGGCTTTAATTTTATCAGAATTTTGTTCGACTGTCTCTTTTACTGTTTCGGGATCTTTAATGTTATTAAGAGTATTCATTATAGATCTGGCATCTCTTC
>MDSW01190702.1_pt1 | contig 13294 bp, 15 predicted proteins | sample 811171 | NCBI WGS metagenome assembly MDSW01 (sample SAMN05326641, study PRJNA326480) | marine metagenome | isolation source: seawater | place: Atlantic Ocean: North West | collected 2012 | reverse complement strand
CGGGGATATCATAGGAAGTACGCTTGAAAGATGTTATGTCAAAACTGAGTTATTAGGTTTTACTACAAAACATTGGAAAGGTGGTGATGCAAGAAAAGCTTGGGTTAATCAAGGCAGTCCCTCAAATCCAGGTCGATTAAATGATTTGCGACATATTATTTTTAAATCTGCTGATGATAATTTTAGAAAAGCAAGAAAGAGTTTTGGAATTATGTTAAGAGAAGGCCTATTAAAAGAAAATGTAGATGGAGAGGCATTGGCTTGGGCTCATCAAAGATTAAGCAAGCGAAATGAAGAAAGAAAAATCTTAATTGTAATTTCGGATGGAGCTCCGGTTGATGACAGCACTCTTTCAACAAATCATAGTAATTTTTTAGATAATCATTTACGCCAAATTATTAACATGATAGAAACACAGAGCAGTGTTGAGCTTCTTGCAATTGGAATTGGGCATGATGTGACAAAATATTATGAAAAATCTATTACAATTAATCGAGCTGAAGAGTTAGCTGAGGCACTTCTTGATAAGCTTACAGAACTTTTCAATGATTAAAAAAAAGCATATAGTATTGTAAATCTCGCGCTGTTATAAAGATAAAGAGTTAATAAAAATGAAAATAAAAAAAGTTGATGGGCCCCCAAAAGATATTTTGAAATTCGATCTTGACGTTGAGAATGAATTAAATCTTACTCCTCAACAAGTTGAAGATGTTGCTGAAATATTCAACACTCCCTTAACTGGTGCCTACAATTGGGACTATACAGTTGCCGATAACAGAATTAAAAAGCTTTATGAATTAGGCAAAGAATTAAACTGGAATGGTTCTATGGACCTTAATTGGGACTATAATCATCCTGCTGATGAGAGAATCATGCAAGCTGAAGAAGATTTGCCTCATGAGACACTTGAAGCATATGAAAGCTTGAGTGAAAAAGAAAAAATTGAATTTGATCGTCATGACGCTGCAGAACTCTTAAGTCAATTTCTTCATGGAGAACAAGGGGCATTACTAGTAGCATCGCAACTAACTGCGTGTGCGCCTACTTATAACGCTAAACTTTACGCAGCTTCACAAACCTTTGACGAGGCAAGGCACGTAGAAGTTTTTAATCGTTATCTTCAAGAAAAAATTGGAATGCATTATCCGATTAATCAAAATTTAAAACTTCTGCTAGATAAAATTCTAACTGATCCTAGATGGGATCTAAAATTTATTGGAATGCAAATTATTATTGAAGGTTTGGCATTAGCGGCCTTTCAAATGTTGAAAAGTTTATCCAAGGATCCACTACTAACCCAGCTACTTCATTACATAATTCGAGACGAAGCAAGGCATGTTACCTTCGGAATAAATTACTTAGAAGATTTCATAAAAACCTTGACGCCTGAGGAAATTGAAGAAAGAGCAGAATTTGCATACGAGGCTTGTGTTATCTCAAGAGAAAGACTTATTAATACTAAAGCGATGCAGAAATATCTTAAAATGTCTGAAGAAGAAGCAAGAAAATTTGCATTATCAACAACAGCAAATACTGCTTTTACAAACTTCCTTTTCACAAGAATTATGCCAAATCTCTCAAGAATTGGCCTCCTGACAGATAAAGTAAGGCCAAAATTCGAAGCATTAGGTTTGCTCGAGTATGAACATGCTCCTGACGACTTTGAATGTGATTGGAATGAACTTGAAAAACCTTTAGAAAAATTTGGTGAAATTCCTCAGGTTATCTAATCAATTTTTTATAATAGCGTCACTTTTTGTAAGTGTCCCTATATTTGCTGCAGTTCAAGTAATTAAACCTTCTGAAAATTCTTATCAAGAAATCCAAGAAGCTTTAATTCTTGCAGAGCCTGGAGATATCATAAGACTCTCTGCAGGGGTCTTTAGTCTGGAAGACTCTCTTTCACTTGATGTAGCAGGAGTACAAATTGAAGGAGAAGGTATGTCACAAACAATCCTCGACTTCAGCAATCAGCTCAGCGGCGCTCAAGGACTCAGTGTTACCTCAGATAATGTAACACTTCAGGATTTTGCTATTCAAAATGCTAAAGGTGATGCAATAAAAGTAAAAGGCGTTACAAATATAAAATTCTTACGAGTGAAAACTGAATGGACTAATGGGCCCAGTTCAGATAATGGAGCTTATGGGCTATATCCGGTCGAATCTAAGAATGTTTTAATAGACGGTTGTATTGCGATAGGCGCATCTGATGCAGGAATATATGTTGGCCAATCTCAGAACATAATTGTTAGAAATAGTAGAGCTGAATTTAATGTTGCTGGTATTGAAATTGAAAATTCATATTTTGCAGATGTTTATAATAATATCGCAACCAATAATACTGGTGGAATATTAGTTTTTGATTTACCTGGTTTGCCACAACAGGGCGGACATCATGTGCGTGTATTTAAGAATCGTTCAGTTGGTAACAATACTGACAACTTTGCACCCGAAGGAAATATTGTGGGGGAAGTCCCTAGGGGCACTGGAATAATAATCCAAGCAAATTCTGATGTTGAAATTTTTGATAATGAAATTGGAGAGAATGATACTGTAAATATTGCCGTAGTAACTTATGGGAATGATACAGATGATCAAGCTTATTACCCCCACCCAAAATCAGTTCAAATTCATGGAAATAAATTCGGCCCAACTGGATATAATCCTGATACTAGCAAGGGAGAGCTAGCTCAAATACTATTTGATTTGTCCGGTGGTGACATGCCGGATATTTTCTGGGATGGCTTGTTGCCATTGTCCCAACTTGTTTTTGGTCAACCCGAAAACGAAAAAATGATCATTACTAACAATGGTGATGCAACAATGCTAGCTATAAAACCAATTGGTTATATGCTCCCCTTTTTTGAGCCAGCAATTTTAGATATTAATGAATTTGATGGAGAGATAACTCCACTTGAAAAGGTTGAGTTTAATGAAACTTTTTAAAAAAATATCCTTATTAATTACTTTATTCATTTGTTTTGAATCTAAGTCTCAAAACATAAGCGATTACGATTTTGAAAATTTTTTAAATACACCTAAATTTTTATCACAATATGGTTTTTTTAAAGATTTAAAAAATCAAATACCTGTAGAAGATGTTCACCCATACTCTTTAAAAAGTGCATTATTTTCAGATGAGACTGATAAGCTTCGTTTTGTATACGTACCTAAAGGAGAAAAAATTGGCTATGTAAAAAATAAAGTTTTTATTTTCCCGGTTGGCTCAGTTCTTATTAAAACTTTTGCATATCTTAATAAGAATGGTCCAATGGCAGCAGAATTACTAGAGACTCGCTTATTAATTAATACCAACGATGGCTGGGAGGCAATAAGCTATGTTTGGAATGAGGATCAAACAGATGCGAAAAGAGCGATTGCTGGTGCAACAATTCCTACTAGATTCATAAACTCGTCAGGAGAAATTATTAATATAAGATATCGAGCGCCAAATCAGAACCAATGTAAGGAATGCCATCAATTAAAAAAAGTAATGACTCCCATTGGACCCAAGGCAAGAAATATGAATAAGATAGTCCAATATAAAAATGGGGAAATGAATCAATTAGTTTACTGGGCAGCTTTAGGGTGGATAAATGAAAATCTTGGATCAGCCTCAATATCTAATTATGCAGATGTTAATGCTTTACTAGAAGATAGAGCAAGGGCATACCTTGATATTAATTGTGGCCATTGTCATATTCCAGGTGGCTCAGCAGATACCACAGGCTTATACTTAAATTATACTGAAAGAGGTAAAGAGCAAATTGGAATTTATAAAAAACCAGTTGCTGCTGGACGTGCAAGTGGTAATTTAAAATATTCAATAGTTCCAGGTCATCCTAGTGATTCAATCCTCCTTTATAGAATGAAGTCACTTGATCCAGGGATCATGATGCCAGAATCAGGAAGAGCACTTTCAGACGAAACAGGTATAGAACTTATTTCAGATTGGATAGATAAGCTTTAACCTTTAAATTTGTGCTTAAGCCCATAAGTAATTCATAATAGCTTTTTTAGGAGAATATTTATGTCTAAACACTCTGCTTTAAATACTTTTGGAAGATCGGGAAATCCAGCCTTTACAAGAAATTTTGATGATACCGGTGCAGTTCCTCAGTCAGAGAGGATGACTCTAGACGGAGCTGTAAATAAAACAGCTATTTTATTATCACTTTGTTTTGGTGGAGCATTTATTGGTTGGAATGTGCCTGCATTGGCAATGCCCGGCTTAATCATTGGAACAATTCTTGCTTTCGTTACAATCTTTAGAAATCCTGCAAAAGCTGGAACTACTGCACCGTTTTATGCAGGTTTTGAGGGAATTGCTCTTGGAGGAATTACAGTATTTGCAGAAGCTCAATATCCAGGCATCGGTATACAAGCAATAGGGCTAACTTTTGGTATTCTAGCATCCTTATTATTTTGTTATAAAAGTGGCATCATTAAACCCACAGAAAACTTTAGACTAATGATTTTCTCAGCAACCATGGGTATTGCTCTTTTATATCTCGTCAGTTTTATCATGTCGTTTTTTGGTTCAGGCATTGGTTTTATTCACTCAAATGGAATGTTTGGAATAGGATTTTCGTTATTCGTTGTTGGAATTGCAGCGCTTAATCTTGTTTTAGACTTTGATTTTATTGAAGAAGGTGCGGAACAAGGCTTACCAAAATACATGGAATGGTATGGAGCTTTTTCACTGATGGTCACTTTGGTATGGTTATACATTGAAATACTTCGACTTCTAATGAAACTTAGAAGCAGATAGATGAATGCTATTTTTTTTAGCATTCTGGCTATATTCTCACTATTTGTCTTTATGAACCTTGGAAAAATTAAAGCGTCTAAAAAACAGATGGATCGAGATGACAGAATCAAATGGGGAAATCGTCGAAGAAAATCTTTTTTTAAAAATAGATCTACAATTATTGAGGGTAAAGCAGAAGAAGTAAAAGACGATGCTAAGAAATAATGCTAGCAGCCTTTGACTTTGGAATTTCAAATACAGATATAGCTATATTCTCTAAAAACTCTGCTCAGTTCTTCAGCACTCCCTCTTCAAGTCAAAATATAACTACTGATCTTATAAAAAAAATACTTTCTAAATTTGATATTCCAATATCAAAGGTTGAAGTATTTGGGGTTACAGGCGGCAAATCATCTGATCTTGATGACAGTTTGATGTCAAAAAAAATTATAAAGGTGAATGAAATCGATGCAATTGGTCTTGGTGCAAAAAAACTCTATAAATTAGGAGATGAGCCTACGCTTGTTGTAAGTGCTGGAACTGGCACAGCATGTGTCCACGTCGATAATAACAATTTTAATCATCTCGGAGGAATTGCCGTTGGCGGTGGGATGCTTGAGGGTCTTGGGCATTTATTATTTGAAAATGGTTCAGGACATGAGATAAATGAATTTGGGGAAAAGGGTTTAAGAAATCATCTAGATCTTCTAATTGGAGATGCGGTAAATAAGATAGGAAATTTATCTCCAGATCTTACCGCTGTTAATTTTGGAAAAGCAAAATTTTCCAATGCTGACACTATAGAAAATACATCAGCTGCATTATGCAACTGTATTGGCGAGGTTATAGGCACAATTGCTTACCTTAATGCACTTTTAATAGGCTCTAAAAAAGCTTACTTTATTGGGAGAACATCTTTACTTTCACTTGTTATAAATGGAATCAATGAAAGGTTGAAATTAGCTGGAGTGACTGGTGTCTATGGAGAAAATAGACAATATGCTAATGTAATTGGAGTGTTAGAGAGAATAAAAAATTTAGCATAATTCTAGAATTTGAGAGACTCCATTAGAGACATCAAAAGAGTTGTCAATTACATGATGGCAATATTTTTTATATAAATATTCTCGTTCCTCAAAAACATCACTAATAGTCTGATCAGGTGATTTTATAAATCCTCTCTGAGAAAAATTTTCAACTCTTTCAAGAATGATGTTTAATGGAACTTCTAAAAAAAATACTTTTGAGTTCTGCATTAGATATTCCATAGCTTTTTGACTATAAACAGCGCTGCCGCCAGTAGATAAAATAATTTTATTAAAATCGACACTTAAAAGAATTTCTTCTTCAATCCTCTTAAATCTTTCATACCCCAAAAGATCGAGTATTCCCTGAAGAGATGAGTCTTGGGATTGCTCGATCATCTTATCAGAATCAATTGTTTTAAAATCTAATTTACTCGCAAGCTCAGATGCAATTGATGACTTGCCAGCTCCTGCCATCCCAATAAGTGATATAGATAAACTCACGAACTATTTCCCGCTATCATCGAGATATTTAGATATCACTGTTTCAGTTTTAAGTAAGTTTTTACGAGAAGTTTTTGTAGCAAACAAAATTTCAAAAATTAAAAAAATAAGGGCAAGTATTAAACACAGCATGCAAAAAATAAATGCAACAGAAATAAAGCCATCCAGTAATATTTGATAAATGCCGCCAACAAATAACGAACCAATAACAATACATACAATCAATCCGCTGAGAGCACAAAAGAAAATTGATGTATTTATAAATTTAGCTCTTGAAATAAGTCTTTTGCGATTTGAAAGCAATATCTCTTTATCATCAGGATCTACCTTACAAATAAAAATTTGAAGATATCTTAGTCTATCAGTAATCCTTCCTAGCCTTCCTGTCATGACACTTAACAACGCGCCAATTCCAGCCAACAAAAACACTGGAGTGACAGCTGATTGCATAATTTGAGAAATGGATAAATATTCTGGCATTGTTATGACAAATTAACTGTATTATTTAATCTATTAATAAATTGTAATCTGATATATCAAATATGAAAAAATTATTTTTACCATTGTTGCTCTTACCATTCATTTTAAATGCTGCGACTAAATTAATAGTGCTGGGTTCCGGTACTCCCAATCCTGATCCGGAAAGAAAAGGTTCAGCTTATGCAGTAATAGTAAATGATCAAGCCTACTTAGTTGATTTTGGACCAGGCGTTGTCAGAAGTGCTGCCGCTCTCTCTCCAGAATGGGGAGGAAATATAAAAGCATTATCTGTTAAAAATCTTGAATATGCTTTTTTAACTCATATTCACTCTGACCATTCTGCAGGCTTGGCAGATTTATTGCTCACTCCATGGATTATGGGCAGGGATAAGGAAATGAAATTATTTGGGCCAAGCGGATTAGATAAAATGGCAAGTTCTATTCTTATGGCATACGAAGAAGACATTAATTACAGAATTTTTGGCACACAACCATCAAATAAAAAAGGCTATAAATATAAATTTAAATCTATTGAAGAAGGATTAATATACGAGGATGAAAATGTAAAAGTTGAAGCATTTAAGGTTCCGCATGGAAGTTTTGATGATGCTTACGGTTTTAAATTCACTACAGAAGATAAAGTCATTGTATTTTCAGGAGATACTGGGCCATCCAAGACAATAGAGAAATTAGCTTATAAAGCAGACATATTAGTTCATGAAGTCTACTCTCAAGCTGGATTTCTAGAAAAAACGAAAGATTGGCAAAAATATCACCAAGGTCATCACACATCAACGCTTGAAGTCGGAGAGATAGCCTCAAAAGCTAAGCCTCAACTTTTATTGCTATCTCATATACTTTTTTGGGGCTCAACTCCTGATGAAATTCTTCAAGAAACTAGACGAACTTTTAGTGGCAATATAAAGGTAGCAGAAGATTTAATGGTAATTGAATAACTCATGGTGGAGCTAGGCGGGATCGAACCGCCGACCCCCTGCTTGCAAAGCAGGTGCTCTCCCAGCTGAGCTATAGCCCCATATAAGGTGACAATTGTACTAGATATCTTTTGCAGTGCAATATTGTCTAAGTAAATAGAAAAACTCTCGCAAGGAGCCAATAAAAACCCTATAATCGGATGAGAATAGAGAACAGGATGAGGGGAATCGAAGTCTTATCCTTCTATTGACTCCTTTTGAGAAGGTTCCTCAAAGGAGGTTACCGTAAACCCTGTGTTCGTCTTAGGGAACATAATGAAGGGTTCAGGGAGTAAAGCTACCACAACTTTTGATGGTAACCTCCTATGAGAAAACTGTTATAACTTATAACTAAATCCTACTTTAAATGTTTGAGGTTTTTGTGATCTTGCCCCACTCTTTGGAGCTCTAGCAGCAATATCCTCATTATCTGTTGCGTTTTCTAAAACGCCGTACACATCTAACTTTTCGCTAACTCTCTTTCTAATAGAAAGATCTACATAGCTGTATGAATCTATATTTTCAAAAGCACCGCACTGAGCTGTTGAACAAGAACTTCCATGATCAGCCATTCTCAAATATCCACTCCAGCCATCTTCAGTTATGAAGCCTGCACTTAGTGCTAAGACTGAACTAGGAATATATGGAAGATCATCACCAGATGCAACCACACCAAAGTAATCACTATCGAAACTATTTTCAAAAGTAGCATCAGTTGATGAGAAGGTAACAGCTATAGGAAAACTTACCCCATTGCCTTGAACAATATATGATGCATCGACTTCTAGGCCAGAAACATCAACTTCTCCTCCATCGAATGTATCACCAGGATCACAGTCTCCACCATTAGAGTTTTTACACTCTGCTACTAAGTTTGCATAATCGCTTGAGAAATACATAACTTCGAGAGCAGTACTGCCTTTGTTATATCTAAAGCCTAATTCGATGTTATCAGCTTCTTCCGCATCACCATTAAATACAGGTGACATTCCTTGGTGGAAACCTGCAACAAGCTTAAGATTTTCATTCATATCATATGTTGCACCTATACCGAAGGTTGAATAATCTCCTGTAGATGTTTTATTAACATATTTAGGATCTGGCACTTTTCTACTACCACTAACCCCATCTTTCCATCTATTTTCAACTTTGTCGTACTCTTCTGATCTGTAACCTAGAGTTAAGGTAAGTTTATCCATTGAGATAGTATCTTGAAGAAAATATGAAGTAGCTTCTGTTTCTCTTAATCTGTTATTACTACCAGTGAAACCACTACCACAAACATAAAGGGCTGAATTTGTTCGATTACTTCTTTGCTGGAAACATTCATATCCCTGATCTCTGCTTTCATAGTCTTCTAAGTCTCTGTAACCAAATGTTATAGAATGATTTTCTATATCGGTAGATACTTGAAACTGGATCCCTTCATTGCCATAGAATCTATTATTATGCTTTAACTTTACTTCAGTAGCTTGCGTACCATCAAGAATCCCTTGAGCAATTGCATTACCAGCATTTGCTGCCTCAATAACGCCATTTATACTGTTACTCACTCCGCCTGTCTTGCTATTATTAGCTTTATCTACCTTAAACCAGTCTCTGTGATAATCATTGCTAAACGATGTAAAAATAACATCAAAATTACCAAAAGACCCTTTATATGTGATGGATTCCTGCTCTCCATCATTATCCATCATGTCGTACTGAGTCATGCCATAACGCATTCTTGGATTCTTATTGAAACTTGCCTGAGAAAGGCCAACATATGTCTGTTCAGAAGACTCATCTAAGTCAAGAAACTTGAATAATAACTGATGATCTCCTGATGTATATCTAAGTTTGACTAACATGTCAGACTTTTGAAAACCAGTGTCGCCTCCTACATTAGCAATAGAATCAAATCCATCAGTAGCATGTTCATGGAATTCAACCATGCCACCAAATGAACCACTCTCTCCACCCACAACTAAGTGAGATCTAGTCATGCCATTATCACCAAGCTCTTGGACAAATTTACCTTTTCCTTCAGTAGGGATAGGTGTACTTATAAGATTTAAAGCTCCACCAATAGTGCTAGGACCTTGAGTAATTGCAGATGGTCCTTTTAGAACTTCAACAGCATGAATTCTTGCAGTAGTTGGGAAATAATATGCCGATGCAGATGTATATGGTGCGGGTGCAACCAATACTCCATCTTCCATTATAGATATTTTTCCAGATCTATCTAAACTTGTTCCTCGAATAGAGATATTTGGTCTTAAACCATAACCATCTTCTGTTCTAAAGAAAACTCCAGGAACTGCAGAAAGAATTTTATGGATATCTGTATCAATTACTTTTTGCAGATCTTCGTTGGAAATTACTGTTACAGATCCGGGAACATCTGACGGATCTTGAAAGGTTCCTATGATACTGATAGATTCGATTGTCTCAAGATCATAATTTGTATCAGCAAAAGCTGGAACAAAAAATAGAATTGCAAGCAATCCCATAATTACAAAATGTATTTTTGTTTGAATATTAGGCCATTTGTTTTCCATGAAATTTATTCTCCTTAAAAGTAAATACGCTCAAAGAGACTAAATAGCCTAAATGAGAATGAAAATGATAATCATTCTCATTTACAAATGCAAGCTTTTTTAAACTTTAATCATTGCCCTTAATTGCAAAATAAAGGCCTAATGCAAATATGAATATTTGTTCACTCATAAATAACTTTTGTGTAATAAACCAGTCAGGATGCGCTAGATAAAATGCTCCAATCATTATGACTACTACAGCGCCACCGCCAAGACGGGTGACTAAATGCCCTGCTCTACCTAAAAAGCCACCAATAATAACTGCAGCTCCAGCTCCAACCTCTCCAATCGCGACTAAACTAGTCACTATTTCTGGTGCAAAAAATCCCATACTCTCGAACCAAGGCACCATTTTTTCAGGAGGTAATGGAAATTTACCTAAACCATGAAGAATAAATGACACCCCTAAGACGAATCTTAAAATCCATGGGGCCAAGCCTACAAAAGGTTTGGCAACACTGTCTAAATAATTTGAAAAACTCATATGAACTCCGTTTTTATTTATTGTATATGATGCAACGAAAAGAATTGGAAATATAGAAAAAACCCCCATATTGAAATTTATAAGGAGACAATTATGTTCAATCCATTAAAAATGGCAGGTGATCTTAAGGGCATGGAAAAAATGTTAAAGCCAGCCTTAGAGAAATTTATGCAAGACTCTGGATTTATAAAAGAATCAGAGTTTAGAAAACTTGAAAAAAGAGTAGAAGAGCTTGAAGAAAAGCTCAAAGATTAATTAATCTTTATCATAATAAAATAGCCGCTCTATATCCTCCTCACTGGTCAACTCTCCATATTGTATTTCTATGATATGGCATGATTCCTCAAATGGATTTATTAATTGGTGCCATTCACCTTGTTTAATATGAAATACGTCTTCAGTTGAAAGATTTGTTTCATTCACATTCTCTGGACCGTCAAGGCTATGTCTCACAATGCAAGATCCTCTACTTACAAACCATATTTCACTTCTTTGATGATGTCTTTGAAATGACATACCTTGATTTGGTTGCATAACAAGCTCTTTTAATTTTAGTCTATGATCTTGAAATAAATTGTAGAATTTACCCCAAACCCTCTCCTCGCTTTCATGCTGCCATTCTCTGAGAATAATGCTAGAGGAATTGATCTTCTGTTCTCCTCCAACTCCAAATTTAAAAGATACACCTTTAACATTCATTTCAGGAATATTTTCAGCACCTCTATCACCTCCATTACAAAAAATGATTTCATCTTCAGGATAGTTTAGTTTTACTTTTTCCAAGGCATCACAACAACTGCCTTTCTCATCATCTTCAAAGCTTATGACTTCATCAACCATCTCTAAGTTTTGAGTTATGATTTCTCGCTCACGAAACGGCATGAAAAATTTACCTTTTTTCTTATTCAGCCATTCATCGCTATTAAGAGCAACTATTAAATAATCACCTAGATTTTTAGCACATTTAAAATACTCTATGTGGCCCGAATGAATTGGGTCAAAACCGCCGCTTACAACTACAATTTTAATTTTTTATTTCCTCCAAGCGAAAGATTATACAACTAAGAAATTAAAATTTCTCAGAGCATAATTTTATTGGATTAGCTATTCGCTAGATCACTAAAAATAAAAATATAAGTTATATTTTAATTAAGGGATTAAAGGTTATTCTATCTGGAATTTCATCTGCTCCTGGAACACCTCTTGCTTGCAAGAATGGTTTGAGAGCCTCAATAGCTTTTGGTTCATCGTAGTGACCAATGCCTGGATGGAGATGATGAATAAAATGTAGTTGCATAGAATGATTGAAATATCTTGGCATCCAATGCGACCAAAAACGCGTATCTTGATATCGCCCTTTTGAGGTTCCAAGGTGGGGAAGGTAGGCAAAAAATACAACTGTATATACAGTTCCAATCTTTGCTGGTATCCACCACAACAGCAAAGTCTCTAAAGGAAAAATGAGAACTAAAGTGAGCAAAGTTGCTCTGTATAGCAATGCAATAGGTATGGCTTTTGTATAAGAATTTACAAAGTTTTTATCATTTGCAAAAACTTCAAGACATTTTTCATAATCAGATACAGATGAACCATCCGCAGCCCTTTTTATTGTCTTCATTAGAGACCCAGAGTGAGCGCTTAAATAATCGGGATCTTTCTCATGATCATTTGTATAGGCATGATGTTTCATGTGAGTAACTCTTAGGATCTCGTATGGAGATATAAGTGTGATAAGTGTTATGTGCCCAACAAGTGAGTCAAGCCATCTCATTTTAGGATTGCCCCGAGAATAATTTCCATGTTGAGATTCATGCGATGGTAAATACGCAAAGCAAGCGCATAGACTTGCAATACAAAACCCAGCCCATAGAGGGACAATTCCCTTAATGACTAAGGGCCATAGTGACAACCAAATCACAGCCTGCCCTATTCCAATTAAAATCATTTCCCATTGGAACCTCTGAGAGAAACTTTTAGCTATCGCTTTTTCTTTTTCAAATGAAAATTCAGCTGAAACATCTTTAGAGTTCATCAAAACCATGCTCCCCGAATTTTTGCTATTAAGCCTATCATTGCACCTAAACCATATGTCCAGAGGTATAAACTGGGTACAGAGACAAACATGCCGGATTGATTAGCCAGTTCATTAATAATACTTCCAAGGAAAATTAATCCAAACCAAAATTTACTCCAATTTGTAATATGATCAAAGAATTTTTCTACTAACATTTGGTAGCTATTATGAACTTAAAAGTGATATTTTGTCATAACTTTAGGAATTTTTTTGCTGAATCGAGTGAAGCGTAATATCAAATATTAGAACAGAGTTAGGGGGTATGGTTGGCCTGCCCTCTTTGCCATATGCAAGATCGGGATGAATAAAGACTCGCCAAAAATCACCTTCCTGCATAAGAGAAATTATTTTTTGACATCCAGGGATTAATTGTGAAAGCTGAATAGTTAAAGGCTCACCTATCTCAATAGAGCTCCAAAAAACT
>MDSW01092005.1_pt1 | contig 13294 bp, 17 predicted proteins | sample 811171 | NCBI WGS metagenome assembly MDSW01 (sample SAMN05326641, study PRJNA326480) | marine metagenome | isolation source: seawater | place: Atlantic Ocean: North West | collected 2012 | reverse complement strand
TAAATACAGAAGTTCTAAATAATTTGTCATTTTGATAAGCGGATAAATGCCAAAAATGGATATAAAAGGCAAGCTAAACTTAAGATTTTTTTTAATATTTATTCACCTTTTCTCAATTCTTTAGCTATTTTATCTAAAATAGCGTTCAGATATCCAATTTGAACTTTTTCCAAAAAATATTCAGAAGCTAATAAATATTCACTAATAATTACCTTCTTTGGATTATTATGCTTAAATAAGAGCTCAAAAACTGCTGCAAATAATACAATTTTAAGTAACTTATCAGTTTTTTTTAAATTTATGTCTTTTTCTAAATGAATGATAATAGTCTCTTCTATTAATTCAGACCTTTCAAGAGTTCCAGATACAACGTCTTTGATAAATTTTTTATATTGATTTTTAGGATAAATAATATCTTGATCTGGATTCATTAAAGAACCATAAATTTTTTGAATTATCTTAACTCTAGGAGAAGAGTTTTTTTCAACTCTTTGAAACATTTTTGAATACTTCTATTACAGCCATAGCTGCTTCGAAACCTTTTCCTTTTGATTTTGTTAGATTTGAAATACCACATCTTTTAACTGCTTGAGACTTGTTTAAAGCTGTAATTATACCATTTCCGATTGGTTTTTTATTTTGAATAGCTAAATACATTAAAGCATTAAAAGTTGCTTTTGAAATATATTCAAAATGAGGTGTTTCACCTTTAATAACACAACCTAAAGCAACAAAACCGTCAAATTTTTTTATATTTCTAGCAATAACTACTGGTATTTCAAAAATTCCTGGAACATAAATATATTTTGTTTTAATTTTATTTTTCTTTAATAAAAACTCTGCTCTACTTTTTAAAGTAAACATATATTTAGGATAATAATTGGCACAAACAATTAAAACTTTTTTCATTTGATTATAACTTGTTTTTTTATTTTCAAACCAAAACCCTCTAATCCTATAATTTTTTTTTTAGTTCGGGATAGTAATATCATATTTTTAACTTTATGATCTTTAATAATTTGCGCTCCAATTCCATAATATCTAAGCGTGATATCAGTATTTTTTCTTTTTTTTCCAATTTTGCTATTAATTATAACTAAAATAAAATTTTTATATTTTGAGAGAATCTTTAGATTTTTTTTAATATCATTATTTCTTAAAAAATCTTTTTTATTTACTTTTTTGGACAAAACCCTTGTAGGTATAGGCTTATCTCCACTAAATTTTCCTTTTGATAAAACAAAACTATCACTATCATCTAATTTATTTTTATAAATGCTCATTTGAAGATTAGAAATTTTTTTCAAATTTAGGCTTTTGCTTAAAGATTTATAGATTAATTTTTCATTTTTTAACCTGTAAGCTATCAAATCTGCTATTGAGGCAATTTTGATAGCATGTTTTTTTGAAAATTTTAGCAGGTCATCTAATCTTGCCATTCTTCCATCTTCATTCATTACTTCACAAATTACTGAACTCGGATTGAGTTTGGACATAATTGAAACATCTATTGAAGCTTCTGTATGTCCAGCCCTTTCTAAAACACCACCTTTTCTAGCAACAAGTGGAAAAACATGTCCCGGAGAAACAATATCCCTCTTTTTTGAATTAGGATTAATTGCAACTTTAATTGTTCTAGCTCTGTCAAATGCTGAAATACCAGTTGATATTCCTTTTTTTGCTTCAATAGAGACTGTAAAAGCAGTTTGCATTCTTGACCTATTTATTTGAGACATTAGAGGAAGTCTTAATTTATCGGTTTGTTTTTTTGTTAAAGCCAAACAAATTAAACCTCTGCCGTGTTTTGCCATAAAATTTATTATTTTAGAATTACATTTAGATGCGGGAACGACTAGATCTCCTTCATTTTCTCTGTCTTTATCATCAACTAAAATAAACATTTTTCCCTTTTTAGCATCTTTGATAATTGATTTAATTGGGGAAAAATTGTTTTTTGACATATTACAAATTATATTTATACATATATTTACTAAATATATCTAACTCAACATTGACAAAATCATTAACCTTTAAGTTTTTTAAATTAGTTAATTTTAATGTATGTGGAATTATATTTAGTTCAAAATATTTTTTAGATACAGAAGAAATTGTTAAAGATACTCCATTAATTGTTACTGATGCTTTCTCCTCTAAAAATTTAATATAATTGGTTTTTTTTAACTTAAGTCTTATACGCCATGATCTATCAATAAAGTTAATTTTTTTTATTTGAGCTACAGTGTCTACATGTCCTTGAGTAAAATTACCTGATATTTTTTGTCCATATATTATTGATTTTTCCAAATTTATTTTATGACCAACTTTAATGTGTCTATAATTTGAACGATCAATTGTTTCCTTAGACAAATAAAAATAAATTAATTTTTTCTTAATCTTTGTAAGGGTTAAACAAACCCCATTACAACATATTGAAGACCCAACATCCTTTACGCCTAACTTTAAATTGGTTTTTATACCAATTAAAATACTATTAGTTTTTTTTGAAACAGTTTTTACTTCTCCAACATTAAAAATGATTCCATTAAACATTATTTAATTCTCGCTTTAAATAAAGTATCACCCAATAAATTAACATCAATCTTGGTCATTTGATTAATTTGTTTTAAAAAATTCAATTTTGAATTATTATATCCATTTCTTTTCAATTGTTTACAACTTTTAAAAATATATAAATCACTTATAAGACCAAATTCTATTAATCTATTTATAAATGTTAAACCTGCCTCTACTAAAATTCTGCCTTTACCTAATTTTTTTAATTTTTTTAAAAAATATAAAAAATCTCTTTTTGCTTCAAATTTATTAATTTTTATAATCTTAATTTTATTCTTTTTAAAAAAGGAAAGCTTTGTATTTTCTTTACAAGTTGTAAGAATATATGTTTTACGAAATCTTGATAAATTTATAAGTTTTAAATTTTTCTTAAGTTTAAGATATCGATCAATAATTATTAGATCAGGTTTTGAACTATCTAAACCATTAATTCTACAATTCAATAAAGAATTATCTATATTAATAGAGGATGATGTAGAAATTATAGAGTCGTATTTTGATCTTAACAAATGACCAACAGTTCTAGAACGATTATTTGTAATCCACTTGCCTTTTTTATTAATTGTAAAATTGTCTCTTGAAATAGCTATTTTAGCATCAAGTAAGGGTAAATTTTTAGTCTTGTTCCAAAAGTAACTTTTGTAAATTTGATTTTTCTTAATACTAATTTTTTTAACTTTTATATTATTTTTTCTAAGTATAAATTGTGCTTTTTTGTATGTTCTAAGATCTGGATCATAATTGCAAAAAAAAACAGATTTAATTTTTTTTTTTTTAATTATCTTTGTGCATGGTGGTGTTCGTCCAAAATGAGCGCACGGTTCTAAAGAAACATACATGGTTGAATTTCTAAAATCTAAATTCTTATTTAAAGCATTATATTCAGCATGTGGTCTTCCATTAAGTGAAGTTATTCCAGAACTAATTACTGACTCATCTTTAACTACAACGCATCCTACAGAGGGATTTAACTTAGTTTTACCTAAATGATTTTCTGCTAAATTTAGAGCTAGATTAGAAAAAAAATTATGATTTTTTTTCATCCAAATTGCCTACAAATTCCTCAAAATCTTTTGCTTCTTTAAAATTTTTATAAACAGAAGCAAACCTTACATAAGCAACTTTATCAAGTGTAGAAAGACCTTCCATAATGAATTTCCCTATAGTAGGTGTTGGAATTTCACTTTCACCGAGACCCTCTAAATTTCTAACGATTTTGGAAATAAATTTTTCTATCGTTTCAGAGTCTATAGGTCTTTTTCTTGTGGCTATTCTTATAGATTTTGAAATTTTATCTCTATCGAAAGGCTCTCTTTTCCCATTACCCTTTATCACCGTAAGCTCTTGAAATTGAACTCTTTCAAAAGTTGTAAATCTTTCTTTTCTCTCACATCCACACAATCTTCTTCTTCTTATAGCTGTACCGTCCTCTGTTGGCCTTGAGTCTACTACTGAGGTATCTTTTTCTCTACAAAATGGACAAAGCATAATCGATTTATTTATTTACCATATATAGGGAAAGATGAACAAAGATCAATTATTTCTTTTTGTGTTTCTTTTTCAATTTTAGAATTATCTTCCTTATTTTCACTGAGGCCTTTTATGACTTTAAAAATTAAATCTCCAACTAATTTAAATTCACTTTCACCGAAACCTCTTGTGGTGCATGCTGGAGTACCCAATCGAATACCTGAGGTTATCATCGGACTTTCAGTGTCGAATGGTATACCATTTTTATTACATGTAATATTAGCTCTACCCAAAGAAGCTTGAGCATCCTTTCCTGTCACTCCAAAAGATCTAAGGTCTAGCAACATCAAATGTGTGTCAGTACCTCCAGAAAAAATTTTAATACCATTTTCACTTAATTTATTTGATAAAGTTTTAGCGTTGTTAATTACGTTATTTGTGTATTCTTTAAAATCTTTTGATAAAGCTTCTTTAAAACAAACTGCCTTCGCGGCAATTACGTGCATTAGTGGACCACCTTGTAAACCTGGAAAAATCGCACTATTAAATTTTTTAAATAAATCTTCCCTATTTGATAGTATTATTCCACCTCTTGGTCCCCTAAGAACTTTGTGAGTTGTAGAAGTAACTACATCAGCATATTTAACAGGATTTGGATAAGCTCCTCCAGCAACTAATCCTGAAAAATGAGCCATGTCTACTAAAAGATAAGCGCCAACCTTATCACATATTTCTCTAAATTTTTTAAAATCAATTATTCTTGAATATGCGCTTCCACCAGCAATAATAAGCTTTGGTTTATTTTCAATGGCAAGTTTCTCAACATTTTCGTAATCAATTAGACCGGTGTTTTTGTCTACTTCATAATGAAGAGCATTAAACCATTTGCCGGATTGAGCGGGCTTAGCTCCATGAGTTAAATGACCACCTGAATTAAGACTCATTGACAAAGTTGTATCACCTGGTTTTAACAACGCTAAATAAACTGCCCCATTTGCTTGCGCTCCTGAGTGAGGCTGAACATTTGCAAAATTACAATTAAATAATTTTTTAGCTCTTTCTATTGCTAAATTTTCTGAAATATCAACATGTTCACATCCTCCATAGTATCTTTTTCCAGGATAACCTTCAGCGTACTTATTTGTTAAAATTGACCCTTGAGCTTCGAGAACAGCTTTTGAAACAATATTTTCAGATGCTATCAATTCAATATGATTTTGCTGTCGAGAAAATTCACTGCTAATAGAATCATATAGTTCTTTATCTGCATCTTTCAAATTAAGTTTAAAAAAACTATTTAGGTATTTATTTAATTTTATTGCTATAGACATAATTAAATTTTTTTAATCCTTCTTAAGTGTCGTCCTCCTTCAAACTTAGTTTTTAAAAAAATATCAACTAATTTTAAAGATAATTTTTTTTTAGTAAATCTCGATCCTAAAGCGATTATATTAGCATTATTATGTTGTCTAGACAATCTTGTAGACTTAAAATCATAGCAAACCGCAGCTCTAATTGTTTTGATTTTATTGGCACTTATTGCCATACCTGTTCCTGAACCGCACACTAGTACACCAATATCGCTTTTTTTGGATTTGATTCTATTTGCAAGTTTTCTAGCATAGTCAGGATAGTCAACTGATTGATTGTTATATGGACCTAGATCAAAAACTGAAATTTTTTTATCAATAAGATGATCTTTGATATCCTCTTTCAAATCAAAACCAGCATGATCTGAGGCAATACATACTGTTTTAAATAATTTTTTTAATTTTATATTGCTCATAATATGTAATTAAATTACACTATTATGATTAATATTAATATATTTGTCGCATTAAATAAATAATCAAGGCACATGAAAATCATTGGTTCTTATCCAAAAACAAGACTTAGAAGACTTAGGAGGTCAAAATGGATAAGAGATTTAGTTTCTGAAAATAATATTTCAAATAATGATTTAATTTTACCTATATTCGTAAGAGAAGGTAAAAACAAAATTGATTCTATAAAAACTATGCCAGGAATAAAAAGATACTCAGTAGATAAATTGCCTATAATTTTAAATCAAGTACAAAAATACAAAATCCCGATGATTGCTTTATTTCCATGTACCTCAAATAGCAAAAAAGATAGCCAAGGATCAGAGTCACTAAATCCAAATAACCTTATTTGTAAAAGTTTAAAATTAATAAAAAATAAATATCCAAATATTGGAGTTATGTGTGATGTTGCTTTAGATCCATACACATCACATGGACATGATGGAATAATTATTAACAATAAAATAGATAATGACAAAACAATTGAAATTTTGGTAAAACAAGCACTTCTTCAGGCTGAGATGGGTTGTGATGTGATTTCACCATCAGATATGATGGATGGAAGAGTTGGGATAATTAGAAAAGCTTTAGATAAAAAAAAGTTTTATGATGTCTGTATTCTTTCATACGCTGTAAAATATGCATCAAATTTTTATGGGCCTTTTAGAGATGCAGTGGGAAGTAAATCAAAATTAAAACAAGATAAAAAAACCTATCAAATGGACTTTAGAAATACAACTGAGTCTTTTAGAGAAGTAGGTTTTGATATAAAAGAGGGAGCCGACATGATTCTAGTTAAACCAGGAATAGTTTATTTAGACATAATCGATAAAATTAAAAAGAATTTTAACGTTCCAATAATAGCTTATCAGGTTTCTGGAGAGTATAGTGCTCTTAAGCATGCAATAAAAAAAAATAGTTTAAAAGATGATGCTGTACTAGAGAGTTTAATTTCATTTAAGAGGGCTGGAGCTTGTGCAATCGTTTCTTATTTTGCATTAGACATAGCAAAAAAAATAAAACAGTTTAATTAAAATAATTTTCTAATAAAATTCTAGACTTAGGAAAAGGTAAATTGTAAGGCAAGAAGAATCTTCTTTGAATTAAATATCTAGTAAAATAAAGTGATTTTCTAATTATACTATTTGATAAATTTTCAGGAAATTTTTTTAAAATCAAAAAACTTGGTACCTCATAAGTAAAAGTATCAATTTTTAATTTCAAAGTTTCTGATTTAGGATCAAGATTTTGGTATTTCACTAGGTCAGTGTCATAACCTAAATCTTTAATTAAATTAAGTTCAAAATAGATATAAAATATTATCCAATTGTTAAATTTTATTGAATTAATAAATTCGTTAAAACTCTTGTATATTTCTAAATTTGGTTGAGAGTCTGGCAGTATAATATTTAGAATAGAGCATAATGACAATAATGCTGTAGTCCTCTCCTTGTCATTAAAATATAAAGGGGAAATAGGTTTTATTAATTCTGTTTTGAAATATCCCAATTTATTTACATTTTTTGAACTATGAACGATATATAGTTTATTACACAATTGAAGGTAGTTTCGAATTTTTCTTGAGTTTCCGCCATAAACAACTCCAGAAACTTTACCTTTTAATTTTGAAAAAACATTAATGATATTTGCATTTTCTCTAAATTTTCTTTTAGATAATAAATAACATTCGTCTTCCCAGTTCATAAGTTTAGAAGTTTAATTAATTTAGTGGCTGCGTGTTGTTGTGCTTTCTTCTTTGAAGATCCTATACCAACAACTTTTTTCGCTTCAGGAATTTCTACCTCTGTTTTAAATACTGGCTTATGTTGTGGACCTGTCTTCTTAAAAAAAGTGTATTTGGGTAATTTTTTAAATTTTTTTAAACTATATTCCTGAAGTTTTGTTTTTGAGTCAATTAAAGTTACTATAGATTTGTCTATATATGAGTCCCAAAATTTTAAAATAAACTTTTCAGATGATTTAATACCACTGTCTAGATAAATTGCACCAACAATAGCTTCCAAACAATCACTTATAATTTTATCTGCAAATTTTTTTAAATTTTTATGAGATGAGCCTAAATAAATGTATTTATCTAAATTGAGCTTTTTTGCGATGTCAACGCAGGTCCTTTTGTTAACTAGGTTTGCAAATTTTTTGTCTATTATTCCTTCTTTTTCATTTGGATATTTATCAATCAAAATTTTAGAAATTACTAAACCTAAAACTCTGTCACCAAGAAACTCTAATTTTTCATTATTTTCGTTACTATAGCTTTTATGAGTAAGGGCTCTATTAAGTAAGTTTTTATTTTTGAAATTGTATTTTAAAATGTCTTCAAGATCTTTAAAAGATTTAATCATTATAAACCTTGAAAAGTTCTTTTAAATCGAAAAGAATTATGCAAATTCCATATTTTTAAAAGACTTCCTTTCATTGTGTCATTTGAGAAAAAAATTATTTTAGCTTTTCCAACTAAATTTAATTTTTTGACAAACCCAACTTCATTTAAAAATCTACTATCTTTAGAGCAATCCCGATTATCTCCCATTAAAAAATAGTGATCTTTTGGAACTTTATATTTCTTTGTATTCTTCAAAGTTCCATTTGAATTATAAGTAGCTAAATGTTCGACTCCATTTGGTAAAGTTTCTACAAATGTTTTGGTAGTTAGTTTCAAATTACCACAGTTAATTTGTTCTACAATTGTTGTCTCTTTTCTCTTTAATTTAATACTATTGATAAAAATATCTCCATCTACAAATTGAATTTCATCTCCAGGTAAACCAATTAATCTTTTTATATAATCTGTTCTGTTGTCAGCAGGAGTTTTAAAAACTACTAAATCCCCTTGAGCTGGTTCTTTAAAGAAATAACGATTATTAGAAAAATTAGGACTAAATGGAAAAGAGTGCTTGCTATATCCATAGGTATATTTTGTAACAAATATCCTATCGCCAACTAATAAAGTTGGCTCCATAGACGATGAAGGAATGTAAAAGGGCTGAATTATTAAAGATCTAATCAATACAGCGATTATTAAAGCTCCTATCAGAGTTTTTAAATTTTCAAAAATTATTTTAATTAATTTATTTTTACTCATATTGAAATAGTTACAAAAGCGACTGCATAATTATCTTCATCTGTAAGGGATAGAGAAATTTTATATTTTTTTTTTAATTTTTTATCAACTTGTTTTTTTGTATTACCTTCAAGTCTTATAAATGGTTTACCGTTTTTTTCATTAAGTATGATAATTTCATTAAAATTTATTCCCCTTGATACTCCAGTGCCTAAAGCTTTAGAGAATGCCTCTTTTGCGGCAAACCTCTTAGCAAAACAATTAGATGCATTTTTTATATTCCTACATTTTTTTATTTCATTGATATTAAATAATCTATTTATTGAAGTTTTTTTTTTAAGAAATCTTGTAATTCTTTTAATCTTTACAATATCAGTGCCAATACCGTAAATCCTCATTATCTAATAATCTTTCTAAATTCTTTTGTAGTTTTTTTTAACCCTTTAAAAATTGACTCCCCAATCAAAAAATGTCCTATGTTAAATTCTTTTATACCAGGAATCTTTGACAAAATTTTTGCCGATTTAAATGTGAGACCATGACCTGCGTGAACTTCTAATCCAATCTCATTTCCAAAAGTTACAGCTTTTTTAATTCTTAAAAGCTCTTTTTGATATTTTTTCTTTTTATTAACTAAATTACAAAATTTACCAGTGTGAATTTCAATACAATCAGCATTTAAGTCCTTTGACTTTTTTATATCTTTTAAACTAGGTTCAATAAATAAACTCACTCTCGATTTATTTTTTTTTAAACTTTCAATCATTTTTTTTAAAAAGTTACTTTTATAGTCTAGTTTCAAACCACCTTCTGTTGTAATTTCTATTCGTTTCTCAGGGACTATACAAATAAACTTGGGTTTTTGTTTAAGAGCAATTTTTAACATTTCTTTTGTTGCGGCTATTTCAAGATTAAGAGGAATTTTCAAATTAGATTTTATCTCTTTTAAATCTGTTTCATTTATATGGCGCCTGTCCTCTCTTAAATGAATTGTTATAGAGTCAGCTCCACTATCTTGAGCTAATAATGCTGCTCTTAAAGGTTTGGGATAATTTTCGCCTCTTGCATTTCTTACAGTAGCTACATGATCAATATTTACGCCAAGTTTAATTTTACTCATTAAAATTTCTACTTCCTGGTTTTATAGCTTTAATTAATGAGAGTTTTTTTGGTAAATCTTCTTTTTTGTATGTAGGAATATTTAATCTTACTTGCGAAATAATTTTTTGTTTGATGGATATTTTATTATTAGATCTGTCAATTATACAGGCATAACCAACAATTTTTCCACCGCTATCTTTAACAAGCTTAGAGCATTCTAAGCTAGACTTTCCTGTTGTTATTACATCTTCTACTATTAGTACTTTTTGATTTTTTTTAATTGAAAAATCTCTTCTAAGTTTAAATTCTCCATTAACCCTTTCTGAAAAGATTGTTTCTTTTTTTAATATCCTGCCAATTTCATAGCCAATTATAATGCCCCCCATAGCAGGAGATAATATTAAGTCTATTTCCTTGAATTCTTGATTAATTTTTTCTGAAAGAGATGAACAAATCTTATGTGCCTTACTTGGTTTGCTCAATAATTGTGCACATTGAACATATTGAGGGCTATGAAGTCCAGACGATAAAATAAAATGACCTTCTAAAAGTGCGTTAGTTTCTTTTAAAATTTTCAAAGATTCTTCTAATGAAAGCATTTTTTTTCTGTTTATGTCTAATAATTTTAAAATTCAAATTACTTCGCTTTATCTGACTTATCAAGTTTGTAAAATTTTTCAAATCTTTAATTTGTAAATCGAAAGAGAATGTCAAATAATCCTTTTTTCTTTTAATAATTTCTAAATTGATAATATTGCCTTTATTAAGGCCTATAAGTGAAGTTACGTTACCTAAAACACCGGGTTTATGAGGTAAATCTACTTCAATTGTACTTGTATAGTTTTTATCAGCAACTTTGGAATTTTCAGTAGACTTATCTTGCCAATATCTTCGTATCGCAGAGCGAGCCTTTCCTGTAACAGAAGATGAAAGCCAGTGCAGTGATGGAGATGCATTTTTTGATGTTTCGATTTTTACTAAATCACCATTTTTCAAAATTGTTTGAAGTGTTGAATGCCTTCCATTTACAGAACATCCTATGGCACTGTTTCCAACTTTGGTATGCACAGCATAAGCAAAGTCAATAGATGATGCATTTTTTGGCAATTTAATAACAGATCCTTTAGGCGTGAAACAAAAAACATTATCTTGAAACATCTGAAGTTTTGTAAATTCATAATAATGCTCTGGACTTGTGCCTGCCTCGATAATTTCAACAAGATCACGTAACCAATCATACTCCTTCCAAGAAAGTTCAGAAAATCTCTCTGAAGACTTATATTTCCAATGGGAAGCTATACCTCTTTGGGCAAATTCATTCATTTCGTTTGTACGAATTTGTATTTCTATCCTACTTTTTTTTGGGCCAATAACAGCAGTATGAATTGATTTATAATTATTTATTTTTGGTGTTGAAATATAATCTTTAAATTTTCCAGGGATTGTTGAAAATTTTGTATGAAAAATCCCCAATGTTTTATAACAATCTTCTACATTTTTAACTATAACTCTGAAACCTATAATATCTGTTAGCTGCTCCAGAGAAATTTTTTTATTTTGAATTTTTCTCCATATTGAAAATGGTGTTTTCTCTCTACCTGTGATTTTTGCAGTAATTCCATTTTTTTTCAAAAGTTCGATAAGATCGAAAGAAATTGATTTAAAAGTATCATCTCTATTATTTTTTATAAAATTTAATCTTTCTATTATCAAATCTCTAGCTGGCTTGTTCAAAACTGAGAAAGATATATCTTCTAGCTCATCTCTTATTCTATTCATTCCCATTCTATCAGCTAAGGGAGCATAAATTTCCATTGTCTCTTTGGCTTTTCTGATGATTTTTTCTTTATCCTTTACAAATTCTATGGTCCTCATGTTATGTAATCTATCTGCAAGTTTCACCAGTAAAACTCTTATATCCTTAGATGTTGCTAAAATTAATTTTCTAAAATTTTCAGCCTTTGAGTTATTTGAAGCTTTGTCTTCTAGGGCAGAAATTTTTGTTACACCATCAACTAAATTCGCAACTTCTTCGCCAAATTCTTTTTTTACTGTTTCATACGTCACATTCGTGTCTTCTATTGTGTCGTGAAGAAGACCCGTTGTAATAGTTGCACTATCTAATTTTAACTCAGTTAATATTTTTGCTACTGCAATAGGATGTATTATGTAGGGAACTCCTTCGTCCCTTTTTTGATTTTCATGAGCATCTAAGGCGAACTTGTATGCTTTATTTAAAGACTCTGAATTTAAAAATTTATTATAGGACTTAATTTGATCAATTAATTCGTTATTATTAATCATATTGAAATATTAACATTTTTATTTAATCTTGTAATCTCAATCCTAGATTTTTGACTTAACTTATTTATCAAAAATTGGGCATTTTTACCAAGAATTGGATGTGACCATTTAGGATCAATTTCTAATATTGGATATAAGACAAAGTTTCGTAAATGAGTTTTAGGATGTGGGAGAATTAAATTGCTTGAATCTTCAACTATTCCATTAAAATCAATTATATCAATGTCAATAACTCTAGGGTCATTTTTTTTTGTTTTTAATCTACCAATTTTTTTTTCAATCAAATTTATTTTTTTCAAAAGATCAAAGTAGTTTTTTTTAAAATTTAACAAAATTCCAATATTTAAAAATTTTGGAAAATTTTGATTAGGATAAGATGGTGTTTTGTAAAAATTAGATATCTTATTAATTTCTATGCCCGACTCAATTAATAATTTTATAGCAATAGTGATATTATCAAATTTAGTGCCAAACTTAGAATTAAGATTTGATCCAATATTTAAGTGTATCATTTATTACTCTTGCTAAGCAATCTAGCTTTTTCCCTGTTCCAATCTCTAGTTTTTTTGACCTGTCTTTTATCATAAAGTTTTTTACCTTTTGCTACAGCAATTTCTATTTTTACTTTTCCTTTTATAAAATACATTTTTGTTGGTATTAAGGTTAAACCTTCTTGATTTATTCTCCCAATTAATTTATTGATTTCTTTTTTTTTCAAAAGCAGTTTTCTATTACCTTTAGGATCATGATTGTTATAAGACGATTGCCTGTAAAGAGGGATATGAGAATTAACTAGAAAAATTTCTCCGTTACTATCAACTGCATATGAGTCTGCAATGCTTCCTTTGCCATCTCTTAGCGATTTGACTTCTGACCCTTTTAAGGAAATACCTGCCTCTAAAGTTTCTAAAAAAAAATAATTAAAACTAGCTTTTCTATT
>MDSW01037423.1_pt1 | contig 13294 bp, 11 predicted proteins | sample 811171 | NCBI WGS metagenome assembly MDSW01 (sample SAMN05326641, study PRJNA326480) | marine metagenome | isolation source: seawater | place: Atlantic Ocean: North West | collected 2012 | reverse complement strand
AGTTTGAAATGCGTGGCCAATCACGCACGAAATCATTGAGAATAGGATATAGGTCGCGAACCACGTTAAGAACCGACTCATGCTAAAGACACATAACGCTTCAGGTTGCGGCGGCCGAAAGGCCGTCCGCAACCCTGACTAGTTAATGCGCGGCGAAGCGGAAGCCGCGCCACGAAAGATGCCGGAGCGCACGCGGAGGCCCCCACCGGCGCAGCGAACCAGGAATGGCCTTGTTTGTGAGCCAAGGTTTGTGAAAGCCCGAAAAGTGGCGACGAGCAAGTGGAGTAGCGGCCTTGCCCTGCTGCCGAAAAGAACCTGGTTCTGCTTGGGTGACTGGCCATTCCTTTAGCTTACCCCATTGTGGTTGATTGATCTCCGCGCCTTAACGCTTCAGGTTGAGGCGGCCGATAGGCCGTCCGCAACCCTGACTAGTTAATGCGCGGCGCGCCAAAGTACGTGCTACGAAAGTTGCCGGAGCGCATGCGGAGGCCGAAACTCGCGTAGCGAACCAAAAATGGCCTTGTGTGTGAGCCGAGGTTTGCGAAAGCCCCAAAAGTGGCGACGAGCAAATGGAGCAGCGGCCTTGCCCTGCTGCCGGAAGGAACCTGGTTTTGCCTGGGTGAATAGCCATTCCTTTAGCTTACCCCATTGTGGTTGATTGATCCCCGCGCCTTAACGCTTCAGGTTGAGGCGGCCGAAAGGCCGTCCGCAACCCTGACTAGTTAATGCGCGGCGAACCGGAAGCCGCGCCACGAAACATGCCGGAGCGCATGCGGAGGCCACCACCGGCGTAGCGAGCCTAAAGTGGCTTTGGGTGTGAGCCGAGGTTTGCAAAAGCCCAACAATAGGCGACGAGCAAGTGGAGCAGCGGCCTTGCACTGCTGCCGGAAGGAACCTGGTTTTGTTTGGGTGACTGGCCATTCCTTTAGCTTACCCCGTTGTGGTTAGTTGATCTCCGCGCCTTAACGCACAAAGCAGCGGGCGCCGGTACGGCGTCCGCTGCCTTTACTGGTTAATGCGCGGCGAACGGCCCGCCGTGCAAAGCGAGTTGCCGGAGCGCATGCGGAGGCCACTGCTGAACCCAATGACCAGAAATGCCGGACGGCTATGGCCGGTGATTTAGATTGTGCCGCTGCCGCCATGGTGCAAGGGGAGTAGAGGGCCGGAAGTGCCAGGTGCCCGACATTGATAATGCTTGGGTAGTTCGCCATATCCATAGCTTAGCCCAATGTTGAGGTATGACCCCCGCGCTTTAACGCTTCAGGTTGAGGCGGCCGAAAGGCCGTCCGCAACCCTGACTGGTTAATGCGCGGCGAACCGGAAGCCGCGCCGCGAAAGTTGCCGGAGCGCATGCGGAGGCCACCACCTGCGCAGCGAACCAAAAATGGCCTTGGGTGTGAGCAGAGGTTTGCGAAAGCCCGCAAAGTGGCAACGAGCATGCGGAGTAGAGGCCTTGCCGTGCTGCCGAAAAGAATCTGGTTCTGCTTGGGTGACTAGCCTTCCTTTAGCTTACCCCATTCTGGTTGGTTGATCCCCGCGCCTTAACGTTGGAATTAAGCGGCGCCGTTTACGGCGTCCGCTTGAATGACTTGTTATTTGAATTCACAGAATGCTCCTGAATTCACCCTTGTACCTACCTACCCTGAACCGATTTGGTAAACATATCAACAGAGCGCCTGCATGCTCAATTGGCTCTCACTAACTAAGTGGAGACCCGCCAAGAATTCTCTCAGCCATGATACGGCCGACATGCATTCTCGGATCGGCGAATGTGGCAGACAGATTACCCTTAGTGGCACGAATACAAACTGACAAGACGAAGATCCCTTAACCACGGTTCAACAGAGCGACGGGATGTGCACAGTGCCCACGTTTGACCCAGCTCCCCTGGCACGAAGGAACGGATGAGAAAACTTAAAGAAAACTGCTCCTGGGTAGTGCTCACTATATTCAAATAACAGCTAATTATGCGGAATCGGTCCATATAACACCCATTCACCCTATCTACGTCCCGCTCAACTTTGCACACGAAAAAACCATTGGCTATCAGTATTCTAGAGCAGTGGTGAAATTCTGCCCGCACAACAATGGAATTTTACCCGCCGAAAACCTGGCCGAAAACGATGGGTGGCAAGAACTCTCCAGCGACAATACTCCGTTGTCATTCAACAACTTGCGCTGAAACGCGCTGGGCTTTTTCCCTGCAGTCCGTTGAAAAACCGGTTTCGGGTAAACCTACTCCACCGTCACCGACTTCGCCAGGTTGCGCGGCTTGTCCACGTCCGTGCCTTTCTGCACCGCCACGTGGTAGGACAACAACTGCAGCGCTACCGTGTAGACGATCGGCGCAATCACATCCGGGCAGTGCGGCATTTGCAGCACCTTCACCCGCTGTTCACTCTCGAAGCCGGACTCCCGGTCGGCGAACACGAACAGCTCGCCGCCGCGCGAACGCACTTCCTCCAGGTTGGATTTGAGCTTTTCCAGCAACTCGTCGTTGGGCGCCACCGCCACTACTGGCATGTCATCATCCACCAGCGCCAGGGGGCCGTGCTTGAGCTCTCCAGCGGGGTAGGCCTCGGCGTGGATGTAGGAAATTTCCTTGAGCTTGAGTGCGCCCTCCATCGCGATGGGGTAATGGATGCCGCGGCCGAGGAAAAGAGCGTGGTGCTTGGGTATGAACGCTTCCGACAGCTGCTTGATGGCGCCGTCGAGCAGCAGGGTCTGCTGCACGTACTCGGGTAGCTTGCGCAGGGCAGTGCGAATTTCTTCCTGCTTCGACGCCGACATGCCGCGGCGGCGCCCCAGCGCCAGGGTCAGCATCAACAGGCCTACCAGCTGGGTGGTGAACGCCTTGGTCGAGGCCACGCCGATCTCCGCGCCGGCGCGGGTCAGGAACACCAGGTCGCATTCACGCACCAGCGAACTGTTGTCGACATTGGCGATGACCAGGCTACCGATGAACTCCCCCTCGCTGGCGTTGCGCAGCGCGGCCAGGGTATCGGCGGTTTCGCCGGACTGGGAGATGGCCACCAACAGGGTGCCCTCGTGCTGCACGCGTTTGCGATAGCGGAATTCACTTGCCACCTCCACCTCGCAGGCCACGCCCGCCAGTTCCTCCAGCCAATAGCGCGCCACCATGCCGGCGTGATAGCTGGTGCCGCAGGCGACAATCTGCACGGTCTGCACGCGGTCGAACAGCGCCGCGGCATTGTCGCCGAAGCTCTCTTCCATCTGCCGCTGGTCCGGCGCGGCGCCAAATGTGGCCTCCAGCGCGTGCGGCTGCTCGAAGATCTCCTTGATCATGTAGTGGTCGAAGTCGCCCATATCGGCCGCTTCCACCGCCTCGGAGATACGCGTGCGGCGGCGCTGCACGGGTTTGCCGTCCTCGCCGAAGACCTGCAGGCTGGTGGGCGTCACCCTGACCAGGTCGCCTTCCTCGAGGTAGATGAAGCGGTCGGTCACCTGGCGCAGGGCCATCTGGTCGGAGGCGAGGAAGTTCTCACCGATACCGATGCCCACTACCAGCGGGCTGCCCTTGCGCGCGCCCACCACTTCCGCCGGGTGCTCGCTGTCGATGGCGGCGATGGCGTAGGCACCCTCGAGGCGCTCCACCGTCGCGCGCATGGCCTCGAACAGGGACGCGCCGTTTTCCAGTTCGCGGTGCAGCAGGTGCACGATCACCTCGGTGTCTGTGGACGACAGCATGGTATAGCCCGCCGCCTGCAGCTCCTCACGCAGCAGTGCATGGTTCTCGATGATGCCGTTGTGCACCAGGGCGATACGGTTGCCGGACAGGTGCGGGTGGGCGTTCTCGGGGGAGGGCTCGCCATGGGTGGCCCAGCGCGTGTGCGCGATGCCGGTGCTGCCGGCCAGCGGTTCGAGCTGCTGGGCTTTCTCCAGTTCCGCCACCTTGCCCTGGCGCTTGTGCATCTGCAGTTCGCGCGCGTCGTTGATCAAGGCCAGCCCGGCGGAGTCGTAACCCCGGTACTCCAGGCGTCGCAGGCCCTCCAGCAGAATTTCCGATACTTCGCGCCGCGCGGCGGCGGCCACAATGCCACACATGTGTTTAATCCTTGTTTTGTTTGCGCGGACGTTCCCAGCCGGCGATGTTGCGCTGGCGCGCGCGGCCGACCGCCAGCTCGCCCTCGGCCACCGCCTTGGTCACGGTGGAGCCGGCGCCGACAAAGCCCTCGGCCTCGATCTGCAGCGGCGCCACCAGGGTGCTGTTGGAGCCGACGAACACGCCGTCGCCGATGTCGGTGCGGTGCTTGTTCACGCCGTCGTAGTTGCAGGTGATGGTGCCGGCGCCGATGTTCACCCCGCCGCCCATCTCGCAGTCGCCAATATAGCTCAGGTGGTTGACCTTGCTGCCAGCACCGATGTTCGCTTTCTTGGTTTCGACAAAGTTGCCGATGCGCGCGCCGTCGCCCACCACGGTGCCCGGTCGCAGGCGCGCGTAGGGACCGATGTTGCAATCGCGCCCGACGCTCGCCTCCTGCAGGTGGCTCATGGGGTGGATGGTGGCGCCGGCGGCCACGTCCACGTCGCGCAGTACGCAGTTGGCGCCGATACTCACCCCGGCGCCGAGACTGACCTGGCCCTCGAACACCGCGTTGACGTCGATGAACACATCCGTGCCGCAGTCCAGGCTGCCGCGCACATCGATGCGCGCCGCGTCTGCCAGCGTCACGCCCTGGCGCATCAACTGCTCGGCCAGGCGCCGCTGGTATTCACGCTCGACCTGGTTGAGTTGCACACGATCGTTGACGCCGAGGATCTCCAGTTCCGAGTCGGCGCTGCACGATGACACCGGCCTGCCCTCGGCCACAGCCAGGGAAAGGATATCCGGCAGGTAGTACTCACCCTGCTGGTTGTCGTTACCCACCCGCGGCAGGTAGGCCAGCAGGTCAGCGGCGGGGGCGGCCAGCAGGCCGGTGTTGACCTCGTCGATGGCGCGCTGGTCCTCGCTTGCGTCCTTGTGTTCAACCACGCCGGCCAGCGCGCCCTGCGCGTCGCGCAGGATGCGGCCGTATCCCGTGGGGTCGGCAAGGCGCGCGGTGAGCAGCGCGGGGCCGTCGGTCGCGGCGGTCACCAGCGCGCGCAGGGTGTCGGCCCGGGTCAGCGGCACGTCGCCGTAAAGTACCAGCACCACATTGTCGCGCTGCACGAAGGGCATGGCCTGCAACACCGCGTGACCGGTGCCCAGTTGCTGTTCCTGCTCCACCCAGTTGATGCTGTAGGCGGACAGCGCCTGGCGCACCTGCCCGGCGCCGTGGCCGGTTACCACGTGCAGGGCTGCCGGATCCAGCTCCAACGCCGTCTCGATCACGTGTTGCAACAACGGCCGGCCGGCCAGCGGATGCAGCACTTTCGGCAGGTCGGACTTCATCCGTGTGCCCTGGCCGGCAGCCAGGATCACCACTTCCAGTTTCATAGGGGTTCCCCACAGACGGGCTATCCAGCCCGTTTATCAGTTATTTTTTGACACGCAAATGCCGTAAGGTGCATATTAAAACAAGGTTTTTTTGGCGCAACGCCTTTTGTCACAAAAACAATGACAACGAGCAAGCTCGATTCGCTGGGCCAGCTCGGGCTGGACCGGCGCCAGGTACAGGTCTACCGGGCCCTGCACAAGCTCGGCCCGGCCTCCATCCGCGACGTCGCCGCCGAGGCCGGCATCAACCGCGGCAGCACCTACGAGACACTGAAAAAGCTGGTCACCATGGGCCTGGTCAGCTACCTGCCCAGGGGGCGCCGCCGCGTATTCCAGGCCGAGGACCCGGAACGCCTGTTGTCCCTGGGGGAGAGCAGGCAGCAGGCGCTGTCCCAGGCCATGGAGGAACTGCGCCGCGACATCATTCCCGCCCTGCAGCAGTCACGCACGCAGTTCAGCCCGGGCAATGTGCGCTTCTACGAGGGCGACGACGGGGTCGAACTGGTGTTGCGCGACATCCTCGACAGCACCGCGCGCAGCGGCGTGAAAGACTACGCGGTCATCTCCACCAAGACCCTGCGCGAACACCTCTATCGCCCCTTCCCCAACTTCACCCGCACGCGCGTACGCCGCGGCATCCACGTGCGCGTGATCGCCGTGGGGGAGGGCGGCGACGACGCCGAGCTGGCGCAGCGCAAGTGGCTACCGGCGGGGGCGGGCACCGACGCCTCGTATATCGCCATCTATCCACCCAAAGTCGCCATGATCACCCTGGCGGACCGCAACTACCCGGTGGTGGTCATCATCGACTCCGCCGCCATCGCCTCCACGCAGCAGCTGCTGTTCGACACGTTGTGGCAACTGCTGTGAACAATTACGCTATAGTCATCGCCTGAGCGGGCATCGTCATGCGCAAACTGTGCGAGTCACCCAGCCTGGTGGAGCTGCGTCTCATCGCCAACTACCTGGAGCACGCGGGCGTGAAGACCGCGATTCTCAACGAGCACCAGGGCGGCAACCCGGGGGTGCCCCACTGGGCGCTGTCGGTGTGGGCGGAGCTGTGGATCAGCAACGAGCACCAGTTCGAACACGCCCGCGGGCTGTTGCAGCGCTACCGGGAAGAGCAGCAGCGCAGCGGCGGCGTCGACTGGGTCTGCGCCGGCTGCAAGGAGACCAACCCCGACAACTTTGAATTCTGCTGGCAGTGCGGCAGGCCGGCGCACGGCGCCGCAATCTGAGGAGGGTCGACACATGCGCGACAAGACACTGGTCATCGGCGCGGTCATGTACCCGGGCTTCGAGATGCTCGACATGTTCGGGCCATTGGAAATGTTTTCCCTGGTCACCTGCTGTCCGGTGCAGATCGTGATGATCGCCCAGGACGACAAGCCGGTGAGCACGGCTATGGGCCAGTCGCCCGGCGGCGGCCCGGCGGTGACGCCCGACGCCACTTTCGTCACCGCGCCGGCGGCCGACATCCTGCTGGTGCCCGGCGGCTTCGGCACCCTGGCCGAGCTGGAGAACAGCGTCCTGCTGGGCTACCTGCGCCAGGCGGCGTCGGAGGCGCGGCTGGTATGCACCGTGTGCACCGGCTCGGTGCTGCTGGCCAAAGCCGGCGCGCTCAAGGGTCGTCGCGCCACCAGCAACAAGCAGTTCTTCGCCCTGACACAGATGGCCGAGGCCGACGTGGACTGGGTGGAGAGCGCGCGCTGGGTGGAACACGGCAAGTACTTCACCTCCTCGGGCGTGTCCGCGGGCATGGACATGAGCCTCGCGGTCATCAACCGCCTGTTCGGCGCGGAGGAAGCGGAGGCCGTCGCCAGCGTCGCCGAGTACACCTGGCACCGCGACGCGGCCAGCGACCCGTTCACCGCGGACCTGAACAAGGCCGCGCGGCAGATGGGGCTCGTCTAGCTGGCGCGCATTGCCGCGCGGCAACGGCGCGGCAACTATTTGTCGCCGTGGTACTTCTCGCCAAAGTCGTCAAACACGCCGCCGTACATTTTCGGGCTGGAGACCTGCTCGGGCTGCAGGTAGATCATGGCGCGCTCCGCATCCGGCGCGTCCATGCCCTCGGGTGGTTCGATACCGCCGGAAGTCTTGCGGAAATGCTCGGTGAACAGGCTGCGGTCCGGGTCGTCCACCAGGCGCACGCTGCCGCGGATCTCCACGTAGTGCATCGGGTCCTTCGCGGAGACGACACACAGGGTGGCGCGCGGCTCCGCCTGCATATTGCGGTATTTCATGCGCCCCTTGAGGGTGCTGATCTCGAACTCGCTGCCGTTCCACAGGAAGCTCACCGGGTTGGTGGACACCCGCCCGTCCTTGTGCCGCAGCGTGCTGAAGCAGCCGATGGGCGTGGTGGCCAACACGGCCTCGTGTTCGGGTTTGATCAGGGGTTGCGGCGCGTCGGCCATTGCGAGTCCTCCACAGGTGCTTTTTCTCGGCTGCCTACTATGCCACAGCCGCCCGTCACGGGCATCGCCCACGGCGCGACGCGGGCCTGTACAGCCAGCCCAATAGTTCCTATGCTCAGGAACTGCTCAGCGACTGCCCAGCGACGACGCGCACGAGGAAAACGACCTTGCCGGACCGCACCACACCCTGGCTCCCGTGGCTGTTCGCCGCGGCCGCCCTGGCCTACCTGGCGCTGTTGCCCCTGCCGGCGTCGGCGCCGACCGTGCTGCTCAAGGTCGTGCCCATCGCCTGCCTGTGCTACGCGGTACTGCGCGGCCGCGGCCGCCATTACCGCGTGGTGGCCGCCGCCCTGCTGTTCTGCGCCGCCGGCGATATCGGCCTGGCACTGGGCCACTTCCTGCCCGGCCTGGGCGCCTTCCTGCTAGGCCACCTGTGTTACCTGGCCGCGTTCGCCAGCCCCCCGCGCTGGTCCGGCGCCAGGCTTGCCGTGCTGTGTGTTATCGGCGCCGGCGCCGTTGGCCTGCTGTCCTACCTCGTCCCGCGCCTGGGGGATATGACGCTGCCCGTATGCGCCTATGTCCTGGTCATCCTGGCCATGAGCACAGCGGCCGTCGTGGGTCGCGACAACCACTGGCTGGTTGCGCTGGGTGCGCTGCTGTTCCTGGTGTCTGATTCACTGATCGCACTGAACCGTTTCGGCGAACCGCTTGACGCCGCCGCCTACTGGATCATGACCACCTACTACGGCGCGCAGTGGCTGCTGACCCACGACGCGCGCGGCCACGATCCCGCGCCGGCAACAGCGGCGATGGCCGCCGCCCGATGAAGCTCGTACGCGTGCACGCGCTGGGGGCCAACGCCCCTACCGTCAGGGCAATTGCCGAGACCCACAAGGTCAGGCTGCTCAGCGACGAGCCAGAGTCCGACGCCGAGCGGCTATTGATCGAGATGCTGGTCAGCGATGAAAAACTGCAGGGCGTACTGGACGCATTGCAGAGCCTGTTGCGCACCGAGACCGGGGAGACCGTGGTAGTGCTGGCCACGGAGACCACCCTGCCCAAGGCCAGCGACGCGGAGCGGCGCGAGGAGGACCGCGCGGTCGCCGTGCGCGAGGCCCTGTTCGACCAGGCCGAGCGCAGCGCCAGGCTGGATACCAACTACCTGGTGCTGGTCACCCTGTCGACGGTGGTCGCCGCCATCGGCCTGCTCGAGGACAACGTCGCGGTGGTGATCGGCGCCATGGTGATCGCGCCCCTGCTCGGACCCAACCTGGCGCTCGGGCTGGGCTCCGCGCTGGGCGATACCGTACTGATGCGCCAGGCGCTGGGCACGGGCGTGGCGGGGCTGGGCACGGCGCTGCTGTTGTGCCTGCTGCTCGGACTGTTCCTGCCCATCGACCCACAGGGCCACGAGTTGAGCCAGCGCACCGTGGTGGGTATCGAGTCCGTCGCCCTGGCGCTGGCCTCGGGCGCCGCGGCAGCGCTGTCGCTGACCACCGGGCTGCCCAGCGTGCTGGTGGGTGTAATGGTCGCGGTGGCGCTGCTGCCGCCCACCGCCACGCTGGGGCTGCTGCTGGGCGGCGGCTACCCGGAGCTGGCGCTGCGCGCCGGCCTGTTGCTGGCGGTAAACGTGGTGTCGGTCAACCTCGCCGCCAAGCTGGTGTTCCTGGCGCGCGGTATCAGGCCGCGCAGCGGTTCACAGCAACGCCTGGCGCGGCAGTCCACGCGCGCCTACCTGCTCACCTGGCTGGTGACGCTGGCGATTCTGATCGCGGTGATCGTGGTACTGAGCGGCTGATGAGCGCCGCGCAGTTGCAGCCGGCCCTCGTTGGCGCCACCCTGGTGCTGCTGCTGTGTACGGCGCTGCCGCTGTTGCGGCTGAGTCACTGGAGCGTGCGCGCCCTGGACTTCCCACGCCTGCAACTCGCCTTCCTCGCCTGCCTGTTGCTGCTCGCACAGTGGCTGACACTGGACGTCTCGCGCGGCGCCAGCTGGGCGCTGCTGCTCGTCGCCGCGGGCTGCCTGGCCTGGCAACTGTGGTGGATTCTGCCCTACACGCCATTATGGCGCGCCGAGGTGCGACCCGCCCCGGGGGAAGACCACACACGCCGCCTGCGCATACTCACCGCCAATGTGCTGCAGTCCAACCGCAACGCCCAGGCCCTGCTGGACCTGGTGCGCGAGTACGAGCCGGACGTACTGGTGACCATGGAGTCGGACCGCTGGTGGCAGGAGCGACTGGACCAACTGCAGGACAGCATGCCGCACAGTATCAAGTGCCCGCTGGACAACCTCTACGGCATGCACGTGTACTCGCGCCTGCCGCTGGCGCACACCGAAACCGCCTTCCTGGTGGAAGACGATGTGCCCTCCATGCACTGCCTGCTGACCCTGCGCGACGGCACACGGGTGCGCATGCACTTCCTGCACCCGGCGCCGCCCAGCCCCACCGAGAACGAGGAGTCCGCCGAACGCGACGCGGAGCTGGTCATCGTCGCGCGCAGTGTCGCCGGCACGCAACGGCCCGTGGTCGTCACCGGCGATCTCAACGACGTGGCCTGGTCGCCCACCACGCGCCTGTTTCGCAAACTCAGCGGCCTGCTGGACCCGCGCGTCGGGCGCGGCATGTTCAACACCTTTCACGCCGGCTACCCTTTCCTGCGCTGGCCGCTGGATCACCTGTTCCACAGCCGGCACTTCACCTTGCGCGATATGCGCCGTCTGCCGAAAATCGGCTCGGACCACTTTGCGCTGCTCACCGAACTGGTTTTCACCCCCGGGACAGGACAGGAACAGGCCGGCATGGAAGCCGACGAGGCCGACTGGGACTGGGCGCAATCGATTGCGCAGGAAAAGGACGTTAGCTACGCCGACGTACCGCGGCCGGCTGCCTGAGCGCGGCCACAAGTACTACTCGCCCCGCGCCCGCGCCAGGTCCGCCTCCAGCCAGCGACCCGAGAGGTAGATGATCACCGCGCCCACGGCGCCCAGCAACACGCTACATACCAGCGCGTAGCGGATACTGTCGACGCCGTAATCCGCCGCGAGCAGGTCACTGAGAATGCCGACCACCAGCGGGCCGGCGCCCGCGCCGACGATATTCACAATGAACAACATGATGGCGGCGGCGGTGGCGCGCATCTGCAGGCGCGCCAGGTTCTGGTTGTTGCTGTACATCGCCGCCAGGTACACGTTAAGTAGCAGGTAGAACGGACCCAGCACCCACAGCGAAAGCTGCGCCGATTCACACAGCAGGGCGAACACGCCCAGCGGGAAGCCCGTCATGGTTACAAGCACGCTGGCGCGCATGCCGCGCGTCGCCGACTGCCTGCCGAGCAGGTCCACCATGCGCCCGCCCAGCACCGTGCCGACGCTGCCGCCAATGCCGACGATGATGCCCATCCAGTTGCCGATGGTGATCGGGGGCAGTTCATGGATGCGGCCGTAGAACTCGTAGCCCCACATGAGGATGGCGTAGCTGGTAATGGAGACCAGGGAAAAGCCGCTCATCATGCACACCCAGGCGCGGCTGCGCCCGAGAAAGGCGAGGGTTTCGCGCAGGGTCGAGGCGTCGTCCTCGTCCGTGCGTTGCTCGGACAGGCCGCGCGGCGGCTCGCGCACGGTAAAGCGCAACAGCAGTGCAATGCACAGACCGGGGGCGCCGAGCACGATGAAGGCGGTACGCCAGTCGAAGTATTCGCGCAGGTAACCGCCGCCCAGGTAAGCGATGGCGGAACCGACGAAGGCGCCGGTGGTGTAGAACGCCAGTGCCGTGGCGCGCCGGTCCATGGGAAAGTAGTCGGCGATCAGGGAATGGGAGGGCGGCGAACCGGCCGCCTCGCCGATACCCACCAGCACGCGCGCCACGGCCAGTTGCACGAAACTGCGCGCCATGCCGCAGGCCACCGTCATCGCGCTCCACACGGTCAGGCCGATGGCGATGATGTTGCGCCGGTTGCCGCGGTCCGCCAGGCGCGCGATGGGAATACCGGCGAAGGTGTAGAGCAGGGCGAAGGCGAAGCCCGCGAGCAATCCCATCTGCGTGTCGCTGGCGCCGAACTCTTCCTTGATCGGCCCGATGAATACCGACAGCACCTGGCGATCGATGAAATTGAACACGTAGACGACGAACAGCACGCCGAGAACATAGTTGGCGTAACCCGGCGAGATATCGGCTTTCGTCTGCTGGGGCGGCATGGGGCACGGTACTCTTATTGGTTTACATGACTCTTGCGCGGTTATCATGAAACAAATCAGGGGCGAGGTCACCCTTTGCGCACAGCCCGGGCCGACCCCGGCGTGACCCGATGCTGCCCCCGCCACGTACCTTACAAGAGAACAGCTGGGGTACACTCGCACCATGCTCTACCACCTGCGCAATACCGGCGCGGTCGTGCTTGGCACACTGCTGTCGGCCTGCACCGGTCTCGCCCTGCAGACCATCAACCTGCCATCCCGCGTGGCTGCCGACCTGCGCGCGCAACCCGGGCTTGAATACGGCGATCAGGCGCACCAGAAACTGGATCTCTACCTGCCCGCGCCAGGGGTCACCCCGCGGCGGCAACTGGTCGTGTTTGTCTACGGCGGAGCCTGGACCACCGGTTCACGGGGAGATTACTTCTTCGTCGCCGAAACCCTCACCGCCGCCGGCTATGCGGTCGCCATTCCCGACTATATCAAGTACCCGCACGGCGTATTTCCAGCGTTCGTGCAGGACGTCGCGCAGAGCGTAGGTTGGCTGGCGGACAACGCCCCCGACTATTTCGATTTCGACGACTTCGTGCTCATCGGTCATTCCGCAGGCGCGCACACTGCCGCACTGCTCATCACCGACAACCGCTATCTGCGCAACCAGGGCGTTGCACCCACGCGTATCGCGGCGTTCATCGGCCTGGCCGGCCCCTACGGGTTCCGACCGGAGGAGAAAAAGTACCGCGACATATTCGCCAACCTGGATGACTTCGACCGCATGCGTCCGCTGCACTTCGCCGACGGCGACGAACCGCCGATGCTGCTGCTGCACGGCGATGACGACAACACCGTGTTACCTGTCAATACGCGGCGTTTCGCCGCACGCGTCAACGATGGCGGCGGCCGCGCCGAGGCCCGGTTCTACCCGGGGGTGGGACATATCGCACCGGTGCTGGCATTGTCCCGAGCGCCGCTGCGCAACGCGGGAATACGCGCGGATATCCTCGACTTCCTGCAGCGGGAGTTTCCCGGGGCGGGGTGAGCAGGGCCCGGGGAGGGCCTGGGTGGCGTTGTGGGTGGCGTTGTGGGTGACGTTGTGTTTGTCGGTTGGGTTCGCTGCCCCAGGGCAGAAACGCTGCACATAAAAAAAGGTTCATCGCGCATTACCGGGGAATGCTGCACGGATTTTCAAAAAGAAGTAGTCAGTATCGCGATAGCCGTAGGCCATTCGCTTGATCACCTTGATCTT
>MDSW01035240.1_pt1 | contig 13294 bp, 13 predicted proteins | sample 811171 | NCBI WGS metagenome assembly MDSW01 (sample SAMN05326641, study PRJNA326480) | marine metagenome | isolation source: seawater | place: Atlantic Ocean: North West | collected 2012 | reverse complement strand
TGGTATTCCTGCTGGAGGTTTTATAGGATCTCCAATTCCTTGGAGTGATGGTAGTGCTCTTGATACAGGTTATTCAGATGGATCTGACTGGTTCTTTCAGATGGTATTTTGTGCAACAACATGTTCAATTGTATCTGGAACACTAGCTGAAAGAATTAAAATTTGGCCTTTTTTTATTTTTTGCGCTCTATTAACTGGTTTTATTTATCCAATCGAAATGGGATGGCAATGGGGTGGTGGCTACCTTGCTGAAGCAGGTTTCTCAGACTTTGCTGGTTCAACTCTAGTACACAGTGCAGGTGCAGCAGCAGCATTAGCTGGTGCAATTCTTTTGGGTCCAAGATTAGGACGTTTTACTGATAGTGGAGAAGCAACTCCTATGGAACCTTTTGCGAATTCATCAATTCCTTTAGCCACTCTTGGTGTATTTATACTATGGCTTGGTTGGTTTGGATTTAATGGTGGATCACAATTAGCAATGGGCACTTTTGATGACGTTACAGCTGTAGCAACCATATACATAAATACTAATTTGGCAGCCGGTGCAGGCGTCATGGCTTGTGCTGTAATTTCTAGATTAGTAACTGGTAAAACAGACGTAGTGATGATGTTAAATGGTGCATTAGGTGGTCTTGTTGCAATAACCGCAGAACCTCTAGCTCCATCACCTATTCTAGCTATAATTATAGGTGCTGTAGGTGGTTTGATAGTCTTTTATGGAACTAGACTTCTAATTTCTCTAAAAATTGATGATGTTGTAGGAGCAATTCCTGTTCATGGTTTTGCTGGAATATTTGGAACATTAGTTGTGCCAATCTCCAACAGCGCAGCAAGTTTTGGAGTACAGCTATATGGTATAGTAGCAATTAATGTTTTCGTTTTTGTTGTATCATTTATTATTTGGTACATCATGAAAATGCTATTTGGTATTAGAATAAGTGAGGAAGCAGAAAAACTTGGTACTGATAAGTCTGAAGTTGGAGTTATGGCTTATAGTATAAGAGACTGATGAGTTTAATAATTTTAGTGATTGGCACCTTAACTCCTTATAGTTAATCACTATGATCTGGGGGAATTTATTTCCCCCAGTACTAATATTAAAAAAAATGATAGAATTAGAAATTATAAAAGAAAAAAAAAGAAATATATATTCAAGTATTTTTGCTGAAGAGTATTCTTGTAAGTTTTTTTTCAAATCAATTTTACATCATGTTATTTCTCTTGAAATATATGAAAATCAAAATGTCAATGGAATATCTTTTGAAACAATTTGTGCTAACGTGCCTAAATCTATAGGTTCAAGATCTTCAATTCAATCAATTTTAAATGAAGCACTAGAAAAAAATATTCTTATGAAATCTCAAAGTAAAAAAGATAGAAGAATAAAAAAATATTTTTTAAGTGATAAATTTTCGGAAACCATTGACAACTGGTTAAAAAAAGAAGAGTCATTTTTTTCAAAAAAAAATGGTCATAATAATAGTTATTAATTATTATTATTTTAATTAAACAGTAATTGTAGATACTTTTTAAATTATCTTTATACAGACTCTACGTTCATTATCTTTTAAGATAACGGAAGTAGGCGAAAGCCGAAGGAACGCATGCAAAGTTATAAAATCGTTCAATCTTTTGTCTTCATTTCATCTTATGTAGTTATCTATTTTATCAGAAGTGTTATGGGTTTAAGAATAAGTGAAGAAGCAGAAAAACTAGGAACTGACAAAGCTGAAGTTGGTGTTGTAGCCTATTCAATTAGAGATTAATTAAACTATATAATTAAAGGAAGGTTAAATACCTTCCTTTTGAAAAAGGAGTTTTAATATGAAAACTACATTTATTGTTAACGGAAAAAAATACCCACTAAAATATGAGAGAAAAATGCCTGAGAAAGAAGTTATTAAAATGAAATCGTTTATAACCAACAAAGGTGAAAAATTAATAAAGACTTCAAAGTTTAAAATAAAAAAAGTAAGTGAAAAAGATAAAGAGAGAATTTTTGATATAAATCTATAACTAACAACTTCCAGAGTTGTAGGAGAGCTTATTAGGATCAACACCTAATAAATTATATGCATCTCTCCATTTATTTTTAACACTTTCATCAAAAATAAAGTTGTTGTCTGCCTCAAGAGTCATCCAACTATTTGATGCAAGTTCTAATTCTATTTGACCAGGTCCCCATCCAGCATATCCAAGAGCTAGTATGCTATTTTTAGGGCCATTACCTTTTGATAGATCATCAAAAAATTCAGATGTGCTCGTTAAAGCTACTCCTTTTGCTATAGTTAAGGTTTCTTTTTGAATAACTTCATCAGAGTGTAAAACAAAGCCTCTGCCACTTTCAACAGGACCTCCATATCTAATATATAGTTTTTTATCTACTAATGGCTTATCTATACCAAGTTGTTCAAGTAGATCGGGATAGAGGTCATAATCAATCTTTTTGTTAATAATTATTCCCATAGCACCATCTTTTGAGTGAGCGCACATATAAATAACCGTTTTTTCGAAACGCTCATCATTTAAAGATGGCATTGAAATTAAGAACTGTCCAGTTAAATTCATATAATATATATATTCGTTTAAATTATAATTATTCAATGTTTTTATTGTCATTTCTTATGAAAAAATTACTAAAATTCTCAAAAATAGTCTCTTTATTAGTATTGTTTATATTATTTAATTCATCAATTTATGCTTTATCAACTGATTGGGTAGAAAATGATAAATCAAAAGTAAGGTTGATAGCAGCAAAAAATACATCAGATAATATGTATGAGATCAATTTGGGTTTAGAGTACCAATTAGAAGCGGGATGGAAAACTTATTGGAAATCTCCTGGAGGAGGAGGATTTCCTCAATTTATAGAATGGAAAAATTCAACTAATATTAAAGATATAGAAATTGATTGGCCTACACCAAAAGAGTTTCAAATCCTTGGTTTGAAATCACTTGGATACGAAAACCAAGTAATTTTTCCCTTGAAATTAAAATTAATTAGTAAAGATAAAATAACTAAAATAAATCTAAAAATAAATTACCTCGTTTGTAAACAAATATGTATTCCTGGAAATGCAAATTTATTTCTTGAAATTCCCCCAGGAGATGGAGAGTACACTGATTTTTTTTACCAAATCGAAAAAAGCAAATCGTCTCTACCTTTCAAAAATATTAAATTAAGTGAAATAAAAAAAATTAATATTAAAGCGATAAAAAATTTAAAAAAAGTAGAAATAAATATTACTGCAAATTCAAACAAAAATTTTATTAATCCAAATATCTATATTCATACACCTTTTGGTTTACCAGTTGTAAAACCCATAAATGATTATTCTTTAGACTTAAAAAAAATTATTTCTAATTTTACTTACGACTCAAGTCAATTTTCTCAAACTGATTTTCCAATTGAAATAGTTATAACGGATAAAAACCATAATTTTAGTTATATCAAAAATATTTCAATAGAAGAAAATAAATTTGACTCTAAAATAAATAATTCAATATATTATTTTCTTTTTGTATCACTAATTGGTGGTTTTATTTTAAATTTGATGCCATGTGTTTTTCCCGTTCTATCTTTGAAGCTATTATCAGTTTTAAATAATCAATCTACTAACATTAGATTAAGTTTTATTTATACTGCAATTGGAATAGTAACATCTTTTATAATATTAGCTATTTTTTTTCTTATTTTAAAAAAATTAGAAATATCAATTGCATGGGGTATGCAATTTCAATACGAATATTTTTTAATTTTTATCTTGTTAATACTTACTTTTTTTTGTTTAAATACTTTAGGGTTTTTTGAAATCAAACTTCCATATTATATTCTAAATTCTTCAATTTTTAAAAGTAAAGGAGGTTTTTTTAGTAAAAATTTTTTCAATGGTTTTTTTGCAACATTATTGGCTACACCATGTACTGCGCCATTTGTTGGAACTGCTATAACTATAGCTTTTACACAAACATCGACAACTCTTTTTTTAATTTTTATATTTATGGGTATAGGAATGAGTGTACCATACATTTTAGTCTCATTATTCCCAAAAACTGTCTTAATAATTCCGAAGTCTGGCACTTGGACAATGTATATAAAATACTTTTTATCATTTTTACTTATTGCAACTATTATTTGGATTTTAAATATTTTGTTAAATTTTTTTAATTTTCTATTTGTTATTGCTTTCTCAATATTAATAATAATTTTATTTTTATCACATAGATACAATTTTTTTAAATACACTCTGATAATGTTGTCTATAATTGCATTATTTGCTTCTCCTTCAATAAAAACTTTTGAACAAAACAATATCTCAAAAAATGATAAAAATTGGAAAAATTTTTTAGATATTAATATGAGTGAAATGATAAACAATAATCAGCTAATTTTTTTAGATATAACTGCAGATTGGTGTGCTACATGTCAATTTAATAAGCTTAATGTATTAGAATCAAAAAAAATAAAAAGTATTTTTAAAAAAAATAATATACTATTAGTTAGAGCCGACTGGACTAAGCCTAATAAAAAAATAGATAATTATCTAAAAAAATATAATAAATTTGGTATACCGTTTAATGCATTTTTTTCTCTAAAATATCCTAATGGTATAATATTATCAGAATTATTAACTGAACAAGAAATTATGGAGTCGATTGAATTAATCAAATGAAAAAAAATATTCCCGATATTAGTGTTCCTATAATTAAAAGTAACTCTATTGAAATTAAATCATTGAAAGATGAATTTCATGGTAAAAAAATAATTTTATTTGGTATACCAGGAGCTTTCACACCAACTTGTTCAGAGCAGCATTTTCCAGGATATCTAAAATTTTATAATCAAATATTAAAAAAGGGAATTGATGATATTTATTGTATATCAGTAAATGATAAATACGTAATGCAATCATGGTTAATGAGTTATGCTGATAATCATTCTATTTATGGAATTGCTGATGGTAATGCTGAGATAACTAAATATTTTGATTTAATAATAGATAAGACTAATAATTATATGGGATATAGAAGTTTACGGTATGCAATGATAATAATTAATAATCATGTGAAATCAATAAAGATTGAAAATTCTGGAGAGTTAAAGGTAAGCAAAGCTGAAAATATTCTTATGGAAATATAATTTAAAATTTTTAAAAATAGATTTGTATTAATTTAGTTTTTAGGTTTATTAATTAGTAAATAATTTATTTATGAGTAAAAATAAAAAATTCAGGTCATCAAACTGGTATAATTCAAATAGCCATAAAAGAGATACATTTGTTCATCGTGGATGGATGAGAAATCAAGGTCACCCAAACCACTTGTTTGATGGTAGGCCAGTAATTGGTATATGTAATACTTGGTCTGAACTAACACCATGTAATGGACATTTTAGAGAAATTGCTGAGTCTGTAAAAAAGGGAGTATACGAAGCTGGAGGTTTCCCTTTAGAATTTCCTGTTTTCTCAGCTAGTGAGTCAAACTTAAGACCTACTGCAATGCTTTTTAGAAATCTAGCAAGTATGGACGTTGAAGAGGCAATTAGGGGTAATCCCATAGATGGTGTCGTTTTACTTATGGGATGTGATAAAACCACACCTTCACTTTTAATGGGAGCAGGGAGTGTTGATCTGCCCACAATAGGAGTATCTGGAGGCCCTATGTTGAATGGACAACATAAAGGTAAAACAATTGGATCAGGAACAGGTGTTTGGGAATTAGATGCTGATCTAAATGCAGGATTAATTTCAGAGGATGATTTTATTGATGCAGAAATTTCAATGAGTAGATCAAAGGGTAATTGTATGACAATGGGAACTGCATCAACGATGGGCAGTATGGTAGAGGCTTTAGGCATGTCTTTACCTGGTAATGCAGCAATACCAGCTGTTGATGCTAGGAGATATTCATTATCATACATGTCAGGTAAAAGAATAGTCGAGATGGTAAAAGAAAACTTAAAAATGTCAAAAATTGTAACAAAAAAATCATTTGAGAATGCAATAAAAGTTAATGGAGCAATTGGTGGATCAACAAATGCAGTAATTCATCTTGCAGCTGTGGCAGGAAGATTAGAAATAGATCTAGATTTAAATGATTGGGAAAAATGCGGAAAAGATATTCCCACTCTAGTAAATCTTCAACCTTCAGGAAAATATTTGATGGAAGATTTTTATTATGCTGGAGGATTACCTGTGGTAATAAAAAAACTTCTTGATCAAAATGTTCTCCATGCAAATGAAGTTACAGTGAATGGTAAAACAATTTATGAAAATAATAAAGATGCAAAATGTTGGAATGAAAATGTTATTATGGATTTTAGCAAACCACTGGTAGAGGATGGCGGGATAAAAGTATTAAGAGGTAATATCGCTCCTAATGGTGCAATTATTAAGCCTTCAGCTGCTACTCCTGAACTAATGAAACATAAAGGTAAAGCTGTAGTTTTTGAGTCAGTTGAGGAATTACATGATAGAATTGATGATCCTAATTTAGATGTTGATGAAAACTCAATTTTAGTTTTAAAAAATTGTGGTCCTAAGGGATATCCTGGAATGGCAGAAGTTGGAAATATGAGGTTACCTCAAAAAGTCTTAAAAAAAGGTGTTAGAGATATGATTCGAATATCAGATGCTAGAATGAGTGGAACTGCCTTTGGTACAGTTATTCTGCACACTTCCCCTGAGGCTGCAATAAAGGGGCCTTTAGCAGCTGTTCAAAATGGAGATATAATTGATGTTGATGTTCACAAGGGAACAATGAATTTATTAGTTGATCAAAGCGTTATAAAAGAAAGATTAGAAAAATATAAACCTGTATTACCAGATATTAAAAGTGGATATCAAAAAATGTATGTTGATCATGTAACGCAAGCTGATCAAGGTGCAGATCTCGACTTCTTAGTTGGAAAAAGAGGTAGTGAAGTAAAAAGACATAGTCACTAAAAACTTTTAATCAAAAATTTTTCCTGGATTCATAATATTATTTGGATCAAGCGTATTTTTTATAGATCTCATAATAGGAATATTATCTCCATGTTGTTTGACCAGGTATTCTTTTTTATGAATACCAACCCCATGTTCTCCAGTTATAGTTCCATCAAGTTCAAGTGCTTTTTCTATTAATTTATCACAAAAGTTTCTTATTAAATCATAATCCTTTTTTTTAGATGGATCATATAAAAAAGTTGTATGAAAGTTTCCATCACCTACATGACCAACCATAGGTGCTTTCAAACCATATTTTTGCACCTCGATTTCAACAAACTTAATACATTCTACTAACTTTGAAATTGGAACACAAACATCAGTTGTGTAAACTCTTGAATTATTTTTTTGAGATTTAACCGAGTAATAAACATCATGTCTTGCTTTCCATAACTTATTTCTTTCTTCAGTTGTTTCAGCCCATTTAAACTTACTTCCTAAATTATTATAAGATAAGCCTTCTACAACTTCTACATGTTCTTTATTAGAATTTTCAGTTCCATGAAATTCAAAAAAAAGAGTAGGCTTTATTTCAAGATTTTTTAAATTAGAATATTTTATACTTATATCCATTTGATCACTGTTTAGCATCTCTATCCTTGCTATTGGTATCCCGTATTGAATAATTTCTTGTGCTGTTAGAACTGCTTTTTCTAAACTTGGAAATTGACATACTGCACTCATAATACTCTCTGGAATTGGAGATAGTCTTAAGTGAACTTCAGTTATTATACCAAGTGTACCCTCTGATCCGACGAATAAATTAGTTAAATTATAACCAGCTGAAGATTTTTTTACCCTTGTTCCAGTTTTGATAATTTCACCAGATGCTAAAACAACTGTTAATCCTGAGACGATAGTTTTCATAGTTCCATATTTAACAGCCATTGTCCCAGACGCTGATGTCGACGTCATTCCTCCAAGTGATGCATTAGCTCCAGGGTCTATTGGAAAAAATACTCCTTTGTCTTTAAGATGTTCATTTAATTGCTCTCTTGTAACATATGCTTGAACACGACAGTCAAAATCTTCTTCGTTAACGCTTAAAATCTTATTCATTTTTTCAAGAGAAATAGTGACACCATTTTTAATTCCTACAGCACTTCCCTCTAGAGATGTTCCTGTTCCAAATGGAACTATAGGGGTTTTATGATTATTACAAATTTTAACAATTGTCGAAACCTCTTCATTTGTTTCTGGAAAAAGGACAGCATCAGGAACAATTGGGTCAAAAACATCTTCCCCTCTTGAATAATTATATCTTACTGATTCTGATAAAGAGCATTTATCACCCATCAATTGAGTAAGTTCATTTTGCAATACAGAATTTTTCATGTAAGATAATAAATATATCATATTAACAATAAAAAAACATTAATCATGACAACAACAACATTATCCTTAGATGAAATTTACAATTTAGCTTATAGTTCACTAACCAAGAATGGATGTGACGAATACAATGCTGAAGCAGTATCCACTACTGTAAAACATGCAGAAAGAGATGGAAGTGTTTCGCATGGTTTATTTCGTATACCAGGTTATGTAGCTTCACTAAAAAGTAAAAAAGTTAAAGCAAACGCAAGACCAACAAGCACCTACTTAACACAAAATGCAATACGTGTTGATGGTGATTTTGGATTTGCTCCAACTGCAATAAAAGTTGGCATACCAAGTTTAGTAGATACTACAAAAAAACACGGAGTAGGTGTTTTAACAATTACTAACACTCACCACTTTGCAGCACTATGGCATGAAACAGAGGCTTTAGCTGAAAATAATTTAATAGGAATAGCTTGTACTGCATATAAACCAAGCGTTGCTCCAGCAGGAGCTAAGAAACCACTTTTTGGAACTAATCCCATTTCTTTTGCTTGGCCGAGAAAAAATAATACTCCGGTAGTATATGATATGGCTACTTCAACAATGGCAATGGGAGAAGTGCAAGTTGCAGCCCGAGACGGACACAAAGTTCCATACGGTACAGGACTTAACAAAGAAGGTGAAAAAACAGATGATCCATCTCAAATAGCAAATGGTGGAGTTCTTTTGACTTTTGGTGATTATAAAGGTTCCGCAATTGCAATGATGATTGAGCTTTTAGCAGCTGGTCTTGTAGGTGATTTATTTAGCTATGAAGCCAAAGAAGAAGATAACAATGATGGAGGACCTGCTAGAGGGGGTGAGTTTATTATGGCATTATCACCTGAATTAATAGCAGGAAAAAATTGGAATGAACATGCAGAAAGTTTTTTTGAACAAATGACTTCTTTGGAAGGAGTTCGTTTACCAGGAGAAAGAAGACACAATAATAGGAAGAATGAAGGTCCAAGAGAAATTAATACTAGCTTAGTAGAAAAGATAAATAGTTTAATATAAATCTTTTTAAAAATGGATGAAATTAAAAATAATTTTCTTAAACATATTGAAAATGGTATTTGTAATGGTGCTGAGTGGAAAATTATTTCAAAAAATAATATTTATCATGACTCTGTTGGTTTTAGAGATTTAAGCAAAAACCAACCTTTTAGTAAAGATTTAATATATAGAATTTGGTCCATGACAAAACCTGTCATATCAATTGCAACAATGCAACTCGTTGAAAAGAACTACCTGTCATTAGATAGTACAATTGATAGTTTTCTTCCGCAGTTTCAAGAAGTAAAAATCTTAAATAAAAATGCTAATAATATTAATGAGTTTTATATATCAAATAATATTCCAACAATTAGACAATTGCTTCTCCATACGGCTGGTTTTACATACAATAGCAGTGACAATATAATCGGTGAAGAATATGAAAAAAGAAAAATATTTCTTCCAGGAGACACGACTTTAGAAGAAGAAATAGATAATGTATCTAAATTACCTCTTCTTTTTGATCCAGGATCACAATGGCACTATTCAGTTTCAATAGATATTTTAGCAAGAATACTGGAAATTATTACAAAAGATAAACTTATCAATATTTTAAAAGAAAATATTTTCCATCCACTTGAAATGCATTCAACTGATTTTTTTATAGACGAAAGTCAAAATAGCAGTTTAGTAGAAACTTTAGAATTTTCTAAAAAAAATAAACAAATACAAAACTTAAGTTTAGAGGGTAGAAAATTAATTAATTATTTTTATCCTTTAAACAACAGAGAATATTCAAGGGGAGGACATGGATTATTTTCCACAGCTAATGATTATTCTAAGTTTGCACGTATGCTAATAAACGGAAAAAATAATAAAGAAAAACAATTATTAAGTTTGGAAACACTGATCAATATGAGATCAAATAATTTAGATAAAAAACTGTTTCCACTTGAAATTACATCTGTAAATACAATTAAAGATGAAAAATACATTAATGATTTGAACGGTTATGGTTGGGGTTTAGGTTTTAGAATTTTAATGCATAATACAGAAAGTAATCAATTTGGAAACATTGGAGAATTTGGTTGGTCAGGATATGCATCAACGTATTTTTTAGTCGATCCCATAAATCAAATATCAGCTGTTTTAATGATGCAAATAATTGATGGAGACAGAGTGCTTAAACAAGACTTTTATGACTCAATTTTTAAAAATTTGGATAGAATTTGAGACTCTCCTCAACATATATCGGAATTATATTTGCAATATTAGCCTATTTTTCTTTTAGTTTATTAGATACAATTCAAAAAACAGCCGTTGTATACCATTCTATCTCTCAGATATTATTCTTGAAATATTTTTTTACTTTATTTCTATCTATTGCTGAGTCATTTAGAAAAAAAAATAATACTTTTTATAAAACTAAAAATTTAAAATTACAAATTACGAGAAGTGTGTTATCGATTATTGAATCAGGGTGCTTTGTTTTATCTTTTCGGTATTTAACTTTAGCTGATGCCCACAGTATTGGCTCATTAACTCCTGTGATAGTTGTTGCTTTATCTGCTATAATATTAAGAGAACATGTAAATTTGAGGACGTGGGTTGCAATCTTTTTTGGTTTCTTGGGTGTTTTAATAATTATGCGTCCTGGATTATCTATATTCGACCCAAAATCACTAATACCACTAGGGGCAGCATTTTTTCTAAGTCTATATCAAATTGTTACAAGAAAAGCCTCAGAATATGATACCTCAGAAACATCACTACTTTACACTTCAATTGTTGGTATTGTGTTGATGTCTTTCTTAATGCCATTTTTTTGGTATCCAATGCAATCTTTTTCATACCTTTTGTTTCTAGGAGTCGGCCTTTTCTTTTCTTTAGGAATTTATTTTCAGATAATTGCGCTTGGTTTTACAAAAGCAAGTATTGTTCAGCCATTTCATTACACTTTAATTTTGTGGGCAATAATATTAGGATATATATTTTATGATGACTTTCCTGATGTTTACACAATTGTTGGTGCATCAATAATTACTTTATCTGGTATTTATGTTTTGATGAACAGGCAATCTTCTGAATAAATTAATTGTAATAAAAGTTAATTTTAATAATATAATCATATGTATATAGGTATTGATCTCGGAACCTCATCTGTAAAAATGATTTTAATAGATAGCAATCAAAATATTATTGCTACTGCTAATTCAGGTCTTACAGTTCAAAGTCCTAAAGATGGCTATAACGAACAAAATCCGCAAGAATGGGTAAATGCTACTATGGAATGTTTCGAGTCACTAAAATTGCAAAAGCCTATTGAATTTTGCGAATCTATTTCTATGGGAATATCAGGTCATATGCATGGAGTAACTCTTGTTGATAAGAATGGCGAAGTCATCAGACCATGTATCCTTTGGAATGATACTCGTTCCCATGAGGAGTGTATTGAATTTGAAAATCAAGGAATTGATGTAAGATCAATATCAGGCAATATCACAATGCCTGGTTTTACTGCTCCCAAAATAAACTGGATTAAGAAGCATGAAAGTGAAAATTTCTCAAAAATTTTTAAAGTACTATTACCTAAAGATTATTTAAGGTTCTATTTAACTGGAGAATATTTCTCTGAAATGTCTGATGCATCAGGAACTTTGTGGTTAGATATCAAAAAAAGAAAATGGTCAGAAAATTTATTGTCCTGTTCTTTTCTAGAAGAAAAACATATGCCAAAGCTTGTAGAAGGAAATGAGGAGGCAGGAACTCTTAAAAATAAATTTAAAGAAAAATTTAATTTTAAAAATACCGTTACTATTGTTGGGGGTGCTGGAGATAATGCAGCAGCAGCAGCGGGTATGGGTATTACTGAGCAGAATCAGTCCTTTATTTCACTTGGAACTTCAGGTGTATTTTTTACACCAACTCAAAATTTTTTAAGTAATACTGGAGATGCAGTTCATTCATTTTGTCATTGTTTGCCAAATAAATGGCATTTAATGTCAGTCATGTTAAGCGCAAGTAATTGTTTAGATTGGATTTGCTCCATCACTAATACATCAATTGGTGAAGCTCTTAACAATGTAGAAGAATACTTTTTTAATACAAATGATCTTATGAATTCTTCATTTTTTTTACCATATTTATCTGGAGAGAGAACACCACATAATGATCCATATATCCGCGGATCTTTTCATTCTATGAAAACAACTACTAATTCGGCAAATTTACAATACGCTGTTATAGAAGGAATAAGTTTTGGTATTCTTGATGGTGTAAATTCAATACTTAAGGTTAATAACAACTTTGAAAAAATTTTTATGGTTGGAGGTGGTTCAAAAAGCAAATTTTGGATCGAAATACTTGCATCATTATTAAATAGAAAACTTAGTGTATGTGATCAAAGTGAATTTGGAGCTGCCCTTGGAGTTGCTAGACTGGCAATGTATGTTGACAAGAAAAACCTAAGTAATGATAATATTATAAAAGAAATAAAAATTAGTGAAACCTTTAATCCTAATCAAGACAAAATTGATATTCTGTTAAAACGTTATAGTCTTTGGAAAGATTTATACTCCTCAAATAAAAAAATAGCCTCTAATCTTTTAGCATAATATTTGTAGCGTTATTTGCTATTGCCATTGCAGGTGCATTTGTATTCGCAGCAACAATATTTGGCATCATGGAAACATCAAATACTCTTAAGTTATCAATTCCTTTAACTTGAAGCTTAGTATTTAAAACTGCTAATTTGTCATCATCTTTTCCCATCTTGCAAGTGCCAACTGGATGCCAATTAGTCTTAATCATTTTTTTACAGTAATTAATTAGTGAGTCATCATCATTAATATTTTTTCCTGGCAGTATTTCTTCTAAAATAATATCTGATAAAGGTTTTGTTTTTATAATTTTTCTGGACAACTTCAAACACTGCTAAAATGGGTGCAGAT
>MDSW01188170.1_pt1 | contig 13297 bp, 10 predicted proteins | sample 811171 | NCBI WGS metagenome assembly MDSW01 (sample SAMN05326641, study PRJNA326480) | marine metagenome | isolation source: seawater | place: Atlantic Ocean: North West | collected 2012 | reverse complement strand
TACGCAATCAATGGCGATGGTACTAATGTTACAGGGTTTCCATTATCGCTAGATGAAAAAGTGCAACGCGGTGTTGCTTTAGCTGATTTTAATGATAATGGTAAAATGGATATTGTTGTTGGTACTGATGATGAGTTTGTTCATCTTATTTTAGATGATGGGACGATTGCATGGTCATACGAAACAGGTGGTGACATCAGAGTTGCACCTACAGTATTAGAACTTGATACTGGTGAGCTTATTGTTTTAGCTGGCTCAAAAGATGATAATTTTTATGGTTTTAACAGTGATGGAACGGTTCGATTTATAGTAGAAACAGATGATGATATTGCAACTGAAGCAAGTATTGTTGATATAGATGGTATTGGTCCAATCATTTTCTTTGCTTCAGGAGATTTTGTTTATGCTGTAGAATCAAATGGTAATTCTTTTGGTAATTGGCCTATGGATTTAGGTGCTGAAGTAGTTAGTTCGATAACATTTGCAAATGTAGAAGGTTACGGTTGGCCTGTTGTTATGTTTGGTGATGATAGTGGTAAAGCACATATATATTCAATGAATGGAGAAGCTTACAATAATTTTCCAATTTCATATAGTTTCCCGTTTAAAGGATCACCAACGGTTTTAGATACTGATGCAGACGGTGATTTAGAGCTTATTATAGGTTCAACACAAACTCTAACTAATATTGATATAAAAGAAGCTGGTAATGTTGACGGTATGTGGGATACACACAGAGCTAATATGGCAAGAACAGGTTATTATAAGAGTACAGTTGAAGCATTAAGTGTTAATGATGGAATTCAAGATTATGAATTTGCAATATTAAATGCATACCCTAATCCATTTAATCCATCAGTAACTATTAATTATATTATAAATGATCCTTCAAATGTTGAAATAAATATTGTTAATTTAGAGGGAAAAGTTGTTGAAGTGTTGGAATCCTCATTTAAATCTGAAGGAAATCATTCAGTAGTTTGGAACCCAACAGATATAGCAAGTGGTGTTTATTTTGTTAATGTTTCATCTGAAAATATGAAAGATTCACATAAATTAATGTTTTTGAAGTAGTCATTTATTTGATTTATTTAAAGACCAGCTATAAAGTTCGTAATCAATAATATCTTTAATAGAACCTTTTACCTTATTTTGTATCATATTGTTTTTAAATGATTCAAGATTTATTGCGTTATTGTTTAAATCTTGATCCATAACAATAGTTGGAAATGTATCATTATTTTTTTCTTTTCTAATTTTCTTTGCTTCAGTTTCAAATCGTTTTGAATTTCCTGCAACTGTTCCAGTAATAGCAGTTTTCTTAAAATTTGGTGGACCTTGAAGCCCAATTAAACCTTTACCTGATGATAACCCTATATCATATCTTATATTTTGATCTATTTTAGAATTAATTTCTAAATATAAAGTTGTAGATAGTAAGTGAGCAAAAGTTAATGCTTCATTTCTAATAATATTTTCTTGTTTATCTTTGCCATAAAATATTATAAATAATTCATCAGCCGTCCAATCAGCATAATACTGACCATTTATATGAAGTTTGTCAAGATACTTATATATTATAGTATAAAATTTTTCAAGCATATCTTCAACTTTATTTCTGCTACTTTCATTTGTAATATTTTGATAATTTCTCCAATCAGCACAAAGACAAACAGCATAATATTCTTTAGTTGGAAACAATGTATTTATATCTAAGTTTTCATCAGAAATACTCATTAGTCTTGCAAATTTATTTGGTAAAAGTGACGATAAGTAATCATATTTATTAATAATAGATAGCATAAATTCATGTCTATAATAAATACATATTCCCCATGAAACTATATGGAATATAATTAATTTAATTATATCAGAAGATATAGCTGGTTTTAAAAGGCTTATGCAAAATAATGTGATTATAGAAATAATACCTAAGGCATATTGTTCTCTATAAAACTTGTGAATGAAAATATTTGAAATAATAATAACAAAAAAAGTTGCTAAAAGTAAGATAAGATAATATTCTTCATTTGAGTCTGCTTTATATAAAAAATAACTATAGGCTAAATTATAGGATAAAGGAGGGATAAGTATAAAAACATTAACAATCATTTTAGTTTTATACTTTAAAAATTTAAAAATAATAACAATTAAAAGTATATATAAACTCATTAATAAAGCTCTCATAGAAACATATATTTCAGGATTTTCATATAATAAATAATCAAATGGAATTAATAATGATGTTATAGCTAAAGCTAGAATTGAAAAATATCTCATGTAATATATTGAATTAGATTTAATCCATTCTTCATAAAGACGATTAAATTTATCAGCTCTATAAGGTTCTAGAGATTTTTTTATATACCTGTTCATAAGATTTAATATAATAATTAATTATGTTAATTGTGATTAACAATTTAAAACTAACCAAGATATATTCTAATTATTAATTAAATTTTATAAATTAAAGCGGTACCTGAAATTTTTATGATACTTTCAGATGTTGAAGTACCTTTTAAAATATATTTACTATCTGTTATTTTATCTAAGCTCTCTATTTTAAAGTCTTGGTACACATTATTTTTTTTTCTTACCATACCGGTCATATCTATATCAGTTTTGATTGGCCATATTTTAAATTTTTCAGGTTCATTTGGAAGATATTTAATATCAAAATGCTTACACATTAATACATAGATCATTTTTTGAAGATTAACTAAAGCACTTAGAAAAATAAAATGATCTGGACTTTTTAACATATCTGTTTGATATTTACGATCAAAATAAACTTCAACTTTTCTACTGTTTACTATATATTTTTTTATGATTAATTTTTCACTTACATATTTATTGGGCATAACATTAAATTGTAAAAAATTTTCTGAATTTTCATAGATAGTCGTACTTTCATCATTAAATGTAGTACTATATTTTTTTTCAATATTTAATTGCATAGTTAACTTTTAATTATATTTGGTAAAAACATACCAGTATCACTTTTGTATTTTCTATATTTTGGAAATTTTTTCAAAATAGCTTTCTCTTCAACAAAGGCAGATAATAAATAGTATATAAATAGTATTAATGTATTAATCAAAATAAGTGCAGAACCGCTTGATAAAAATATACCTAACATAAGTATTAAATTTGCAGTGTAAATAGGATGCCTAATTACTGAATAGATTCCTTTTGTATTGATAGATTTTGGAAGAAAAGAATCATAACAAGGGCTGTAATTTTTACCTAGACTAAATCTAGCTATTGAAAACATAGAAATACCTAGACCAGATATAGAAATACCTAGATATATTAGAAAGTCTGAATTATGATATAATTTATATAAAATAGAATGGTCATACCACAAACTAGAAACACATATTATTAAGGTACTAATTTGTAAAATTTTATATATATACATAAATGATTTATATGAGTGAATTTGAGATGTTTTGTTATTATAGTTATTATTTGCCTTAGAATACATCACAATTGAAATAAGTCCAATAGTTATATAGAATATTGAGGCTACTATATTAGTATTTAGATTTTCCATACTATTCGTCCATTCTTGTTCTTTTGTCTCTATTTAAATAATCATGCTCAATAAGCCAATCTTCAACAATTTTTATAAATTGGCTATTTAATGATCTATAATTTCTTCCAGCAATACCCTTAACTGTATCCCATACATGGTCAGGCATGCGAATAGATCTATTCACATAATCTTTAGTTTTTTTTGGTTTCATCCGCGACGTAATGTATATAAAAATATTTATTAATAGCAACTAATAGTTAAAAATAGTTATTCTAAAATAAATTTTTTTATATGATAAATAGATCAGATATTATTTTATCAGCAAATAATATAGCATCATCTGTTAATCGAACCTGATTTCCATCAAAAATAAAATAGGAAATATTTGAATTAGTAATTAAATGGAGTTTAAAATCATCTTTATTTAAAAGATTATTTTTTGTATAGTCAAATCCATTTATTAATCTTAAGCCGTTCATTATTAACTCGTTAAAATTATCCTTTGATGATAATATTTCTTTTGTTTGAATAGGGCTTATATTTTGTTTTAAAGATTCTAAATAGTAGTCTATTGATCGTTTATTCCACCATCTTGTTTCTCCATCATAGCCATGAGCACCAGGACCAAATGCTAAGTAGGGATTCAATTTCCAATAATGAAGATTGTGTTTGCAATGCAAATCTTTTTTAGAAAAATTAGAAATTTCATAATGCAAATAACCATGTTTATCTAAATAATCAATTGTAGTCAAAAACATTTTTTTATCTAAACTTGAAGATGGCATAGCAATTGTTTTATTTTTAACCATACTATTTAGTACTGTATTTTTTTCCACTGTAAGTGAATATGCTGAAATATGAGTTGGTGAAATACTGGTTATATTTTTTAAGTCGTTTTTCCATTCTTCTATAGTTTGGTTTGGAATATCATAAATCAAATCTATGTTAATGTTTTCAAATCCAGCTTTTTGTGCATTATTATATGTATTTATTGAATCTTTTGAATTATGTAATCTTCCTAAAAACTTTAGATGTTTATCATTAAAACTTTGGAAACCAATTGATAATCTATTGACACCTAATTTTCTAAAATTTACTAATTTATCAAAACTAATTTCACCTGGATTACATTCAAGTGTTATTTCGCAGTTGTTACTAATTTTAAAATTTTCATTTAAATTATACATTATTGATTCCAATTGATCAGGTTTAAGAACTGATGGTGTACCACCACCAAAAAAAATTGTGTCAAATTCATAATTTGATAGTTTATTTTTATTTAGATTTATTTCTTTTGAAATGCAACTAACAAAATCATTAATACTATCATCTCTATTAGTTATTGAATAAAAATCACAATAAATACATTTTGTTTTGCAGAATGGTATGTGTAAGTAAATACCTGCTTTATTCATTGATTTTATTAAAACAATAAATGATACCTTCTCCAATCATCCAAATAATCAAAATAATCAGAGTTCCATTTATTAAAGTTAAAAGATTAGATGTTGATTGATTAAAACGCAAAACTAATGCAAACAACGCAATTATCATAATGAAGATCATTGGAATCAAGATTGGTATAATATTTTTATTTCTTTTCCAAAAATATATTGATAATATCATCAAAGTTAAAGCAGCTAACATTTGATTGCTAGCTCCAAAAGTTGTCCATAATTCATTTCGAAGAGCATCATTAGTAGCAATAAAATATGCTGGAATTACAGATATTAATGTAGATATAAATTTATTTTTAAATAATTTTAGTTTTGTTGCTCCACCAAATTCTGCAATAATATATCGTTGTATTCTTGTTGCAGAATCAAGTGTAGTAGCCGCAAATGATACTACAAGAACTGCTATAAGTGTATCAGCCAATGATTCAGATAATCCAATTTGCTGAATTAGACTTGAACTTCCTTTAACAAAATATTTAACAGGGTGTAATTTTTCTAAGGTGCAGGAACTGTTCCATGGTAAACAGAATTCAGTATTTGCACCACTTGCGAAAGAAATGCCAGCAACAGCAGCAATAGTAGCAGCTAAAGCTAAAGAACCTTCACCCAATGTTGCTCCATATCCTATTAATCTAGCATCTTTCATTTTATTAATTTGTTTTGATGTAGTTCCTGAAGAAACAAGGCCATGAAAACCACTTATTGCACCACAAGCAATAGTGACAAATAAGAATGGAATCATAGGTGGTCCTTGTTTTGTATTAGTAACAGCTGGAGCAATAATATCCGGTTGAATAATAAATATTGATAGAAAAATTAAACTTAATCCAACAATTAATTGATGGCTATTGATATAGTCTCTTGGTTGTAATAGAATCCAAACAGGAATTAAACTAGCTATTGATGAATATATAAAAAGTAAAATTATCCAAGTATGTTTAACATTAGTAACTCCTACAGTTTCTAAATTTATAGGATTGTATGTACCTATCCATACAAAAAGATATAACACTCCAAGAGCTATAACTGATGGGATAAATGCATTTATCTTTCTTTTATAAATGAGAAACCCAATAATCATAGCAATAATTATTTCAATATTAATTGGTAAAACAGATTCAGGGTATTCTGTAAAAAGCCATGCTATTGCATTTGCAAATACAGCTAGTACTAGCCAAGTTAAACACATTATAAAAATTAGAAACATGATTCTAATTCTTTTATTTATTACCTGTGAGGAAATATCAGCAACAGATTTACCTTTTTCTTTTAAGCTTAAAACAAGTGCTCCAAAATCATGTACAGCTCCCATAAAAACTGTACCCAAAACAACCCAAATAATTGCTGGAAGCCACCCCCAATATACAGCAATACAAGGCCCAATAATAGGTGCAGCTCCAGCTATAGAAGTAAAATGATGCCCAAAAAGTACATGTTTGTTTGTTGGAACAAAATCTAATCCATCATTAAATTCATGCGCTGGTGTAAGTTGACTGTTATCTAAATTGAAAATTTTTTTTGAAATAAATCGACTATAAAATTTATATCCAAAATAAAAACTTAATAACGCTAAAAATGTTAAAATTGCTGAATTCATTTATATTTAAAAAAATATTTATTCAAATTTAAAAATTTTTGATTAATTATTTAATTATAATCTATATATTTAATCATTCCAATAAATAAATATTTACGGTAAAATGAATATCGAACAAAAGTCTATTAACGTTGCCAAGGGTCTGATAATGGATACTGTTAGAAAGGCTAACTCTGGTCATACAGGTGGTCCACTTTCTTCTCTTGATTTTGCATATGTTTTATATAAGGATTTTTTAAAATTTGATCCAGATAATCCAAATTGGTTTAATAGAGATAGATTTGTATTATCAGTTGGACATGAATCAGCATTATTATATACTTTATTATGTTATGTTGGCTGGCTAAATATTGAAGATTTACAAAAATTTAGACAATTAAATTCCAAAACACCTGGACATCCTGAAAGAGGTTTAACTCCTGGAGTTGAAGCCACAACTGGACCACTTGGTCAGGGTATTGGAAATGCTGTTGGAATGGCAGTAGCTGAATGTATTCTACAGTCAACTTTTGGTAAAGATTTAGTTAATCATTATACTTACGTATTGCATGGTGATGGTGATATACAAGAACCAGTAGCACAAGGTGCTATTGCGATAGCAGGTCATTGGGGTTTGGGAAAACTTATAGCATATTATGATGCGAATGATGCTCAAATTTCAGGAAAAGTAAGCAGATCTGATTCTACTAATTATGAATTAATGTATAAAAGCCATGGATGGCAGGTTATTAAAGTAGATGGACATAATAGAGATGAAATTAGATCAGCTATAAGAAAAGCTCAAATGGAGTATGAAAAACCAACTGTCATCATTGGTGAGACTATCATGGCTCAAGGGTGCGCATCAATGGAAGGTGATCATAATACTCATGGAGCACCACTACCTCCAGAAGAAATAAAAGCTACAAAAGATAATTTAGGATTAGACTCAAATAAATTTTTTCATTTACCAAATGATGTTATTGATGATTTTAGAAGTTCTTATGATTATGCAAGAGAAGAAGTTAAAGCTTGGGAATTAAATCTTAAAAATAAATTAAATGATTCTTCATTTAAACTAAAATGGAATTTAGCTATTAATGAAATTATTCCTGATATGGAATGGCCTACCTATGAGCCAGGACAAGATATTGCAACTAGGAAAGTATGGGGCTCAGTTATTGAAAAATTAGCACTAGTTAAGAATACACTTGTAGGTGGTTCTGCTGATTTAGAACCATCAAATGTTACAGCTGGTTTTGCAAATTTAGTAAATGATTTTAATAAAGATAACCATTCAGGAAGAAACTTTGCTTATGGTGTAAGAGAATTTCCTATGGGAACAATAAATAATGGAATTGCACAACACGGAGGCTTGAAAGTTTTTGGGGCAACTTTTTTTGTTTTTTCAGATTATGAAAGACCAGCATTAAGGCTTAGAGCTTTACAAGAATTACCAGTTATATCTGAGTATACGCATGATTCCATATTTGTTGGAGAAGATGGACCAACTCATCAACCTGTTGAGCATATTATGGCATGCAGAATGATACCAAATTTATTAGTTTTAAGACCTTGTGATGCAAATGAGGCTGTAGTTGCTTCTAAGCTAGCATTTGAACAAACTAAATATCCATCGTTAATACTATTAACAAGACAAAAAATTCCTGTATTTGATAGAAAAATTTATCCTAGCGCTGATAATTTATTAAAAGGTGGATATGTTATGAAAGATTGTGATTCAAAATCTGATGTAACAATTTTTTGTTCAGGTTCAGAGGTCTGGGTTGCTTTAGAAGTAGCAGAAAAATTATCAAATTTAAAAGTTAGAGTTGTTAATATGCCTTGCTGGGAACTTTTTGATAAACAATCTGAAGAATATAGAACAATTGTACTGGGTAATTCAAATAGCCTAAAAGTATCTATTGAGGCAGGAGTAACAATGGGTTGGCAGAAGTTCACTGGAACTAAGGGATTAAATTTTGGAGTTGATACTTTTGGAGAATCTGCACCTGGTCATACAGTTGCTGAAAAGTTTGGACTTACTTCAGAAAATATATCTAATTCAATTCTTGATTATCTTAAGAAATAAAAATCTAATTTTATTATTTAAATTATTTTTTGTAAGTTATGTGCCCTAATTGTATGTTTAATTAGATTTTAATTGTCAGGAGTATGAGGAGAACAAATGGCAAAATGGACTAAAAATACATTTATTAAGAAAACCAAAAATAATTGTTTATCGCATGTTTCAATGATTTTGATGGACTTAATTAAGTTTTCAGAAGATAATGCTGACCAAATAGTTTGGGGAAATGGTGATCAGTATGGTACTATGACCTTCAAATGTAAGTCAATTGATCATGGTTTTATTCCCCTATTTTATATTACAACACATGGAAGAATTAAAATTTCTCTAAATTTGTTAAGAACAAAAGTTAAACAGCCAGAGATAATTAGAGATTTTCAGTTAAAACTAGAATCTAATTTTTTAATGGACTTTGACGCTGAAGATTACCCAAGTGATGTATATCATTCATTAGAAGATTTATTCACAATGAGATCTGAAGTTAGTAGATTCACAAGTACGATTCAAAGTGTATCCGCTCGCTTACATCAATAAACACCTTTCTTTACTTATACTTTGTTTGTATTTTTGGTAATAGCAATTAATTATCAATAAATGAATAAGATATTTTATAAAATAATTTTATTTATAAGTTTTATTTTATCAAATGAAGCTCCTGAATGGTCTGTAATTCCTAATCAGAATATAAATGAGGATTGTCATCAAATCAATAATTGCAGTGGCTTTCCAATAGATTTAAATAATTTTTTATCAGACCCTGATAGTGATGATTTATCCGTTACTGCTGCAGACATTGAAAATTTATTTGTTAGTATTAATCAAGATTTGATATTGTCTATTACTCCAGATGATAATTTTTTTACTGAAAATCCACTTGAAATACAGTTAGAAGCTTCTGATGGTATATTAAGTGCTTATACATCTTTTAATTTAACCATTAACCCAGTAAATGATGAGCCTGTTATTAATTCACTAGTTTCAGATTTAATATATGATGAAGATTGTTGCGCAGACACAGGTATTGAACTTAGTTTAGATCAATTTAATACCACTGATGTAGATAATCAGATTAATGATTTAACTTTAAAAATTTCAGAAGATGATATACCTGATGATGCTGATTATACATATGATGGGTTAACGATTTATCCTACACAACATTACTTTGGTGATCTAAGCATACCGGTTATAGTTGAAGATTTAGAATCTCAAAGTGATATTTTTCCATGCGTTATTACCATTAACCCAGTAAATGATGAGCCTGTTTTTGAAACTGAGATTGGCAATATTGTTATAAATGAGGATGAATCTTATAATGAGCAATGGACATCACTCATATCTTCTGGTCCTTATGAGAATGATAATATTTTCTTTAATATTGGTTTTACAAATAATGATTTAATAAGCTCAGCAACTTTATCTCCTACAGGTATATTAGACATACAACCTGAACAAGATGCTAATGGACAAACCGATTTTACAGTTAGAATTACTGATGATGGTGAAGGATTTTTATTTACTGAGCAAACCTTTACATTAACCATTAACCCAGTAAATGATGAGCCATATTTTTCAATTAATAGTGAATTTTTTGTGATTGATGAAGACTCCGAACCAGTAGATTCTATTTTTATTTATGCTATACATCCAGGGGGAGGAAATGGAATATTTAAAGAAATTGATGATAGTTTATGGTTTGAAATAAGTGATTATGACACTGATTTATTTAATGTTCTAAATCAACCAAATATTAATATTCATTTAGAAAATCAGGGAATTTTATCTTTTGATTTAGAAAATAATTTTAATGGAAACACTGATTTAGTTGTGACTTTATATGATGATGGTTCTTCTTCAACACCATTTAATGATCAATCATCAAGTTTAAAAACTGTCAATGTACAAGTAAATCAAATTAATGATTCACCTAAAATATTTTCGATATATGAAAAATTATACAACTATCAATCTGATCAAACTACTTTTAGTGAAGATAGTATTTTTTTTAGATATTCTTATCAACCTTTTTTTGAAAATTCTGAACTAACGGCAAATCAATTACGTTTCAAATGGCAAAGAATTGACAGTTTAGATATTGATATTGATCCAAGAATTAATAAAGATATTTTAATTGATAGTATCTATTATAGATTAGAAATGTTTAGTGTTGATGATGTTATAATTTTAGATACTTTAACATATGATCCAAATAGTGAAATTGATACAATATCAGTTGATATTGACCTATCAAGTGAAAATTATAATATTGATTTATCTGGTAATACAGAATATAATTGGAGAGTAGTTACACAAAATTTTCAAAATGATATATATGGTAATGATCCTTCCATAATATCTGATAATGATAATTTTTCATTTAAAGTTGATTTAATTTTACCAGAGCTTGACATGCATTTTTTAAATGATGATATATTTACTGAGCATTTTGATTTATATATGCAATCAAATGATAATTTAACTGATTTTAATGGATTTAACAGACCATTAAAACTTTGGATATACTATAATTCTGTAGAGTCTCAACCAGAGATATTGTTTCCCGATTTAAAAGATACAATTAATAATATATACTATTTATCTCATAATTTTATACACCCAGGAGAAATAAGTTTAATTTATCAAATGAGAGATAAGGCTGCTAATATTAATCAAGATTCAATTAATGTTTCTTACGGATTAATCAATCATGAATCCGATTTTAATTTATCATTTAATCAAAATATGATTAATTTAAATCTGCCTGAAAATGCAATTAATTTTACTAGACCTTGTTTAATTAAAAATGTTGAAGTTGATAATCATTCATCATTAATTCAAATAACTAAACCAATTAGGATTTATCCAGAGATTATTGATTTAAATGTTGATGCTACTTTATCATTTAATTTAGAGCTTATTCCTAATCAATATGATGTTAACAAATGTTCTATTTACAGGTATGAAAGTGGTCATTGGGTTTTCAATCGAACAATTTTAGACAATAATTTTTTATCTACAGAAATTAGTAAGTTTGGTATTTATACCATTATGTATGATGAGCTTAATAATACTTTAAATTATCCACATGAATATATGTTAATACAAAATCATCCAAATCCATTTAATCCAAATACAAAAATTAATTTTTTTATACCCAAAAAAAATAATATCAACATAAACATATATAATATTAAGGGGGATAAAATTAAAAATTTATTTAATGGTGATATTGAAATTGGCTATCATTCAATTAACTGGGATGGTAAAAATGATAATGGAAATGAATTACCATCTGGTGTTTATTTTTTAAAATTAAATTATGATAATAAATTTATAACAAGTAAACTTGTAAAGATGAAATGAAAATTAAATTTTCAATTATACTATTTTTTTTATTTTCTTCATGTTCTGATTATCTTGAACAAGAAGAAATCCTAGATTATGAAGAATATTTATATCAGGGTTGGGTAGCATTTGAGACAGTTAACATTGAAAATAAATTTTCAAAAGATAGCTCTAATTCTTATTACTATGAGTTAGCTATTGATATGTTTGAAGTATCTGAACTTGCAATAAATTATGAATTTTTATCTCAAAACTTATTAGGTCCACATTATAAATCTTATACTGGTCTTGGATGGTCTGAATTATATTATTCTTCTGAATTTTTAAATCAAGACAAGCATTATAAACGAGACTCGCTTAGATTAGAATCTAAAAGTCATTTTGATAAAGCTTTAATTAACTTGGACTCTCAAATAGAAAGCACTAATATTTTATCCCAAGATAAATGTGATTTATATTCAGGCTTATCATACGTTCACTATTACAGTGGTTTAGATCAATTTGAATTTGATTCAAGTCTATTTTTTTCAAATTTATTAATTAATGAGTGCCCAGAATATACTTTTTCACATGATGAATTAGATATTAGAAATATACATTATTTAAGGGGAAAAATTTTCTTATATCAAGACTCATTTTCTGAAGCCTGCATTGAAATGACAAATGCAAATAATTGTTCATGTGATTATAATAATGTTGATATAAATATTCTATTGGATTGTTTTGAAGAATTTTCTACTGGTAATTAACCGTATACATTTTGTTACACTATAAGATTACAATTATATTTAATATTAACTTAACAAATTCAATCTAAAAGGTAGGTATTATGTTTAAATATTGTTTACTATTTTTATTATCTCTAATTATTTCAACAGAGCTTCCTCAAGGTTTAACTGAATGGGAGAAAAATAATATGCATTTAATTGAGGAGATGCGATTTAGAACCGATCCGCCTCCAGGTCCTATAAGAAGCATTGCTGAATATGAACCTATGCAGGGCGTACTTATAAGATATCCATTTGGTATTTCAACCTCATTAATTAGAGAAATGGCAGAAGATGTAATTATCTACTGTTTAGTATCTTCTGGACTTCAAAATAGTGCATATAATTCAATGAATAATGCAGGTGTAAATATGAATAATGTTGAGTTCATTACGGGTTCTACTAATTCTTATTGGACAAGAGATTATGGTCCATGGTGGATTGTTGATGGTAATGGTGATTATGCGATTGTTGATTTTGCTTATAACCGTCCTCGTCCATCTGATAATCAAGCTCCATCTAAAG
>MDSW01222223.1_pt1 | contig 13298 bp, 5 predicted proteins | sample 811171 | NCBI WGS metagenome assembly MDSW01 (sample SAMN05326641, study PRJNA326480) | marine metagenome | isolation source: seawater | place: Atlantic Ocean: North West | collected 2012 | reverse complement strand
TCCTCATCCTCCTCATCCTCCTCATCCTCCTCATCCTCCCCACCTCCCTTATTCAACGCAGTCGAGCTCTTCTCAATTTTTGTTTTTTTATTCGGGGTCCATGATTCATTCTCACTTTCCTCATCTTCACTACAATCAGTTACGAAGCTGGATTCGTAAGAACATTTGGAATTTTCCTCAGAATACTCAGACTCTTCGTCTTCGTACACTTGCTTGTTTTCTTGAGCATCTAAAACCTCACTTTTAAATTCCGAATCAATCTTATTTGCAATGTTCTGGAACAACTCAGACTGCTCGGAACACTCTTCCCATTCCAGTTGCTTTTTGATCTGCTCTCGTGCGGATACAGCGGAGTTTCTCGCTGGTCTCTTTTGCGACGTTTGTCGATTCACAACCTTTTCATTTGTGGGTTGGATGTGAACAGATGTTGTTGAAAAAGAACCCTCCATGTCATGGTGTTTTTAGAAAAACACACAGAAACGAGACATATTGTGTCACGAATATTTTTTTGTTCTAATTTCAAATTCACCGTTATTTAAAATGCAGTAATAGTATTATTGTGTGAGTAATATATGTCTGACATCAATACCAAAAAACTGAGAATGGGAAAAAAAAAATAGAAGAAATAAACACCCCAAAAAATTGACAGCAAAAGTGAACACACAACTGCTATAACAAAAAACACCACAAACGCTACGTGTACTTTTATTACAATGCATAAAAAAAGGATATATACTAAAGTTACTATGTCTAGTATTTAAATAAACAAGTTAAACATTAATTGTAAATACAAATAGCATTTTGAGAATTTTGTTTGTAATATGTCTGCTCACGGGCACGATTGCGTTTCACGACGAACACATTGACGACTTTACATGCCGGGACTGTCCCCGTGATAGCTTTTGTGTCGACAATGCTCGTTATTACTGCCCACCTAACAGCACGGCAATTGCATTTGCCGATTCACTCGAGGACTGCATTTGCAACCCCGGGTATAATCGAACCGCTGAATTTGAAAATCAAGTCTGCGTCGTCGGTCAGCCCCCGTATTATTATTACGAGGGGATACAATATTCTTGTCCGGGACATGGCGATGGTAGGAAAGTCACAGTGAACCCATTGAGCTACGAGATTCAACACTGCGTCTGCACACCTGGATATTTCGGAGTTTCCGGGTCGACAGAGGCGTGTGAGATTTGCGCTGTGAACTTTTACAGTGAGATTTATAACACCACGCAGTGCTCTGAATGCAGTTCTAATAGTCAAAATATGATTACGGGAAGTAAATCTGTGTATGACTGTAAGTGTGAACCCGGATATGAAGGACAAGACGGGGGAACATGTACGGCATGCCCGGCTGGTAAATTTAAAAGTGTATTTGGAAATTCTAGTTGCGAAACATGCCCAGAAAACACGTTTTCACACATAGCATCTACATCGTGTTCCCAATGTCCTGGTAATTCTACAGCGGGGGCTGAAAGTGTATCTGTCGATAACTGTCTCTGTAATGCTGGCTTTAGTGGCGTCGACGGTGGGCCGTGTGTGCTGTGTGCGATTGGCAAGTTCAAGGACGCTATTGCAAACGTGGTGTGTATGGATTGTGACGACAACACTTTCAGTGAGATTGAAGGCGCGGTGAGCTGTGTATCGTGTCTGAACAGTTCAGCGCATAGCACAGCGCGTGACCGGTGCCTGTGCAACGCTGGATATACACAAGCGGACACTGTGGACACGCGGCCTGACTGCACGCCGTGCGCAGCTAACACGTATCAGTCAGACAGTGGACAGACGTCGTGTTTCGAGTGTGACGCAAACGCAAATGGGCCAGAGGCGTCGGCGACGCCGTTTATGTGTCTTTGCAATGCGGGATTTTATGATAAGGGTGGAAGCACACACGTGTGTGAAAGTTGCGCGGCCGGTAAGTACAAAGATGCTGCTCCGGATATGGACGACGACGAAACACCGTGTCCCCTATGTCCAGTGAACTCACACTCACCGGTGCAAAGTGCTGCGGTTACGGATTGCATTTGTAATGCTGGTTTCGAAGGTCCAGACGGCGGCGCATGCATTGCGTGTTTGGCAGGTAAGTTCAAAAATGCAAACGGCAGTGTAGCATGTGACGAGTGTACGCTCAACTTTTTCAGTGACACTTCGGCATCAACTGCATGCGAGTCGTGTGTGGAATTCTTGAATTCGGCTGGTGCGATCACAGAAGACATTGGCAGGTACTCGTCAGATCATTGTGTATGTGATATCGACCAAGGATTTGTAGAAATTCTCGATCTAAATGGAGAGAGAACGTGCACTGGGTGTCAGCCAGGTACATATGCCGCTGCCGCGGGGTGTGAAAACTGCACTGGTGGCCAATATGCCGACGTGGGGGGGTTGACTGCGTGTAAGGACTGTCCGGTCAATTCAAGCTCGTACGAGTATCCGCACGTAGCCTGTCAGTGTCATGCTGGATACCTCTGTGCGCCTTACATGGCCTTGCTTGGAGAACAGAACACATTAGAGGAAGTTTTTCCAGACACGTGTCCTACCGGAAACTGTGTAGCATGTGCAGTCGCTTCTTTCAAAAATTATACGGGCGGAGCTGACAATTGTTACAACTGCCAAGCCAATTCAGTATCTGCTTTGGCGTCTGTATCACAGGCTGATTGTGAGTGTGGCCTTGGTTACAAACAAGACGGGCCAGAAACGTGCGTGGCATGCTTGGCCGGTCATTATACCGATACGCTAGATTCGGCTACTTGTACACCGTGCGGTGATCGTTTTTACACTGAACAGAGTGACTTTCCATGGACTTCAATTGCGGAATGCACGCAGTGCGAGGTGTGTAATACAGCTACTAATCCTGCATATGAAGATCATTACGACGCAGCCAATAATGGTACCGGCTGTGGATTGGACGCAGCTTCAGAATGCGTGGCTTGTCCTACTGATACTTCTTTATTCCAGCCTTCGACCGCAGACAACTGGAATGCTGGTCAAGAGAGTTGTAAGTGTGATTATAACTTGTATGGGCCCTCAGGCGGGCCGTGTACTCAGTGTCCTGCCAACTCAATTCGAAATTTTACCGATTCAAGCAGTTCGATTTCGGATTGTGTGTGTGATTTCGGGTTTGAGCCGGATCCAGAAGCGGCTCATGAATGCAGAGCGTGTCCTGTGAATACGTTCAAGACGGTACCAGGCGATTACGATTGCACGCCGTGTCCGAGCGTCATGGTGACGGAATCTGAAGGTGCTACTAATTATGAATCTTGCGTGTGTCCACCCGGGTATTATTTTGATTCATATGATGGCTTCTCTTGCGTGATTTGTCAAGCTGACACTTACAAGACTGGTCTCTCACGGCAAACGGTTTGCGATGCGTGCGTTAATCACTCCGTGTCTACGGTTGGATCCGATGAAAATTCAGACTGTTTGTGTCAGCGTGGATTCGGACATGTTGGTGGCCCTGCTACTACGATTTCCTATTACATGTCGCGATGGAGGGATCGGAACTCTGCAAGATCTCCGCGGATATTTGGAAATGTCCTTGCACCGCAGAATCAAATCCCACAAGCTACTTATTGGAAACAGGTAAGTGGATATTATAATAGATATGCAAACAGGGGTTATTCTATTAGTCGCATGAATGAATTGACACAATTTGTCACGACACCATGTTATACAGATGCACGAGCACAAGCGTCATATTATACTCGTTCGTTGTCGGATATTGTAGAAGAATTGACTCAGACGCCATGCGCTTCCAATTACAATGATGTATTATACAATACTAACAATGCCCTTACACATTCATGCTTGTGGATGCCCGTTGATTACACAAGAAGTGGCGTTACAACAAAATTACCAGGTGTTGTTTATCTTGATAAGGCTGAAGACTCTACTGGTTATTATTACCAATTGTTTGTGAGAATTTACGTTGATATTGATAGGCTAGAATACGATTGGAAAACCCTACAGGCGAACGATTGTAGATGGGTTGATTCTTCTCTTGACAGGAATGATGATCCAACTGTAGTTGGTGGTGGAAGTTGGCGAGGCTGGGGCTGGGGTTCGGTTCCAACCACATTATTTGTAGCGCCTGCAGTGGATTTTTCATGTGAAATTTGTCTCCCGGGAGAGCAGAAGAACGTGACCGCAAATGAAGGTTGTGATGTATGCGAAGTAGATACATTTGCCTTTCATTCGGGCACATATGTTTGCGAAGCGTGTGCTGTTGGAAAGTCTACAAATGGTTTGACCGGTAAATCATACTGTGAGTGTGATGCCGGCACGGAGCGTGAATCGTCTAATGTGCTGAGTGACTGCCAGGACTGCGCCGAAGGCAAGTTTAGGACAGCTGCGAGCTACGAGGAGCCGAACTGCCAAAACTGCAGTCACTGCGGTGCAAACAAACAGGTAAACACAGTTTGTAGTCTAACTCAGGATATAACGTGCAAGGCCTGTCAAGCTAACAGCTGGTCGTACGCTGGGAAGACGGAATTGGGACTATGCTTCTGTAACGCAGGATATGAACTTGTTGGTAGCGAATGCGTTGCTTGTCCCACTGGCAAGGCACGATCTGCAAATATGAACAACAGTATTATGTGTACGACGTGTCAGGACGGAAAGTTTGCTGACACAGAGGCTACTACTGAGTGCGAGTTTTGCGCGGCTTACTGTAATGGTACGATTGGTGTGGGAGATTCAAGCATCAATACCTACGTCTCAGACGAATGCGAGGTCACAAGGGATACAGTCTGTGTAGCCTGCACTGCATGCCCACCTGGTCAGTACGCCACACAGTCTTGTGGCATTCCTTTCAACAACGACCGCAACGATACAAAGTGTGCTTTGTGTCCGGCTGGCTTCTACTGTCCAGGAGGCACAGACGGCGATGGTGTGGATGTGCAGCCAGAAATATGTCCAGATCTATCTAGCAGTGTCTCTGGAAGTGATAGTATTTTGGACTGTCAGTGTGCACCTGGGTACTTTCATAATGGCGAAGTTTGTCAATTATGTATATTGGATACTTACTGCCCCGGGGAAAATGTTGTTCGGCAATGTCCAAGTGCAGGTATTACTCACCACATTGGCAGTATCCATAGAATTGAGTGTCACTGCTTTCCTGGACACTATCGCAACCCACCGTCGGATTTGCAGACCTTCAATTGCTCCGTGTGCACGCCAAACGACTACTGCTTCAACAATTCACTCTATGACTGTCCAGATTTTCGCATGATTTCGGATTCTGGTTCCATTAGCTTCAAAAACTGTACGTGTATGGATGGATTTTACAACAATGGCTCAAAGTGTGAAGAGTGTCCGATTGACCACTTTTGCACCGATGGTAATGTAATTGAATGTGACGCAAGAGAGTGGACTAACCACCTCTCACGCCAGAGTAAGTGCACATGCCGACCGAAACTCTTTAGATCCGAAGAAATTTGCACCGCCTGCACAGCAAACTTTTACTGTGATGGTACGGACGATTTACAAAAACACTGTCCGCTAAACTCGGTATCAGACGCCAATTCAAGCAGCCTACAGCAATGTCTTTGCGTCCCGGGATATGAACATATTCATGCTCAGAACTACACACTTGCTCATACGTGTGTTTCTTGTGAGGATGGAAAATTCAAAGACAAACATGGCATGTATCTATGCACCCCGTGCCGCAAATGCCTAGCCATCAACAATATCTTTGAATTACACTCATGCACGACCGTCCATGACACCGTGTGTGATAGCTGCGAAACGTGTCACAAGAACCACCCCGACGAAGATCCCCGTTTCGTGCAGGAGATCTGTTCCGACCACCAAAACGCAATCTGTGGACCCTGCTCGGTGTGTAATTTTACAAATGAATATGAAAAAATACCGTGTTCACCAGAGACCGGCAACACCGTCTGTACTGACATCATCAAAACTTCAGAACAGTGTTTGAGTGGGCACTACAGAGGTCTGCATACCATGTACTCACAGAGTATATGCTCGGCGTGCCAGTTTCGGGACACAAAGTATCACGACATGACACTGCATGTACCATCTGGCCCCGGCCTTGAATATGACAACGCATACAGCTGCCCCGTTCAATGTCTGGGCAATTCCGTGCTACGCGACGTGTCGGATATGAGTTTGGGGTGTAGGTCCTGCGAAGCTGGAAATGTTCTATTACGAAACATTCAAGTTCTCACAGACACAAGCGGTAACAAAGTGAACTGTTCCTTTACATGCCGAAACGGATACAAGTACGACCCTGCCCGGGATGATTGTTTTGTAAGTTCGCTTGAGTCTTCAGAAGCAAACAAATTCGACCACACATTTGAAATAAGCAACTTCCAGCATGAAATTAATGGGTTTTCACTACGTGTAACACATACAAATCACGGCAAGTTTATGGTCGTCATCGGGCCTTCCGAGCCTTCAGATTGCAGGAAAAACTTCTGCTGTCAGTCTAATCTATGGAGAGTTTCCACTTTGGAACAGGCCGGGTTGAATCCTTCTATTCACTCCGACTCGTGTTCAAAACCAAATGAATTGAACCAAGTAGCGTCCACAAAAATCGACCCAAACACCATTACTTTTAACGTGAGCGACAGTGTAGTGAATGAGGTCGGAACATGTACTAATGCCGCCAATGGCACCGTCTCCTGCCTTTTTACCGTTTCTATGATTGACCTTATTCTGCGAAAATCAATTTCCAGACAAATTGTCATACAAACAAAGCACAGTGTACAATATGCATTCATAAACAACCCACAGAAATATATCCCGCTAAGCTTCTTACAGGCCGATATTTTGTTTCTCTATAATGTTTCCGAAATTCCTTATTTTCAGATGACACTGCAGCTAAGGTCTGACACTGACATGCATATATCGACACGCGTTTCTGGCCTAAATCAATTGGACAAAGACATGTTACAACCGTGCCCGCGCCTCTCCTCTTCTACGGGTGCGATATATCAAAATGTCAGTGAATCCGTACAGGTATCAAAGAATGAAATAGTCACACTTGTATCCTATTGGTATGGGACTACGAATCGATTTTACGAAAACGAAATAACATTTTCTCACTTTCTCGCATATCTTACTTTACAAATAGGAGGATTAGAAAGTTATGACATTATGGACGTAGCCGTATCTCGAAAACTGTCTCTGCTGAATAACCTCTGCCACGTGCATACACACAGCACTACCCTCAATCTCGGCCATATTCTATACACTGCCGGTCTTGGACAAAGTAGCATTCAAAATTTGGTCGGCCACAACTCAAATTTTGTACAGGCACGGGGCGAAATTGGAACTATGTTCACATTCCTTGCATATTCAGAACTACCAGAAACAGAAACAATCTCACTCGAGCGTGGCATGGCCGTTCACCTTTCCAAACCGAATTTATTAACAACTACTGAATTGAAAAATGCCGTCAACGTTTCATACAGTTCCAATTTCGATTTTACACCAAGCTTCAGAAGTAAATGTCTTGGCAAAAGACCAAACTGTGTCTATGGGTACTTCAACAACCTTTACAACACAAATCCCATTTTTACTATGAACAACTGCTCTGAATACAATCGAAAAGAGGCTCAAAAATGGATTGCTTCTCAAATGGGCGCTGCCAATGACCAGGGCCACATCAGCTCACTCTGCTCTGTCATAGAGTCCCTCCATGCCTACTCCACGAAAGCGTTTTTCATAAATTCCATGTCTTTTGTTGACAAGCGCAATCCTATCTGGAACACCTACCAAAATTGGACATCTCCTGGGACTTCAACTTATCTATGGGCCAAATTCAAATTCGACACTTCCGCTTAACTGTATCAACTGCTTACACAAGTATCCACACCTCCAATGCCCCCACTAAACTGCTCATACTTTGATGTATTGCACTGCAGTGCTGTGAAATTCCCGATCCAAGCCAACCACAAACCGTTTCTCCCTTTTCTTTTTCAAAAATCCAAAATATTGCATAATTTTTGGAAAAAAGGAAGAACTTCTTTCGAAAATATTCTTTATGTCACTATCGTTCGACCTAGGAAACGTAGTATTTTGACTTTGAAATATGTTTTTCTTCTCACTTTCGTAAAATTTTTTCATCTCCTTCTTGAGTAGTGTAATTTTTCTAAAATCAATCTGCACTACCCTGATTCCATGGAAACTTTTTCCGGGGCTAATTGCATCCTCCTCTTCATCCTCTACAAGTGTAATCAAATTCTTCCCAGCTAGTTTGCGCAAATACTGCTCTAAGTTTTTGCATAGACTGATCTTCACACAGTCTTCCTCCACGTTTTCATTTTCTATCATTAAGTACTGCTGCATAAACCTCGGCACATACCTGTCCCTATTGCCATAGGATAGAAGGTAGAGTGTAATTTCTGTCAGTGGAGATACAGACACAAGGATCCATTTACCACACTTGCTGTCGTACAAATCCACATAGTGCATGGATGGCAAGAGGAGTTGTGAATTCAGAGCCGGGAGAGAAGTTGGGACTTTTATGGAGAAATTTGAGTTTTAAGTAACTTGACTAAAAATTCAAATTAGTGATTTTTTGGGTAACTCGCATTTTCAATATATAATTTAAATTTGTAATAAATAATTCCGATTGTTGGTCAACAAAGCAAAAGACAAGATACCGAGACCGACATATCAAGAAAGGTGAAAGCCGAGCTTGATATCATGATGATAAAAAAGATGGACACGGTCAAAGTTCTGTTATTGGAATACCTTACATTTTGGATTGCAAGTCTGGGCGTTATGAATTACTTACATGTAAGTTTCTGGTCGCCCCTGTACCTCTCGGTCGCAATTTCATCAGGGTTGGGATTCATCCTGGCCAGCACAACGGCGCTCACTTACTTTACCTCAAACCTCTCCACAGAGAATCGTTTGAAGTTTCTGGAGCTGACACAATCAGTGCTGTACTTTGAGTTTGCCATTTTTATGTGTGCCTGTGGATTCCTGGCCATTCTCTGGCCAGAGATGGCGTTTCCGACACCCGTTGTAATATCAGGATCCGAAAAGGAGAACTGGGCCGGCGTTGCAAACATTCGTATTTTGATAGGCGGAAACATCCGCATCGACAAAACAAGCGAATTCCTATGGTATCGCGTCGAATCTTTTGTGTTTCTGACATTATTCCTTTTTATAATTTTATTCGTTTTGCTGTCACTGACGCGCATGAACGTCGACGAGTCGCTACTCAAGTCACATTTTGTCACATTTGTTTTCACACTTCTACAGCTTTTCTGTGGAATCCAGTTGGTCCTTGAGCGAGTTTTCAAAGAAATATGTGCAGATTTCTGTGAAAAGGAGGATCTCACACTGATTGTCGAAGACTCATCAACACCTGGAAATTTCATTCCCGAGTTTTCGTTGAGTACAAGTAGTTTAGTTTTGGACTGTTTGCTCATAAGCTGTGTCAGTTTAGGTCTTATTGTCCAAAATCTAGCAGGAAATGTGACATTGACACGCGTTGTGTTCGTTGTTTTCTCGTTAATTTTTTTGGTATGCGTGTTGCTTCTGGATACGTGGTTGTCTCAAAACACCGTAATCTCTACAATTAACATAATTCTCGGCATCGCCAGTACTTTGTTTTCCATATACGGTATTTATTATGAATTTGTTATGCACAGGCTCCAGAAAAAGAAATCGTCCACGGACTCAGAAACTAACCCCTCGCAACAAAGCTCACATGCAAAAAAGGCAATCTGGATGCGAATGACAACGGGGAATCAACAGCCATTTTCCGTACAGCCTATTAAACACGCTAAAATCTCTAAGAAAGAATAAATACCAGTTTACAAACACACTCTACAAATTTTACCACTTTTAAATTCAGTTTATACTATTGATGCCACTCTTCTGGCTCGTCAAACCACTCCTCGCTACTCCCGGAACACTGCGCAAAATCGACTTTCTTGCGCTTCTGTGGTAATATATCTTCAGCGTGTGCTTCTGCTTGGTGTTGTCGCATACACCAAACCTTGACCTTTGGGTAGTTATAAATGGTCCTCATATTCTCACAGCTTTCACACACACACTCCCACCCACACTCGCACGCTTGGTGGTATTTGTCACACACGCCACACCGGTCACACAGACACCCCATGCGGTCTTTGTTGTAGTACAGAGTTGGGTCCGACCACTCTCTCAAATCCATTATCTGTTCACTGCGAGGATTCATCAAAAATCGCTTCCGGTATAGATCACAGAGAATGTGCACATCGTCCTGGCAGTAGTCTCTCAGGTCCTCCCACCTACCTTCATTCGCCATTTTAATCGCCTCCAATCCACTAGAGGACTTCAGTTGAATCCCATTTGCACCACACAGCAGATTCAGACCAAAGGTGTTCTGGTGCACGTGCCTCGAGCACTCTAGAATGTCCGTTGTTTTCAGCACCCAGCCCGTGATGACGTCCGCGGGGAGTTTCAACGAGACCATCATGAAGGGGATGTCAAACTGTATGCCGTTGAAGGCACACAGACTCGATGCTGCGTTGAAATCGTTTATTAGCTCACTTTTCAACGCCCCTAGCCGCTCCGGCGCCTCTTTACGCACGCGTGAAAATTCATAGTGCTTTGTTTCCCCCGTCTTGTAGTCCTCGGTGCTCACGATCGTCACCACACACTTCCCGGGGTCGAGGCCCGTCGTCTCTATGTCAAATGCTAGCATGTGGGGAGATAGGCGTGAGTGGAGAAAAAAGCAAGTGGTGTATTTTATCTTTATTTTTTTACATACAAAATTACACTAGCAAATTACTTAGTGCTTTTATTGTCAGTCGCATTGCCCCCTAGGTCCATCTCCACATCCCCCTTACCCTTGATCATCTTCTTGACCACTTTCACCTTCTTGGGCGCTGGCTCTGCCGAATCTTTCGAATTGCTTGCTTGCACGGCGTGCTTGTCTTTGTCGCCCACGAGCGTTAGAAGCTTCTTTTTCAGGCCTGAGGGCTGTTTATCTATGTGCGAGCTTAATACTCCAGATTCACCGGCTTCATGTGTTTCTATCCATTCTTTTATCAGAATTTCCAAATCCGTTTGAATAAATTGAGTATCTTTCAGTAATTTAGCTGCCTCTGCAAAAACAACAGCATACGTAAATTCAAACCCTGTGATTTCTTCGACGAGTTTTAGGTCTGCATGATATAACGCTTCTTGTTCTTTATCCATGCCACTGGGTCTTTTGTAAGATTCCAAAAATTGTACAGTTTGACTTCGATTTACTGAGGCCATATTGCCGTTTTCATTAAATTTTTGAAGCAAACCGTCTGGTTTTGTTAAATTATTATGAATTTTTAGAATAGGGTCTGCCAAATTTTCTTCCAATATCCAATATTCCCCTTTTACGCCCAAAACCTTTTTCTTGATTCCAGCTTCATTTGCAGATTTTGTGTAATATTCACTAAAGTCATCAGGAAAAGACTTTGATTTGCGTATTACCTCTCTTGCAAAATTACCTACGACCTGCGACTTGTTCGCCGACCTTACTTCATCATATACATCATAATATTCTGAGGTTTTTAACAATTCAAAAGTTTGCAACATATTTGTTTTGACATCAGTGAATTTTGGTAACCATTCGCTATACGTTATTGATTTTGCACTCGCACCATCATATTTTTTGTGAGGGGTTGCACGACCACCTTGACCACCTCCATACCCCCGACCACCTCCACCACCACCTCCATATCCCCCCCCACCACCACCCGAATCGCTATCGTCCGTGTCGGAACTACGTCCATTCCTTGAATGCCTGCTTTGCTTGTGTTTTTGACGACCCCTCAAAAGATCTTCGCGTGTGGTGTCAAACAATTCGTCCCGAGGGCGTTTACCTGACTTTCCATGGCCATAAAACCGAGCACGGGAGGACTTGTCTTTCTTGTCTTTCTTGTCTGTATTGTCTTTGTTGTATTTCGATTGATCACCTCCTCGCGAGGCATGGCACATCCGCAGCCACACCGGCGCAAACGTAATCTGCAGCAGCTGCCCCCTCAGGAACACCATGTCGTCGCTGAAATTCTTCACGCTCGCGTCGTGCTTGCCACGGTGCTGGAACAGCTGCCCGATCCGCCAGTACCCGTCGAGGCGGTAGTCGTAACACGGAGTGTCTGGGTCTTTGATTGCTGGATGCCTCTGCGACAGGTCGAGGCACGGGTCGTAGGAAATCGAATACCGATCACAGACAAGTTGCCAGCACATCTTCTCTTTGGAAAACCTCTGCGTCGCCATCTGCTTGTAGTAGTGATTGAGAGTATACTCGCTGGTGGGGACATACTCGAGACGCATGATCAGCTGGTCGCCAGCACTCAGGTCATGCACGCGCCAGTAATTCACGAGGTCCCGATTCTGCCCATCCACGGTCATCGTAGTGACGTGATTCGCAGCGGCCTGCACGGGAGCGAGTCCCGTCTCGTGTAGACCGCCCTGGTTCTCGGATCCGGCGCAGATTCCGAAAGGGAGGAGTCGGGTTTGCATTAACTTCTGCAGCTCCGCAAACTTTCCGTCTGTGCCGTTCTTCCTCCAATCATAGCACAGATCGTTCGCGAGCTGGGCCCATGCACCCTTTTTCTGCGAGCCGTTGGGGTTGATGCGCTGCAAGCCGGCCAGAATGTAGTTTACCGTCACGATATTACAAAAGGCCGTCCAGGCCGGAGTCTGGCGGAGGTAAATCGACGGGTCGTGCATGGAATTTTTGTCGTACAGCAGCGATAATGTACGCTCGCTGTTGATCGCAAAGGCAATATCGCCCTGGTCTACCGCGTGTGAAATGGGCATGAGACAGTCATTCACATTATCATCCGCATACGGCAAATACAGTAGGGGAATAATTTTCTGAACCCGGTGTGGGATTTGCTGGTAGTTGCGGTCCGAGCCCATGCGCGCAGACGACCCAAACGCATACGGCTCGACGCCCGAGAGCAAGTCAGAATTGAAGTTGTACCTGCCATCCGCCGTGCCGTCGGAACCTGCTGGCCCACCCGACGTGTTTGGCAGAGGGCCGACATTCATCTGCACATCAGGAAACTTGATCCCACCTCCCAATCCAGAAAATATATCACTCATTGCCATTTTCCAAAGTGGCTTTTATAATGAATACGAAAATTAAAACAATTCTTTAGACAACATCTCCCAAACCAAGAAAAATACATAAAGTAACATAGACAGTGTATATTAGTCTGTTGTGGTATAAATAATTTTATCCAATCTCAAAATTACTGTGCACTTTAGCATAGTAAAAAATACGTGTCTCGTGGAGGCAGTGGAGGCAGTGGAGGCAGTGGAGGCAGTGGAGGCAGTGGAGGCAG
>MDSW01142249.1_pt1 | contig 13298 bp, 10 predicted proteins | sample 811171 | NCBI WGS metagenome assembly MDSW01 (sample SAMN05326641, study PRJNA326480) | marine metagenome | isolation source: seawater | place: Atlantic Ocean: North West | collected 2012 | reverse complement strand
TTCCCGCGGGCGCGGGGGCGCGCGGCGACGTCGGAGCGCGACGCGCGGTCGGTGCGAGCGAGCGGTGCGAATGGCGCCGCGCGCGTTCCCGACGCACGTCCCGGCGACGCCGCCGCGCGCGGAGGGTGAATCGCCGCCGACGGTGACGTGCGTGTGCGCCCTGGGCGTGCCGGCGCGATGCACGAGCGCGGTGTTGGCGAGCGCGCGCGAGACGGCGCCCATGCCCGAGTGGTTGTCGCACGCCAAGCGCGCGAGAGGAAGTCGAACCGAGCGCGGAACGACGGAGGTGCTGGTGACGGTGGTGGACGGGGACGGGGGTGAACGCGCGGGGGACGACGGCGACGCCGAGGCGGCGGCGCGCGAAGACGCGGGCGCGAGAGCGTTTTTGGAGCGACACGCGGAGGAGATCGCTGGATGTGCGTTCGTGAAGGTGGTCGTAGATGCGCCGGAGGATAAGGCGACGTGGGAGGAGGCGTGTCGGACGTGGCCGGTGACGATGAGAGCGAAGACAGAACGCGAGGCGGAGGCGACGCTGAGCGAACGCGAACGCGAGTACTTTAGGGAGTGGATGACCAAGGCGTGCGAGGAAGCGTCAACGAGCGGTGAAATTGGAAATTGCGCCATCATCGTCGATCCCTCGCGGGAGGTGGAGATCGCGCGAGGAGTGGATGAATCGAAGACGCATCCGTTGCGACACGCCGCGCTCTGCGCCGTCGAGCTCGCGGCGAAGAGAGACGTCGAGGCGTTTCCGGAAAAGGAGCACGTGCAGACGTTGATCGACGCTCGGCGCGAAGAGAAGATTAAGAGGGATGAGGAAATTCGCGCGGACGAGAAGAAGCGCAAGCGCGAGGAGAAAACGAAGGGTTCGACGGTGACGGATATCATGGGACGTCCGTATCTCTGCACGGGATACGACATCTTCTTGGCTCGCGAGCCGTGCATCATGTGCGCCATGGCGCTCGTGCACTCGCGTGTGAAGAGAGTTATATTTGCCGCGCCTGACGGCGTCAACGGCGCGCTTAGCGGCAAGCCGGGTGTCGGCCGTTTGCACGGCGTGCGAAGTCTCAATCATCACTATGCGGTGTTTTCGTACAACGTGCGCGCGTTCTCCGAGCTCTGCGACTAGGGAGGGTAGTATAGGTAGGCGATTTAAGTAGCACTCATTTTCTAGATATTAAGTCAAAAGCAAAATCGGTTTCTATGGGGTGTGAGCAAAACTCGCGCGCAACGACGTCGTTTCGCGTGCGGCGACGATTACAAGTCGGTGATGCAACCTTGAGACGCGCTGGCGACGAGCTTGGTGTACTTGTAAAGCGTACCAGAGGTGGCCTCCAACGGCGGCGCCTTCCACCCGGCGCGACGCTTCTCCCATTCGGCATCGTTCACATCCGGCGCGTTGATCGTGCGAGCTTCGGCGTCGATTTCGATGATGTCGCCATCCTTGAGCAAACCGATGTTACCGCCGACTTGAGCCTCCGGTGTGACATGACCGATGACGAAACCGTGCGAACCACCGGAGAATCGACCATCGGTGATTAAGGCGCAGTCATTACCGAGACCAGCGCCCATGATCGCGGACGTCGGGGTGAGCATCTCCGGCATACCCGGACCACCCTTCGGACCTTCGTAGCGAATGACGATGACGCTGCCCTTGAAAGATTCCGGATCTTCAGAGAGCGCGGCGAGCATGTCTTCTTCGCTATCGTAGCACATCGCGAAACCCTTGAAGTAAAGACCCTCCTTACCCGTGATCTTCGCGACGGAACCTTCTTGAGCGATGTTACCGTACAAGCACTGCAAGTGACCAGTCTTCTTGATAGGAGTGCTCACCGGAAGGATGACATCCTGACCCGCGGTCAACTCCGGGCACATGGCGAGGTTTTCGGCGAGCGTCTTACCGGTGACGGTCATGCAAGATCCATCGATCATGCCTTCAGACATCAAATACTTCAACACCGCTGGGGTGCCGCCAACCTTGTGGACGTCCTCCATGACGTACTTACCGGACGGCTTCAAATCGGCGATGAACGGCGTCTTATCGGAGACGGCTTGGAAGTCATCGAGAGTCAACGTGATGCCGACGGAGTGCGCCATAGCGATCAAGTGCAAGACGGCGTTGGTGGAACCACCGAGAGCGATGACGATGGTCATGGCGTTCTCGAACGCCGCGCGAGTCATGATGTCTCTCGGCTTCAAGTCGATTTCGAGAAGGTGCTTCATCGCGGCGCCGGCCATGAAACATTCATCCATCTTCAGCGGATCCTCAGCCGGGATGGAGGACGAGTACGGCAACGTCATACCGAGCGCCTCGATCGCGCTCGCCATGGTATTGGCGGTGTACATGCCGCCGCACGCGCCGGCGCCCGGGCACGAGTTGCGCACGATATCTTGACGCTGATCCTCGGTGATGGCGCCGGTCACGAACTGACCGTACGATTGGAACGCGGAGACGATGTCCAAGGACGAGCCGTCAACGGACGACACGCCCGGTCGAATGGTGCCGCCGTAAATCATCAGCGCCGGACGGTTCAATCGACCCATGGCCATAATCGTACCCGGCATGTTCTTATCGCAACCCGGGAGCGAAATGTTACCGTCGTACCACTGACCGCCCATCACCGTTTCGATGCTATCCGCGATCAAATCGCGAGATTGCAACGAGAAGGACATACCGGGCGTACCCATGGAGATGCCGTCGGAGACGCCGACGGTGTTAAACTGAAAGCTCACCATGTCCGCCGCCTTGACGCCCTCAGCCACCTTACCCGCGAGGTCCAAGAGGTGTTTGTTGCACGGGTTACCCTGCCACCACACAGACGACACGCCGATCTGCGGCTTGTTCATCTGTTCCGGCGTGAGACCGGTGGCGTAGAGCATCGCCTGCGACGCGCCTTGGCTCTTCGGTTGCGTAATCTTTCGGCTCCACTTGTTCAGATCGTTCGGGTCGCCCTCCGGCATGACGACGCCGGGCACGTGCGCCGCCGCGATGGTTGATCGTCGCGCTCGCGCGCTCACGGCGTCCTCGCGGGCGTCACCGCGCGCGCACGCGACGCCGACGGCGCTCGGAACGCGAGCCGCCGCGATCGTCGCTTTTCGGCCTCTGAAGGCGCTGCGTCGCGCGTCGACGCGCGCGAACGCGGGCGCGGTGCACTGCGCCGCGAGAGTCATTGTCTTCGTATCGATCGAGTGCGCTCGAGCGCCCGCGCGACGTGATGTGCGGTCGGCGCCGCGCGCGGAATGGTTGAGGGTTTGTGCGCTTTTTCAGCGCTTTTTTACGCCCCGGGCGCCGCGGCGGCGCGAGACTCGCGACGAGCGTGTCAAAGATGGATATTAAATGCGAGCGTCGGCTAATCGACCGGTTAAATAATCAACGGTGTTTTCTTTGGTCTCGGAGACGAACGGGAACACGGCTGGAGACGTGGGGAGACGCGCGGTGAGCACGTCGACGCCGTCGTCGGTGCACACCATGGTGTGCTCGTATTGCGCGCTTCGGGAACCGTCCTTGGTGACAGCGGTCCATCCGTCAGGCCACATGGTGTCGCGCCAGTCGCCGAGGTTAATCATGGGTTCGATAGTGAAGGAATGGCCTTTTTTCATCGTGCCGACGGCTTTGTTGTTGCTGTAATGCGGCACGTTTGGCGCGCAGTGGAACAGCGTGTTGATGCCGTGGCCACAATATGTCTTGACGACGGAGCAGTTGTTTCGAACAGCGTGACCGGTGACGACGTCGCCGATGTCGCGGTAACGTGTGCCGGGTTTGACGCTATCGATGCCTCGCCACAAGCACTCCAAGGCAACCTTGAGCAGATGCTTCGATTTTTCGTCAACGTCCTCGGGCTTGCCCACGAGCACGGTTTCGTTCAAGTCGCCGTGGTATCCGAAAATGTACGCGGTGACGTCGATATTGACGATGTCGCCCTTCTCTAACGGACGCGCGTCCGGGATGCCGTGACAGATGACCTCGTTCACGGAGATGCAGCACGATTTCGGAAAGCCGTAATAATTCAACGGCGACGGATACCCGCCGTGCTGCGTGATGTAGTTGTGACAGATTCTATCGAGCTCATCCGGTACAACACCCGGACGAATCGCACGAACGACGGCGTCGAGCGCACCGCGAGAGACGACGCAACACTTGCGAAGCTGCTCCTTCTCGCTATCCTTCAACTCGTACAGTATTTGCTGCAGCCGAGACTCCGCCTCAGATTTCGGGTACGACGTCTCCGCGTAATCTGTTCGCACGACATCTTTCGGCACGGTGAGCAACCCCCGAAACGTGCGCTCGTCGTGTGAAATCATCGCCGGACGCAAATCACCCGTCCACTTAAAGTGCGGCATCTTCTCCGCCCGTCCGGATCCTTTATCGGTGCAATACAACCACTGCGTCTCCTTTGTCGGCGCCTCGGGCGTGCTCTTCGGCGTCATCGCCCAAATCGAAGGCGCCGCCGGATCCACCGTTCGCGAGTCCACAACCAACTCCCCCTTCTCCACTCTCCCAAATCGCACCACGTTCGTCGAGCACGGCAATCCGACGCTCACGACGACGCCGAACGCGTCCCCGTCGCCCGTCGTCGCCGCGCACGTCTCCGCGTACGCGCGCGCGTCTTCCCCGCGCATTCCACACCCGATCGCCGACTCCGTCTCCTCCGCGCCGACCGATCTCGACCTCGAAGCGATCGCCCCGATCCTCTTCTCCGCCCCCGCCCCCGCCGCGGTCGACATCTCCACCACTCGCGTCAGCGTCTCCACCGCCCCCAGCGGGGCTTCGAAGAACGCCGCGCGCCCCTTTTCCAAAGAGCCCACCGCCCGCGCGTACGCCGCCGCCGCCGCCGCGTCCGCGAACACGGCGCGCATAAATTTCTCGGACGCCACCACCGCCTCGTCTCGCGCGCGCGTCATCGCCTCGCACGCCTCGACCGCGCTCGTCGCCGCCATCGCGACCACCGACCGGGGACGACCGAGACCAATCGGTCGATCGATCGATCACCGCGACGCGTCCTCCCGCGACCTCTCGCGTCGACGCGTGAGAAAAATCCACCCCCGCGTTCGACCGCGTCCTCGCGCGTCGCCGCTCGCCGTCGCGCGGCCTCGCGCGTCGCGCGGTGTCGCGCATCGTCCCGGTGTTTCCGCAGCCGGACCCTCGTTCCGTATTCGGGATCAATTCACGCTATGTACGATAGTATACATCATCCATCATGGATACTCCACGCAGTTGGCATTCGAGCACCGCTGTGTATGCATCATCCATCGGTCGGTCGGTCGGTCGGTCGGTCGGTCGTTTCCCGCGAAAATTGATGACAGAATATCCGCGACGATTGGGACGACGCGTGTCGTCGACGCGCGACGCGCTCGTGGGATGCCTCCGAGCGCGGTCGCGTCGTCGATCGAGGCGCGCGCGGTGGTGGCGCGCGCGAGCCGCGCGAGACGCGCGAGACGACGACGATCCCGGACCGATGACGACGGGCGTCGGGACGACGCGGACGACGGCGATGCGTCGCGGCGACGACGCGCGACGGCGGTGACGCGGTCGATGGACGACGCGTCGACGTCGACGTCGTCGGGGACGACTGGCGCGGAGGTCTTCGTCGCGGCGGTACCTCTGGATGGATTCGAAGGCGCGGCGACGAGCGCGCTGGGGGCGACGACGGGGGTGTTCGATCGACACTGGATGGTGCTCGTGAGACACGCGGGGGACGCGCACGCGGCGGTGTATGATTTTTTACCGAAAAATCCGCGATCGCCGGTGACGGCGGCGCGATTGTTGGCCGGTGGACGCGTCCCGGGGGAGACGAGGGCGAGACGCCTGGCGGGCGTCCCGAGCGCGCGGTGCTGCTTCGTCGGAAAGACGCGAAGCGGGCTCGGCGGGAGGATCGCCATCGAGAGCGCGGTGGTGGATTTTCACTCGAGATGGGATGAGGATTTAGTGTTAGGCTCGCACGATTGTCGAGATCATGCCTCCGATTTGGCCAAGTGGTTGACGTGCGAGTACGGCGAAGGCGTCGAGATGACGACGACGGCGAACGGCGAGTTGACGTGCGAGAAGACGTGCACGCTCGGCGTCGACGACGACGACGACGACGACGACGACGACGACGACGACAGTGGTCGTGATGACGACGATGAAACCGTCGCGCGAACGACGACGAACGCGTCTAAAAAGAAATCCACCGCGAAAAAAAAGGGCAAGAAGGATGAATTAAATGAATGAATGAATGAATGAATGAATGAATGAATGAAAAAGTGCACCAACCATCGTTCCCGCCTCCGTCACCGCGCGCCTCGCGGCGATGCGCGCGATCCACCCCGGCGGCGTGCTTCCGCACGGAAACGCCCTCGTCGTCTCCCCCGAGGACGCGCGCGCGCGACGCGATCGTCGTCGCGACGGCCTCGGGACGCTCGCCGCGCTCGACGACGCGACGCTCCTCGACGTGTGCGACAAGCTCTCGCGCGACCTCGAGGGCGCGCGCGCGCTCGCGCGTCTCGCGAGAGCGTCCAAAGCGTGTCGAGCGTTCGCGACGCACGAAGACGTGTGGAAAGCGGCGACGCTGACGGTGCACGGAGGACGGTTTCGGTGGTGCTCGAGCGGGCGGTGGGTGGACGTCTTCGCGAGGACGCAGCGTCGAGGGAAGAAACGCGGGCGAGAGGAGGAGGAGGAGGAAGCGGGAAGGGGGGTGGTGATACAGACGCCGATATTTAGCGATGCGTTGCATCAGAGATACATGTGCGCGGCGATGTCGTTGGAGGACGCGTGGGTGGACGACGCGCCGTCGACGGTGCCCGAGGAGACGGCGGCGGCGCTGTCCGTCGAAGAGTTTCGAGAGCGATACGAATCCGTGAATCTACCCGTCGTGATTCGAGGCGCGGCGAACGCGTGGCCGGCGATGACGACGTGGACGCGAGAGCGTTTAGGGCGCGATTTTGGGGAGACAGATTTCGTCGTCGGCGGATACGACGTCGCGCTTCGAGATTTTTTCGCCATGAGCGACGCGTGTCGAGACGATACGCCGCTCTATCTGTTCGATCCGTCGTTCGGTGAAAAGGCGCCCGCGCTCGCGCGCGAGTACGACGTGCCCGAGTATTTCGCGGAGGACGATTACTTCAAACACATGGGCGAGGGAAGACCGCATTATCGCTGGCTCATCGTCGGACCCTCGAGGAGCGGTTCGATTTTTCACAAGGATCCAAACGCGACGAGCGCGTGGAACGCCGTCGTCTCCGGTCGTAAGAAATGGGTCATGTTCCCTCCCGACGTGATCCCACCCGGCGTTCACCCGTCCGAGGACGGCGCCGAGGTCGCCCAACCGCTCTCCATGGTGGAGTGGTTCGCATCCTTTTACGATTTCGCGCGAGACGCCGACGCCGCGTCGCGTCCCCTCGAGTGCGTCTGCGAACCCGGAGACGTCCTCTTCGTCCCCTCCGGGTGGTGGCACATGGCGCTCAACGTCACCGAATGCATCGCCGTGACACAAAATTTCGTCTCTCGGCACAACGCGCGCAAGGTATTCGCCTTTCTCGACACCAAGTGTGAAAATCTCGTCTCCGGGACGACACGCGACAGACGCGGCGGTTTGGCGGACGCATTCGTTGCCGCCGCGCGCGCGTCCGGCGACGCACGTCTCACCGCCGCCCTCGACGCGCACGAGGCGGAAAAGGCGAGAAAAGCGACGTCGAGGGACGACCGCGACGCCTTCGCAGACGCCGCGAGCGCCAACTTTTCATTCGGCTTTGACGTCCCTAGGGGCGCTTGAATCACGTACCAGCCGTTTCCTCGGTACGTACCCCGTCTCACCGCGGTATCATCACACCCGGTACGGTACCGAGGCTGTACCAGGCGTGCGGCGGGACGTCGCGTCCCGCGCTCGATGTAACGAAGAGCGCCGCGCGTCCCCGTTATCTTCATCATTCACTCGCGCGCGTCCGACATGTCCATCGCCGCGCGCGCGGTCGCGATGAGAGATGCGCGAACGGTGCCCGCGCGCGTCGACGCGTCGCGGGCGAGAGTGGGAGCGGCGGTGACGAGAAAACCGCCGAGACGAACGGCGACGTCATCATCGTATTTATCCGTGCGCGTGGTGCCGCGCGCGACAGCCGCGGACGCGAGCGAGACGACGGCGAAAGAGACCGCGCCGCGGTGGGATCTTCCTCGACCGCCGCACGACGCGGGCGCGGCGCCGGAGAACGGGACGTGGTCGCCGACGAACCAGACGATCAAGGACTGGCGGTCGCTGTATAAGAACACGACGCTGAGCGTGAAGGGAGACGGCGAAGGACGCGTGATCGAAGGCGCGGCGATCGAGGGGGAGATCCCCAAGGAGTTGAAGGGGACGCTATTTCGCAACGGACCGGGCCTGCTGGAGATTTATGGGAAGAAGTTGAATCAGTTTTTCGACGGCGATGGATTGGTCTACTCAACGACGTTCGACGGAGAGGGCGGCGTCAAGTTTCGACACAACTTTGTGGGCACGAAAGGGTTCACCGATGAGCAAGCGGCGCAGCAGATGTTGTACAAGGGCGCGTTTGCGATCGGAAACCCGAAGGGTGACTCTTTTTACAATCCTTTCGATTTCGACGTGAAGAACGTGGCCAACACGGGCGTGGTAAACTGGGGAGGCGAGACGTACGCGCTGTGGGAGGGTGGTAAGCCGCACAAAATGCGTTCGAGTGATTTGGGGACGGTCGGTGAAGTGGAAGAGGTGCTCGGCACGAAGCTTCGAGTGCCGCAGATGGCTGCGCACTACAGAATCTGGGAAGGCGAGACGGAAGCGGATAAGCGTCTCATCGGATTTAGCATCGAGAGCCAACCGTCCAAGTTTCCGTGGACTTCGAACAGCGCGGCGTTTTACGAATGGGACGCCGAGGGTAAATCCACGGCCGTGAACAACTTTGACGTTCCCAACGCTACGTTTGCCTTTGCTCACGATTGTCTCGTGACGGAAAACTGGTACTTTTTATTCCAAAATCCAACCAGCCTCAACCCGCAAAAGCTGTTGACGGAGTACATGTTCGCCGAATGCGCGTTGGCGGAAACTATCTGCATGGTCGATGGCAAGAGCGCTCTCCTCCACTGCTTGCCCCGCACTGAAAAGGCGCGTAAGATTGGTCAAAAGGCCATCGAACTCAAGCCGCAATTCTTTTTCCATCACATCAACGCGTTCGAGCGTGAAAACGGAGACATCGTTCTCGATTCACTTCCGTGGGTGTTCATGGACTTTTCAATGAACTTGGACTCGGTGAATCCGGCGTTTTTCAACGGAGGCTCGAGAGTCGAGTACACCCGCTTCGTCGTCGATCCGATACGCGAGACGTGCAAGCAAACCATCTTAAACAACCGTGTCGGTGAGTTCCCGACCATGAACAACAAATTCGTCGGACGCAAGTACACGCACGCGTTCTCTGCGGGCACCGTGGTGAAAGACGATGTCAAGTGGGGGCCGAACCAGTGCTTGGTTAAGCACACGAGCGACCCGGAGAGCGAGTCCCCCGTGAGTGAACAAGTTTGGTATTACGGTGAACGATGCTTCGTGCAGGAGCCCATCTTCGCGCCGAGGCCAGGTGGTACCGCCGAAGACGATGGGTGGGTGCTCCAGGTCGTGAACGATGCGGGCGCTGAGACGTCCAAGTTGCACATCTTTGAGGCACAAGACATCGCGAAGGGTCCGGTTGCGAGCATTCTCTTCGAGGGCGAACACTTACCGCCGGGACTCCACGGCATGTGGGCTCAAGACGCGCTGTACTAGTCGACGGTGAATAATCCATACAGATGCCGTCATTATTTAATTCAATAATAGCTTATACTCTAAAATTTGTCGGGATTCGGTCGCGGCGCATCGGGAGGAGGCAACAAGCTGTGATTGACGTCGGGTCCGAGCTGCAAAGCTCGAGTCCAGCATTCCTCGGGGAGAATCATCGTACACATATCGTCCGAGCATCCGCGCAAGCCTTCCTTTGACTCCTGCGACAGGACATAACACTCCTTCGTGTGCATGGAATGCTCGATGTCTTCGATGGAGCGCCGTTCCAATATGATGGGTTGAGAGTTGGACGGATTGGCGATTCGCTCGTATTCCGCCACCGTCCAATGGAACCAACGCATGAGGAACAGGCGAAGCGTCAACCCGTGCGTGCACAAAATCATGTTCGTATCCTCGGGAAATCTCCCGGCATCGATGTCGCGAACCATGTGGTCCGAAAACATCGTGATTCGATCGTACACATCGGCGCCGCTCTCACCGTTCGGGAACCGATAAAAGAATCGTCCGAATCGGTGACGTTCTTGCTTTTCCGCCTGTTTTGTCTCGTAGTCTTGAAAGTTTCCGAAATCTTGCTCTCGTAACTGTGGCTCCTCTCGCACGCCCAAAATATTTGTTCCCTCGAAAGCCTTGGCGATTCCGATCGCCGTCTCCTTGGATCGACGATACGGAGAGATGTAAAAGAATAAGTTGTACTCGCTCTCATCTTCATCCATCATCTTCCTCAACCGTCTCCCCGTGCTCTCTGCCTGAACGTGTCCTCTCGCCGTCAACCGCACCTGCGAATCCGGCGTTCGCGTGTACTCGCTCTCGTCCACGTTCCCCTTCGATTCACCGTGTCTCACCAGCACGATCCTCCTCGGCAACCTACGCGTCCTCGACCCATAACCATACGTCGGTTCACCCACCAGAAAATGTCCCTCGTCGATTATCGAATCCAACTCATCCGCCGACGCGTCCCGCGAGCTCGCCCGCGTCCTCGCCCCCCTCCCTCGCCTCGACGCGTCCGCCTCCCCGCGTCGTCTCCCCCCGCGCATCCCCACGACTCCCCCGCGCGCGACCGCCCGCACCATCATCTCCACCATCACCGACGCGACCGGCGCTCCCCGACCGCGCGATTCGCACTCGGTGCGGGCGCTTCCAATCCAGAGTCACGCGCTCGACTCGACTCGACTCGACTCGACTCGACTCGACTCGACGATCGTTCGCTCGCGACGTCGGCGGCGCGATCGTCGACGAGACGGACGCGATCGTCGCGATCGTCGCGCGCGCGCGGGCCCGCCCGCGCCCGAGTGCGGATGCGTTCGACGCGAATTATTCCATTCCCCACCGAGGGAGGGGGGGTCATCGGCGAGTCACGACTCGAGACGACGAGACGGTTGGGCACGTCCCCGCGCACAAGATTCCCGACGCATCGATCGCGCGACGGCACACGAAGACGCTCGAGCGAGGACGGCTGTCTTTCGCGCGAGACGGTGAGATACGCGCGTTTCGAACGTTCGCGATGATGATGACGACGACGAGGACGACGCGCGCGACGGTGGCGCGACGGATGACGACGGGACGGAATCCACGTCGGACGATCGCGCGACGCGCGTTGGTCGCGCGCGCGTCGCGCGAGAGCGCGAAGAACTCGTCGAGCGAGATCGTGGATGACGTGGTGTTGGACATGGAACCGTGTCTCGTCGGATGGAACGACACGGACGCGAACGGGGAACCGGTGTATTGCTGCGAAGAACCGGGCGGCGGGACGCGATGCGTCAGCGCGAGCGGCGAGAGAGTGGAGTGCGCGATCGTGGAGGATGAAAACGGCGAGCTCACGGTGGATTGTTCGAACATCGAGAGGCCGGGGCGGGAATGATGAGAATGGGGGAGTCGGTCATCGCGCGCGATCCCTCGTGAAAGGGACGCGAGTGATCGTACGCGAGTAATCCGAGGATCGCGATCCGCCCAGCCGTTGTATGTAACGCGTCCGTCAACTCTAATTATAAACATCCCAGTTTCCTACTATGCTCATTCTACTTTTTAGTCTTCTTTTCCGCCTTTTTGATGTCTCGTCTGATCTGGCCGATGACGAGCGGGCGCAACACGAAGACTTGCAAGAGGAACAGCGGCAAGATCCAAATCTTGTGCTTGTTGTTCGGGTCGAGCTTCTTACCAGCCTTGTTATCGTACTCGTAGCCTTCCTTGGAGCACGCCATATCAACCAGAGTGCTCACCATCGTCGACAACCAAGGCTGGTCGTTGACAATCTTTTCCCCTTCGCCGTTCGTCTTGCATCGCGATCCGTTTTCGATGAGCGCGTACGGAAGTTCCAAGTCTTGTCTCCCGAGCGTCGTGCGAATGGCGTTGCGGTATTGCTCAACGCGCGCGTTAACAAATTCATCGTACGGTTTACCGTTCGGCGGCGTCGTCTGCGCGTGTGAGAAGCCCAAAATGGTTCGTTCCCAAAGTTCAGCTCCAAAGTTTTCCGCCAACGAGGTGAAAATAGACTTGTCGGCGTTGTCCACTCTCCAGGTGTCCAAGCGATCGGTGAACACGAACGCGTCCACCTTGCGACCGTTCAGAGCGGCGCGAAGCGCCATCAAACCTCTCGAGCTGACGGAATCACCGTCGAGCAAGCCTGGCGTGTCTAACACGTTGAGCGTGAACCCCGCCGCCACGCGTCCCGCCAAGAGCGGACGCACCGTCTCGGGCTGAAACGGCGAGCTCGGCGCGACGCGTTCATTCAACAGCGTATTCACCGTCGACGACTTCCCCACGCCCTGCTTACCGATGAAAATCACAGTCATTTCATTCACATTACGCTCGCGAAGCTTCCCGAGCGTCGCCAACAGCGCGCTCTGCGTCGCCGCCGGCATGGAGCTCAGCCCGACCCATTCCTTGGGCCCGAGCGCCGGCGCCGCTTGCTGTCCCTGCGCGGGCGCCGCACCCGCACCCGCGTCTTCCGCGCCTGCGTTCGCGCACACGACGCGCGCGCGCCTTCGTCAGTCTTCATCCACGCCCGAGTCCCCTCCATCGCGCCCACGCCTCCCCTCGCGCGCCCCGTCGCCCGGTCGAGGACGCGAGCAACCCTAAACCTTCCGATCGTCTCGTCTCGGCCCCCCGCGCGCGCCCGTCTCGCATCCATCCCTCGCGCGTCTCGCTCGCTCGCGCACCTTCGCCCTCGCTCGACGCGTATTCCTCCTCGCTGTACTCTTCTTCGCTCATGTCTCGCTCGTCTCGCGACGCGCGTCCGAGTGACGCATCCGAGGTTTGCGAGTCTTCGCCGGCGGCGCGCGCGCGCTTTTCGCGAGCGCGAGCGCGCGCGCGAGCGAACGACGGAGACGACGAGAAAACGAACGATCGAGCGACGCGACGCGACGCGTCGTGATGGTACACGTGATATTACACCAGTCTCCGCGTTCCGAATCACCCCTCTCGCCACTGGTGCCCGCACTCGGCGCGACAACACTTGTAAAACGTGCTCATGGGTTCATCCGCCGACCTGATTTGAATCTGCATGAAATACGCCGAGTCGTGCGCGCACTTTGGACACGTCGCCGAGGT
>MDSW01201601.1_pt1 | contig 13299 bp, 9 predicted proteins | sample 811171 | NCBI WGS metagenome assembly MDSW01 (sample SAMN05326641, study PRJNA326480) | marine metagenome | isolation source: seawater | place: Atlantic Ocean: North West | collected 2012 | reverse complement strand
CCAAACCAATGATCAAAAGATGGCGGCTTCCCTGAATTATCAAAATTCACAGCTCCGTTTATATCCTCATGATATGGAGATATAAAAACTATAGAAATAGACAATAAAAAAAGTATAAGTAAAAACACAAGAGCTGAAAAAGATAATTTTCTTGAAATGATTTTTTTAATAATGTTTTTCAATTTTGACCTCGAATTCTAGGGTCAATAAGAACATAAAAAACATCAATAAGAAAGTTAATAATTACATAAGTTGAGCTATAGATAATCGTAACACCAAGAATTGCAGGAAAATCTCTAGTTAAAATTGATAATACACTAAATTGTCCTAAACCAGGCCAGTCAAAAATAGACTCAATTAAAAAAGTTCCTCCAAGCATAAGACCAAAACTTAAACCAGCTACAGTTGTAACGGGAATAAGTGTGTTTTTATATCCCGATTTCAATATAGTTTCATAATCATTAAATCCAAAAGATCTAAAAGTTCTAAAGAACAATGTATTCATAATTTCAATCGTTGATGTTCGAGTGGTTCGAAGCATAATTCCCAAAACACCAAATGCCATAGTCAATGAAGGTAAAATCATGTGTTTTAATGCATCAGTAAAGAGATCCCATTCAAATGAAAGAATACTATCAATTAAAAGAAAACCGCTGTAGTTAATTAACTGAGAGTTCAAAGAGCCAACACCAGAATATCTTCCCTGTAATGGAAACAAAAATAGAATTCCAAAAAAAATTAATTGCATAATCATTCCAAGCCAAAAAACAGGAACAGATAAACCAATATAACCAAAACCCCTTACGAGATAATCAAGAATTGTTCTTTGTCTTAAGGCTGATATTATTCCCATAAGGTATCCTAAAATAACAGCCATGAACATCGAGAACAGTACAAGTTCAAATGTAGCTGAAAACCTGTTAGTTATTTCGGTAATTATTGGCTGTCTCGTTCTAAGTGAAACACCAAAATCCAAAACCATGATTTTTTTTAGAAAAGATGCATACTGTTTATAAACAGGATCATCAAAACCAAAATCCTTTCTAGCCTGTTCTATTTGTTCTTTAGTTGGGTGATCGCCAACCAACAAAAAAACTGGATCACCAGGTAGCCATCGAATTATAAAAAATGTTATACTGCTAACAATTAACATAATTAAGGCCATTAATGCCATGCGTTTTAAAAGGTAACTAAATATCAATTTCTACTCAATTCATAAACAAATATAGTAGAATATGCCGGATTACTTTTTAAACCACTTATATTACTTTTACGTACAGATGGGATTTTAATATCAACTGCAGGAATCACAACACAATCATCAATCAATATGTTTTGTATTTCTCTATATATGCTCTTTGCAGCATAAGGTTGCGTAGCCTCTAATTCCCATGCTCTTTGTGTAAGTGAGTCTATTTTGTTATTACTGTAATAAGAAAGATTAAAAAGTGGGCTCTTTTGAGTATTATATAATGCGAAAAACCAATCAGAAGGCGATGAAACTGTTGGCCACCAGGCCATTGATATAACATTTGGTGATGTTTTCAAATTTTTTGCTCTATCCCAATTTGTCGACCATAAGCCAGGATTTAATTCAAGATCAACACCTATCTTTCTCAAATTATCAAGTAACATAAAAGCAGTTAATCGATATTCTTCATAAGTTGACACATATGATAAATTCAAACTAACCTTTTCTAAATCTACTTTTGACTGTTTCAAATAGTTCTTGGCCAAATTTAAATCAAATTTTAACAAACTATCTGGCTCACTAAAAAGGGGTATGTTTTGCGGTATTAATCCTCTGGGTTCCAGCGCAGTTTTTTTATAAATATGCTCAACTAAAGTATTGCGGTCCAATGAAGATGCAATAGCTCTCCTAAACCAAATGTCGCTAGTAGGGTGTTTTTTAGTGTTTAAAAGATAAAATTCGTTTGTCCAAGAAGGGTGAAAAGAAACCGTCACGCTAGGATTGTCTTTTAACGTTTCTAGTAATTGGGTAGGAATTAAAACAGCATAATCAGCCAGACCATTTTTTATCATTTGTAATCGCGTTGAAGACTCAGACGCCACCTGAATTAAAATAGATTCATAATGATTAGTTTTTCCCCAACCTTTCCAATAATTATCAAATTTTTCTAATAATATATATTTATTTCTAACCCATTTTTTAAATTGATATGGACCTGTTCCAGATCCAAATCCTACAAATAATGAATCTCGAGACATATTAGAGATAGCTGGTGAATACATCCATGCTCCATACTGTGAACTAACTATTTTATCAAATGGCACAGGATGCGAAAGAATAAATGTAATTTGATATGGATTATTTATTATGATTTTCTCAACAGATGACCAAATATAGCTTGCCCCACCATTGAGAGTCTTATTCCTATCTACAACAAATTTTACCGACTCAGCATTAAATTTTGTCCCATCATGAAAATAAACATCTCTTCTTAGATTAAATGTCCAAGTTAATCCATCATCAGATTGTTTATAAGACATAGCAAGTCCAGGTAAAAATTTTCCAGTTTTTGAACTTGCATCATACCAAAGAAGGGGTTCATACATGTTAGACATAGGAAGAACTTCAAGTGAAAAAGCGGTAGCCGGATCCCAATTTTTTACGTCATCATAAGTGGCGATTACGAAAACTTTTTCATCTTTTAAATCATTAAGAGAACAATTAAATGGAAATAAACCAATTAAAAGGAAAACACAAAAAGTTAATAAAAGGTTCTTGATTTTATTCACCAAAAAATTTGTATATAATTATTGATAAACTTTTTGGATATAGCAAAACGGGATTATTTATTTAGAATCATTTTTTTTGTAATGCTTTTACTATTGGTTTGAATGTTATAAAAATATATTCCACTAGGGACTATTTGGTTACTCTGGTTTATACCATCCCATCCTTCTTCAAAAACCCCAGGCATTTTAAATTCATCAAATACTATATAAACCAAATTCCCCACTATATCATATATTTTTAATGATACAATCTCTGGCTTATTGATTGTATATCTAAACTTTGTTTTAGGATTGAACGGATTTGGATAGTTTTGTGAGATAAATATTTGTTCTGGCACAAATTTATTATCACTTGAAACTCCAAGTACCCCATTATGTTCTAAGAAATACACATGTGGTTTATCAGCTGCGAAACTCGCTGAAGTAAAAATCAAATCACCTATTTCATCATTATCTAAATCACCAACAAATATTTTTGCTACTCGAACCTTCCCCTGATCTAAACCATACCCGCCATCATCTGTCGTGTCATCCATGAAAATGACACGCTCAGTATAACTGGAAATATCAAGCGGGTTTTCCCCGGTATATTCCCAATCATACAGAGATTCATCATAGTGCCCAGCTAGATAAAGATTTGAATTGCCATCATTATCGGCGTCTCCACTAATAATTTGACGAAGACCTCCTTCATAACTTGCAAAATAATTGAAATCTGAAAAGGTCAAAAAACTTACATCCTCAATATTCCCTGCAACATATAATCTTCCCGGTGTTAACGGGGTTTCTCCTGATTTCGTTCCAGATGTTGCAACAAATAATTCATTTATGGCATCTCCATTTATATCAGTAACAATTAAGCTCTGATTACCATACTCATAAGCCTCAGAACTAACATAAAAATCAGTTTGATACTCATACTCATTTACAGCTGTATTTTCCAAAACAATAACATGATAAAAGTCAAATGCGACTGTGTAAATTTCTGTAAACCCATCATTATCAAGATCACCAGTTGAAATATTATAACCACTCCAGTTTGTCCATGAATTGTCCTCATATTCAATTATAAAAAGTGCACTGTCATTTGTTGTCTGAACTGTGCCATCTTCATTAAATGTTGTGTCATTGATAACTGTATCTAATTCGAAAATCATTAATCTGCTACTTCCTCCAAGACCTAATTGTTCCCATGGTCCATCCATAATGGAAACAATCACTTCATCTTTAGAATCTCCATCTAAATCTTCAACAAATATCTGTGCCGCCTCCCAGACACTATCAAGTCCCATGTCCCATGTGTAGGAAGGTTGCGATAAAAAAGACATTGAATCAGGACTCCATTCAAACACCTGAAGCCCTTTTTGACCAGAAATACCAGGACTAGTATCTACAAGAGATATAATCTCTTTATTGTTGTCTCCATCAAGGTCTCCTACAGCAACACTTGAATAAGCATCATAGTCACAATTTAGATCATAAAAAGTATATACCCATTGTATATCAATAGAATCATTTGTTGTTGCTTCATAATGATAAACTCCATTACAATATTGACCAGCATAAGAACTAGCAACAATAAAATCTCCAAAACCATCATTGTCAAAATCATATGGACCAACCATATTCCATGGTGGCCCGGCAGGAAATAAGCCACCAGCACCCCAAGAGTCATTATGCCATTTTATAGAAAACGAACTATCTAACTCTGCACTGAACAGATAGTTATTAATTCCACAAAATATAATAATATAAAAGAGAAAGACTGATTTCATTTTAAATCCTTTTTGTACTCAATTCTTTAATATGGTTATGGTATATTTTAACGAAAGTTAGACCACAATGAAAAATTTATCCATCATATCATATAAATATTTTTATTATCTATTGTTCTCATGTGTAGTTTGCCAAGAACCCTTTTTAGAAATTAGACCTTTTCTAAAACCGAGTTTTGAGCAATATCCAGCTTCTAATCATGTAGACCACCATCATCCTTATTCAAACCAAGCTGATAATTTATTTTTACGATTTGATGGAACTGAGTATGTCGATGATGTAATATATCCTGACTGTTTAACAGGTTCTTCATGTTACGATGGGCATGCAGGGATTGATTATTTTATGCCTTTAAATACACCTATTCTTGCTCCTGCTAATGGGTATGTTTTGTGGTCCTCATTCTCATCTCCAGCCGACCCCTGCCCTGGAGGAATAACTCCAAATGGAGATCAAGGAACAATTATTTTAGCACATGGAAATGATTATTTCACAGTATATCTTCATATGATGCCACCCTTAAATGTTAATGTTGGAGAAAACGTACTAACCGGTGACACATTAGGTTTTACAGGAAATACAGGTTGCGCAATAAACTCACATCTGCATTTTGAAATACGTAAAGGAAATTGGTTTTTTGATTCAAGCGAACCCTATGCGGTAGATCCTTTTGGATGGTGGCATAATTCAATAGATCCAATAGAACAATTTCGCGATAATCGCAGTGATTGGCTTTGGATATCTGATAATTTAGTAGATGATGGAGATAATGGTTTTCAAAGATTCCAAGGACCAGAATGGAACTATCTAACTTCTGGATATGATAATGATTCCTGGATCAGCCCGACTGTTATTTCACAAGAGAATAGCCAACATTATGCAATCTGGGTACCTTATTTAGAACATGATGGGGAATATGATGTTGAGGTATTCATCCCCACAGGGCTAAATGCCACCACAGAGGCAATATATGAGGTTAACATTAAAAATGAATATGGAATTAGTGAAAAAAACATTGTAGTGTTTAACCAAAATATAAATCAAGGTAATTTTAATACTATTACAACAATGTATCTGCCTGCTGGATCAAAATGCAGTATAATTCTTAGGGATATTGTAGGCCCATCCTCAAGTGGATCATTTGTGGTTTATGATGCAATTCGATTTACATCGGTTACTTCGAGCACTAACTTAAATGATAGACCTATTAAAGCAGAAAACATTTTAATCAATTCAATATATCCCAACCCATTTAATGCTCAAGCAAAAATTATTTACCAAACTTTTTCAAACAAAAATTTCACAATTTCAATTTATGATAAATTAGGTAATAAAATCATACAAAAAACAAAACAAAATCACCCCAAAGGTTTTCACACTTTTTATTGGGATGGACAAAACAACCATGGTGAAATAGTTTCTTCTGGTATTTATTTTTTTTCTATTCATTCAACAGAGGAAAGGAAAACAAAAAAACTTGTCTATCTTAAATAAAACAAATATCAAAAACTTTGCATTTAAGAAAATGTATTTGTTGTTTTCAATTATATTAAATTTGTCTTTATCTTGCAATAATAATATAAAAAACATGAAAAAAGAACCAATAAACATTATACCCAAACCAATATTATTACAAAGCTCAGGACTTTTATTTGATTTACTTTCAATTAAGAGCATAAGTATTGAAAACAATTTTAGCAGTGAACGAAAAATAGCTGAAATGTTTAAAAACTATTTAGAACCAATATCACAACTCAAAATAAATCATGAAAAAAAACATTTAAAAAACACAATCCATATTACTCTCGATAGCAAACATAATATGGATAAAGAGGCTTACACATTAAACATTGGTGACAAAAACTCAATTAAGCTCCAAGCTTCTTCTGAACCTGGACTCTTCTATGGATTTCAATCTTTTAGACAGCTCTGCAATGCAGATCTTGAAAAAAAAATAAAACCCAAAAACACAACGATCTCTTCTTGTAATATTAAGGATAAACCATCATTCAGCTATCGAGGTATGCATCTTGATGTTTCTCGTCATTTTTTCAACGTTGAATTTGTAAAGACGTATATAGATATGATTGCTTTACATAAAATGAATGTGTTTCATTGGCATTTGACAGATGATAATGGCTGGAGAATTGAAATAAAAAAATATCCCTTGTTGACAGAAAAATCCGCATGGAGAATAGACAGAAGGAACGAACCTTGGAAAGAGCAATCACCAGCCAAAAAAGATGAAGAAGCAACATATGGTGGTTTTTATACTCAAGAAGAAATAAAGGAAGTCATATCATATGCTAAAGAACGAAATATAACCGTAATTCCTGAAATTGAAATGCCCGGTCATACTTCTGAAGTCTTTGCGGCATACCCTGAGCTATCATGTAATCAAAATTATATCCCTGTAAACCCTGGTTCGTATTGGCCTAACACTGATATTTTTTGTGCTGGAAATGATAGTGTCTTTACTTTTATTAAAGAAGTTTTAGAAGAGATTGTTCTATTGTTTCCAGGACCATATATACACATTGGTGGTGATGAAGCAGATAAACAAGAGTGGAAAAAATGTCCTAAGTGCCAAAAAAGAATAAAAGAGAAAAACTTAAAGAATGAACACGAGCTTCAAAGCTGGTTTATAAAAGAAATAGAAGAATTCATCCTATCAAAAAACAAAAAACTTATTGGTTGGGATGAAATATTAGAAGGGGGCCTAGCAAAATCTGCCACAGTAATGAGCTGGAGAGGAATGGAGGCTGGTATTGAATCCGCTAAAGCTGGACATGATGTTATTATGTGTCCAGTTTCTCATTGCTATTTTGATTATTACCAATCTAACCCCGAAGACGCACCCGCTGCTGCTTTTGGTGGAATGACAACATTGAAAACCGTCTATTCTTTTAATCCAATTTCTTCAGAATTAGACAATAACAGCTCAAAACACATTTTAGGTGGTCAAGGAAATCTCTGGACAGAATATGTCCAAACACCAGAAATTGCACAATATAGAGTTTTGCCAAGAATGAGTGCTTTATCTGAGGTTTTATGGTCTGGTTCGGAGAATAAATCATACGAGGATTTTTATTTTAGGCTACAACATCTACAAAAAAGATTTCAAAAATTAAACTGGAGTTACGCTGATGGATCGTATGAAATAAATATAAAGAGAGATTTATTTCAAAACTCCGCTACTAACTTTATTTCTCTTACATCTGAACGCCCTGGAGAACCAATTTATTATACAACTAATGGAAAAACACCAAATCAAAATTCTAAAATTTATTCAAAGAAAATTCCTGTAGAAAAAACCACAACAGTAAAAGCCGGAATTTTAAAGAGAGATAACTCTCTAGGGCCTATATCAGAAAAAACCTTTTACTTCCATAAGGCAATTGGTAAATCAGTTAATTATAAAACAAAACCTACAGAAAAATATTTTGGCTCTGGTTATAATAATCTCATTGATGGATTAGTTGGATCTAAAAATCACAATGATGGATATTGGCAGGGGTGGGAAAAAACCAATCTAAGCGTAATAATTGATCTACAGAGAAAGACAGATATAAATACCATTGTCTGTAGCTTTTTGGAATCACATCAGTCTTGGATATTTTTACCGAAGTCTGTAATGGTGTCTTTTTCTTCTGATGGAGAAAGTTTTATAAATATACACGAGATTGCATTAAAAAATGGTGAACGATACGGTAATTCTAATAGAAAAGAAGTCCACTTTAAACAACTGAACCAATCTGCGAGATATGTTTTAATTAAAGCAGTTAATCGGGAAATCTGTCCCGATTGGCATGCTGGAGCAGGGGGTCATGCGTGGGTCTTTTCTGATGAAATCGTTATCGAATAATTTTATTCATGGTTTTTGATTATTAGATTATAGTAATTAAATGGTGACAATAATGAAAATATTATCTATCTTGTTTTTATCTTTTATCATTGGGTGCTCATCTGGAACACCGGTCAACATGGAAGAAGTTTTATATGAACGAGGTGGCAGGTTTATTACAAGTGATGATTACAGTAGTCTTTTTTATAAAAATCAGAAAGTGTATAGCGGACCAGGTTTTAAACTTTATAAGAATGGAAAGAAAAAAGAACAAGGAACTTTGAAAAATGGTTGGAAATCTGAAATATGGACTGGTTGGTATAAAAATGGAGAAAAAAAATTCGATGGTAGCTATTTAAAAGGTAACCCTCATGGCCCCTGGACTGGTTTTTATCGTAGCAAACAAAAAAAATATGAAGGCAGTTATGAACTAGGATTTCAAGTTGGGAAATGGGTCTATTTCACTAAAAAGGGTAAGAAAAGACTAGAAGAAGAGTATTTTGTGTGCACTCAGGATTGTGAAGATTCTCATCCACCTGCTAGAAGAGGCAAGGAATATATTTGCAATAATCTTGGAAAAATTATTAATTCTCAAAAGTTTTAACCTCCTTTTAAAACCGATAAATAATTAGTTGTACCAGGGACACCAACTGGAACACCTCCTGTTATAACATACTTTTCATTTTTCCTTAATGTTTTATTTAACGTCAATATTTCATTAGCGATTAAAGGAATATCATCAGATGTGTTGTAGTTTTTAACTAAAAGCGGTTGCACACCCCAGACTATCCCTAATTGCCTACAGGTCTCTTTAAATGGAGTCATTGCAATAATTTTTGCACCAGGCCTGTATCTTGAGACCATTCGTGCAGTACTCCCACTATGTGTCATTGTAATAATTTTATTTATTCGCTGTTTAATGGCAACTGAACATGCAGCGTGACTTATTGCTTGTGCTGTATTAAGCTTTTTTTTAGATATCTCTTTTATAAAAGTTTTATAATTGATGTTTGATTCTGTTTCTTCTATTACTCTAGCTAGTACTTTAATTACCTTCTTAGGATGTTGACCAACTGCTGTCTCACCAGTTACCATCAAAGCATCTGTTCCATCCAATATGGCATTTGCAATATCACTAACCTCTGCTCGTGTTGGCACTGGCCTTTCAGTCATAGAATCGAGAATCTGTGTTGCAATAACAACTGGTTTTCCTGCCTTAATTGCTTTTCGAATAACTTTTTTTTGTATTGTAGGAACTTGTTCAAGTGGTAACTCCACACCTAAATCACCCCTTGCAACCATAACAGCATCAAACACGTCAATTATTTCATTCATATTTTTAACAGCTTCCCACTTTTCTATTTTTGCTAATATTGGTGCTGTGCTTCCAAATGCTTTAATTTTTTGCTTAAGCAAAGTATAATCTTTAGCTGACCTAACAAATGAAAGCGCTATCCAATCCGCACCTTTAGATAAGGCAAGTTCCAGGTCTTTTTCGTCTTGTTGAGTAATTGAAGGTAGGTTTAATTCTATTCCAGGAAAGTTAATTCCTTTTCTTTGCTCAATGATTCCATCAAACAATGAACGACAAAATAAAGTTTTATCAGAAACATGTTCTAATACTTCTAATGATATTTTACCATCATCGATAAGTATTTTTGCGCCTTTTTTTACAGTTTCAAATTTGATTCCACCAGAAACCGGAATAACATTTTTCCCTTTTTTTTCACCACTAATATAAATGCAATCATCTTTCTTTAACGGTATAGATTTTGACATTGTACTTACTCTAATTTTTGGCCCGGATAAATCAGCTAAGATAGTTGGCCTTATACCTGTTGGCAATTTTAGAGAATGAATAAGATCGAAAAATTTTGCTTTTTCTTTCATTGTTCCATGAGATAGGTTTACCCGAAAACAAGACACCCCATCTTCAATAAGAGAATTAATTGTTTTTTTATCAAAACAACTAGGTCCGACTGTTGCGATAATTTTAGTTTTCATAATTAATTTTGTAAATCAATGATTCTGAGACCTTGGTTTAATCAATTTAAAAGATCAGGTGCCATTAACTTAAATGGGGCGATTTTAACATCAAACTCTAAACCAGACTCAGAAATCATTCTATAGCTTCCCTCCATAAAACCAACTGGCGTAGATAGAGGACAAAAGCTAGTGTATTGAAATGTATTACCGGGAATAATTAATGGGGTTTTCCCCACAACGCCCGGCCCATGGATATCTTCGGAGTGACCCTGTCCATCTGTAATATGCCAATATCGACTTAACAATTGAACCTTTTTTTTAGACTTGTTTGTTATTTTGATTTGATAAGAAAAAAAATAATAAGAGCGCGTAGGATCAGATCTATTGGGTAAATACTCTGGTAAAGTTTGTATCTTTATTAAATTTTTCAATAAGTAAAATTAATTCCTTTATCTTTGCCATCCCACGTATTCCATAATAATTTTTATAACACATGAAGGAACCGAGTCGATCAATTTATGCATTTATTTGCCTTCTTTTAATTGGGGGTTTATTAATTGTAGTCAATAGTAAGGGTCCATCAAAAAATATTACTGAGGACGAGATAATGAACCATATCCGTTATCTGTCTCATGAAAATCGAGAAGGGAGACTCCCTGGTTCTAGAGGTAGCAAAGATGCAATTGCCTACTTAATAAAACAACTCAAATCTTATGGTGTCCGCCCAGGAAATCAAGATTCATATACACAACCTTTTGATATTAAAACAGGTATTCGCCTTGGAAAGAATAATGTTTTAATCATTAATAAAGATACCCTAAAAGTTGAAATGGATTATATACCCATATCGTTTTCTGCAAATGGACGTTTTTCTGGCGAAGCTGTATTTGTTGGGTACGGATTTCAAATAAATGAAAATGAACTAAAATGGGATGATTACAAAGGAATAGATGTAAAAGAAAAATGGGTAATAGTTATGAGGAATAGCCCAGATAGAAATAATCAACACTCTATATATCAACCTCATTCTTCGATGCATAAAAAAATGTTAGTTGCAAGAGATAATGGTGCAAAAGGCATAGCCTTTATTTCACAAATTGAAGATGAAGATTTGTATCCCCTAACATATATATCAGAATATAAAAATAATATTATGCCATCATTGATTCTATCTAATGATAAGGCTGATAAAATTATGAATAGAATTGGGTGGTCCCGTAAACAAATTCAAGAACGAATGAATCGTTCACTAAAACCCTTGAATTTTAAATTAGGTAACTTAATAATTGATGGTGAAATTGATTTAATTCCAGAAACAACAAGAGGTGCAAACGTAATAGGGCTAATCTACAGCGGAAATAGAAGTTTTAGAGATGAATATATTGTTATTGGCGCGCACTTTGATCATCTGGGATATGGCGGGAAAGGTTCAGGGTCAAGAAATCCCGACAAGAATACAATTCACCCAGGTGCTAATGATAATGCATCGGGAACCGCCGGGTTGCTCGAACTAGCACAAAAATTGTCATCACAAAAAAGTCGACTCAAAAGAAGCATTTTACTCATTGGTTTTGATGCAGAAGAGCGTGGTCTTTTGGGGGCCAAGCATTTTATGCGTTCACCTCCAATTAAAATTGACAACATCACAACAATGATAAATATGGATATGATTGGCCGGGTTTCTGATTCAACCTTTACGGTAAGCGGAGTCGGTACTTCTCCATATTTTGAACCACTTTTAGATAGTCTAAAAAAAGACCGTCTGTTTAAATTAAAAATGAATAAACCTGGTTTCGGCCCAAGCGATCATGCGGCTTTTTATTTAGAGAACATACCTGTTTTATTTTTCTTTAGTGGATTTCATGATGAATATCACACACCCGAAGACACCTGGAGATTAATAAACCTTGATGGTGAAAAACAAATTTTAGATTTTATTTATGATTTGGTGTTTCATCTTTCTAGAACACAAGACAGGCCTATCTTCCAAGAGGCTGGCCCAAAAGAAACACAAGCAAATACTCCTAGAAATTTCAATGTAACACTCGGTGTCATGCCTTCCTATGGAAGTATAAAAGAAGGTCTAGAAATAAGTGGAATATCAAAGAAAAATGGTCCTGCTGATAAAGCAGGTATTAAAAAGGGTGATGTAATTATATCCTTAAACAATAAACCCATCAAAGATATTTATGAGTATATGGATAGGCTAAGTGAATTAAAACCAGGAATGACTATACCAATAATTATACAAAGATCTGAAGAAACAATAACTTTAACCGTAACGTTCTAGCTTACCTAATAAGCCTCCCTCCACGCCTCCATATTAATCGTGTTGTCTGGGGCCCAGTTTTTACTTTTATACAATTTAACGCGCCGTCTATCATCATCTGTTATCATGGCGGGGTAATATTTTCTAACACCGGTAGATCTTTCACGAATTTTCTCTGTTAATTCTAATACTGCCATAACGTAATTATCAGCATGATTGTAAGCAAAAATAGATTTATAGATATCACCGTTTTTTTGATAATTATTGCTATTCATCTTATATCCATTCATTCTAAGGTAGTTTGCTATGCTTCCTAAAACATCAGGCCAACTATATGGTTCTCTAACGCCATTTTCATTAAAATCAACTGAGTATTGAGTAAAGCTAGAAGGAATAAATTGTCCATAACCGAAAGCACCAGCATAAGAACCACCAATTTCTTGTGGATCAAGTTGGTCATCAAAACAATATTTTAAAAACTCTGCTAATTCTCTCGTAGCCCATTTACTTCTTCTCGGTATTTCATGTATTTGTGAATACAAAGCGTTAAACACTGAATACTGAGAATGGTGAATGCCGTAGTTGCTCTCAACGCCAGCAATTGTCACAACAACAAAAGGATCAACTCCATATTTTTTTGCAACATTTTTAATCAAGTTTTTGT
>MDSW01187022.1_pt1 | contig 13299 bp, 9 predicted proteins | sample 811171 | NCBI WGS metagenome assembly MDSW01 (sample SAMN05326641, study PRJNA326480) | marine metagenome | isolation source: seawater | place: Atlantic Ocean: North West | collected 2012 | reverse complement strand
GACGAAAGGCGGATCGAGCAACTAAGCACAAGCATGTGAAGTTCAGACGACCAACGACGATTGAATCGTCGTTGATCGTCTCGTAAAGACGGGCCAACTAGCTACCTACTTATAGCTACAGCTAGCTAGCTAGTTAGCTAGCTAGCTTAGGTAGCTGGTAGCTAGCTTGTTAGCTAGCTAGCTTACGGTAGCTGGTATCTCTAGAGCTTACGGTAGCTGGTAGCTAGCTAGCTCTAGCTAGACGGTAGCTAGCGAACACTCTTGACCACACGCTCTAGCTGTAACCACGCTTATTATAGCAAAAGGTTACGGGAGCCCATCATCATCCCTGAGCAATACGTCAACAGAGTTTAAAGCGTACATCATCAACAAGCAGTCGAGTGAGCCATATCGACTAGAATAGACTAGTCTAGTAGACTAGTCTAGTCTACTGAATATTTGAGGAAGAAGACGCAACGCCGGAGTAACGCCTTTTCTGGGACGGTTCCGAACCTCGGAACCGCGACCCCTTGAACAACACCCAGTACTACAAGCTCATACCGAGCGGGTAGTACATCACCACCCTTATACAACAGTATATCAAAGTGTCCTAATTGACACCATGAACCAAACAATCAGCTTTCATGCAGACAATGAAGATCACACCGTCACCAGCGTGAAAGTGACACCAAAAGTCTAATCACAAAACCAGACAATACACGTCATTACTCCTTCACAAGACGACCGAACTGTACCAGCAACGCCTCGGTTCACATTGCGAAAGAACCGTACAACTACGGAAGACGTACAGAGAAGCTGTTATCGCAGTTGGCACTGGCTCTGATCTAATCTATCTCACACTCACCTACCAGGTAGTTGACAAGCTATCTCTTAAAAGGGCTGAAAACACGATTTCTGAGATCTATATCATTACCGAGACCTGTTGAAACTTTCTCTTCCTACATGGAAAAATACCAGCTTTAACAAGGAGCCATTCAGCATGTTTCTTGAAGTCATGAACCTTATTGAGCATGCCTATCTCCTCGACTTGTTTCACTGAGATCATTCACTATGCCATGTTGGACACCCCCAAGAACACCGATTTTTCAGTGCCAGAAATTGATGAACTTTATCTCCACTCATCAAAATTCTCACAAAGTAATTTCGTACCTTCGAAGGTATGAAGTAAGGTACAAGGTAATACCTTCGTACTACCTTCGTATTTATGCAACGCCCCGACGATGCATATTCGGGATGCATCGATGGCGACGAGACTGAGGAGGAGGAGGAGGAGGAGGACCCGCTCGTGTGTGTGATTTGCTTGGGGTCGCACACGGAGGAGGGCGACGTCATGTTACTGTGCTGTGATGTCAAGTGTAGGAGGCGTTACACCGCAGTTGTGTGTCGCGGCGCTACCAGACGCCGCGTAACACGCGAAACCCAGACGGAACCGCGGCGTCCACCTCGAATTGGCACTGTCACGTGTGTCAATACAAGGAGGAGATCGAGGAGGTGGGGGGCCGCGCGCGGTGGACGAGGATGACTGAAATCTGACTTTTGGAAATGTGATTTAGAGCCATCCTGGCGCCGCCGCGTCGTCCGGGCGCTCCGCGCCCGAAGCGGCGGCGCCGACCAAATATCCAACCGACGCATCACCGCTACGACAGGAAGCAAAGTCATACGGCTCATGCGAGTTCGAGAACGCGATCCGGGGAGAGAGAAAGCGTCGGGATGATGCTTTCCGACCCCCAAGGCACCCCCTTGGTGTTGTTGAACGAAATCTTTGTTTCCAAATTTGGCCGCCGGGAGGGCGCGTCGACGCCGGCCGAGCCATGACCACCGTGTCGATGTGTAAAAATCGGGAAACCAATACAGTTCGGTAGGCCCAGAGATTCGCGCCGCTGGTGCGAAGTTTGGTGGCCATCGACGCGGTGATCATGGCTTGGCGCGCGCGGCCGTGGCGCAGGTGGTGTGACGAAAAAGTAACGGTTATTTAACTAGACTAGACTAGTCTAGTCTAGCTAGACTAGACTATTTTCCCTACGATCCAATCGCCAGACGGGGGTGAATGAATTTAAGAAACCCAATAGATTATTCGTATATTGATACTTTCGAAAGAACAACAAACGAGATTACCTTGCTTCGTAGGTCCTCGAGAAAGTACTTTCGAAAGTAGTCTACTTTCGAAAGTACTTTGTATATAATTGTATTTTATCGGACACAGCGAGAGATCTAAGAGGGGGTGTGCCGACACGCACGTTATGTCCACTGATTCCGAGCTCGCATCACCCTGCACGCTCGCCATAGCACTTTGCGATGGCACTTTCACAAGAAGATATAAATGACTGCAGAGTGGCGTTCAACAAATTCGATAAGGATGGGAGCGGGACGGTGCGTATTGACCCGCGTCGTCGGGTCGTTTGTTCGGATCCTTTGTCGAGTGGACTAAGTCACCAGCTACCGTAGATTTTGGTCGTATTCTTGTCCTCTCTTGATTCGACCACGAGCTTGCCAGCTGCGTCCGTGCGAAGCCGGAATTTTCGTGACGGCTTCTTTTCAGACTATCGCGCTGATTTTATTCCCTTCAACGTAGATCGACGCGACAGAGCTCAAAGCGACGCTTAATGCGTTAGGACAGAATCCTGATGACAAGGAAATCTTGCAGATGATCTCCGAGGTGGACGATGACCACAGCGGGGAGATCGAATTCGCCGAGTTTTTGAAAGTCATCGAGACCCAAAAAGCTTCCGCCGCGAAGGCTAATGATGAATCCGACACTATTGAAGCTTTCGTTGCGCTCGGTGGAAATTCTGACAAGAGTGGCGAGTTTTCCACTGAGAAGCTTCGGGAAGTAGTCAAGGTGTGCGCAAAACTCCATCTTTTTTTGACACTACTACACACACACACCTGGCTCCACGTTTCAAACACACCACACCGTCTCCTTACCTCCAGTTCTTTTCTCCTCTCATCAACAGGACTTTGGGCTCACCATTGACATCGAGAAGCTGATTCAGGAGACAGACACCGATAATTCTAAAAAGATTGACTACTCTGAATTTAAAGCCATGATGGGCTAGGCTAAATTTTGGGAGTCGAGCTCACAGGTGCAACGAGACTGCAACTCCATCGCTCAAGAGCACCTCTAGCTAGTACTTGTACCAAAATCGAGGGAAATCTCCGATTTACTCTGATAAGCCTCGATAGCACACTGGACTCCATACGATTTTCGCGCTCCGATGTACTGTTATTTCGAAATGGGTTTTCGGCTGGCATCGGAGTAAGTCGGAGTTCGGAGTTCAGTTTGGTATAGGCACTAGTATGATGTAAACCATGGACACAAGATGAACGAAGCGCGAGCGCACGACAACGACATCAAATGAGATGTGAGTGGCTCTCAAAAGTTTTTAGCATTGTAGAAAGTCTCCCTGTCATATCCGATCCGCGCCATTTACTTACTTGGCTGCCTTGTCCATAGCAGCACCAGCGGCGAGACGCTCTTCGCGGCGAGCGATCTTGCGCTCGCGAGAGGCCTTGTTCTTGGTGCGACGCGCCTCAAACTGGTCCGCGATGGACTTCTCGCGAGCCTTCTCCGCCTTGGTCCTGTGGATGGCCTCCATGAGAACGCGCTTGTTCTTGAACACGTTACCCTTGCACTTCAGGTACATCTCGTGGTACATATGCTTGTCGATCTTCTTTGCCTCGCGATATTTCTTGAGCAGGCGGCGAAGCACACGGTGACGGCGAAGCCAGAGCACCTTGGTCGGGAGGCGAGCCTCACGAGTGCCTCTGCGCTTTCCATAACCAGTGTGACGTCCGAGCCGCTTGGCGGCAAGACCTCTAAGAGTGCGGGCGCGAGAATGGATCTGAACAAAGCACGGGGTTGTAGGGGTCAGGTCAGCCTCGGCAGGACGATCGCCTGAACTGAAAACGGGGGGCAGCGAAAGGAAAAACAACCTGGGGGACTGCGGGGGATCAACGAACCTTCTGTGGCTTGCGGATGACAAAACCATCTTTGACCAGCTTGCGAATGTTCTGGCGAGAGTTCGCCATGCTGATCTCGCTGATCTATGGTGTGATGGGGAGTTGGTGTGGGTCAGCAAGAATGCAAGGAAACAAGGAAAGGCGGTAGAGAACGAAAACCCTAGCGAACGTGGACGTCGGACGACCGCGCCGCGCAACTACAGACGACGCAAACTCCTTCAATTAGTGGTGCATCCGCGCAGCATACTGCCAATTCAGAGGTATATATTCGCAAGCGCCTCCTCACGCATCGCCGACCCCGGTCATCAGGCGCCGTGCGGCAGTCCTCGGCAGGAATTTCCGCGGGCATGCTCTCGCGGTCGCACCTCGTTTGGGTCCATCCAGATCTTACGCGTGCCGCACTTAAGCACGCTAGAAGCGAGACGCTTCTGCAATTTGAGGCTCACCATGGTGCCTCTACACTTCGTTGTTCGTACGCGGTCAGCGTGCGAGTCAAAGGAGGGTCCCGTTGGTCTCGAACTGCCGCTTTTGACCGAAAGTGCCGCGAACTGGTGATGCACAGAGAGGTGCAGTGCAATTAGTGGAAAAAGACTTGATCATTGCGGAGATAATCATCATACCTTCGTGCCTAAATAGTCTACTTCCGAAGGTACTTTCGAAAGTAGCAAGTAAGGAATTTCGTAGATTATTAGTAGACTAGTCTCTTCGTCTGCGAAATTACCTTCGAAAGTAGACTATCATACTTTCGAAAGTAGACTACTTTCGAAAGTAATAATCTGTCCTGTAACCTTAATAACTTGCTTGCTTGTACGAAAGTAGACTAGACTAGTCTAGTCTACGTAGGATGCGCCCAATATAGATTGTCTATCATACTTTCGAAAGTATCATAGTCTATCTAGCTAGAGCTAGCTAGCTAGCTGGCTATCTAACTAGACTACCTATGCTAGCTAGCTCTAGCTAGCTAGAGATAGCTAGCTCTAGCTCTAGCTAGCTAGAGCTCTAAAGCTAGAGCTGCTCTACTAGCTAGCTAGCTAGCTAGCTAGCTAGAGCTACCTTCCTAGTAGCTAGCTAGCTAGCGACGAGCTAGAGTCTACTCTGTAGCTCTTAGCCAGCTAGCTAGTTGAGCCGCCTTACTCATTAATCGTCGCCCCTGCTGTTATTCATACGGTGAAGGACTGCAAACACTTGTTATCCGGAAGCTGAGGATCGGGAAGTACTGTGCGATGCAGACGGTAGGGGGATCCACGTGCCGATATGACAGGTGCGCGACTGTTGCTAGCGTCCAGGATCAATTCCATTTTGTCTGTCTGACTTTCCCCGGTCCGTGTCTCCTCTTCAGCTCTCTGAGCTTGCTCACTAAAAAGTTCGTATCACTGATCGAACAAGCTGAACAAGGGACCATCGACCTGAACCGGGCCGCAGACACCTTGAACGTTCAGAAACGGCGCATATATGATATTACCAACGTGCTGGAGGGGATCGGCCTGATCGAGAAGAAGTCGAAGAACAACATCCAGTGGAAAGCGGTTGGCTGTTCTGAGAGAGGGAACGAAACTCAGGCTGACCTCTCCGATACTAAGGTAAGAATGCGTCTTGTATCGACAGCAAGCGTTTTTGTGCGTTTGTCGCACTACTCCCTGTTGATTTGCGGATTTATTTTCTCTTTCGCAGGAGGACTTGAGAGTTCTGCACGAGGAGGAGTGTAACTTAGAGCAACACATACAAAACATGCGAAAAAGCATGCAGCTCCTCCTCGAGGATCCCCTCCACAAGGTGCGAAGACTGACTCCACTCACCTGTGCATCTTCAGTCTGCCGAAACGCGAAGTTTTCATTACTTACGGTTGTTCTCTGGAGAGTTTTCCACTAAACCGACATGTCCACCTGTCCAATGTTCAGGGAAACCTATTTATCGCCGAGGAGGACATCAAGAACCTCCCGTGTTTCCGTTCAGAAACGTTACTGGCAGTAAGAGCACCCCACGGCACCACCCTCGAAGTGCCCGACCCTGACGAGGAAATGGAATATCCGAAGAAGCGTTATCAAATCTTTTTGAAGTCGTCTACCGGGCCAGTGGAGGTGTTTCTTGTGTCACTGCACAATCAGCTTGCTAAGAGCGAACTGGGAGAAGCAACTTGTTCGGTAGCGCTTCATGAACGGAAACCGACCGCGATATTATCAAAAATGGAGAGTGGCAAAACTTGTGCATTCGCTGACGAGCGAAACGAGTCCGCTCTTCCTGCGGGAGAGACGCGAAAGCTCGAGGCAGGGCCCTGGCCACAGCCACTTCTTGAAACGGTAGTGTCTTCCGGCAAGAACTTTGTCGGGTCTGCAGGCGAAAACATTTCGAATAGCCCTGCGATATTACGCGTCATGCCTCCCTCCTGCGATCCTGACTACTGGTTTTCTGAAGAAGGCAAGGAATTCGGATTGAACGACATATTCGCGCCGACTGAGACTGACGGTGAGTTTTACAAACGATGCTCGCTCTGCAGCTTGCTCCTTGCTCGTATCAATCTTGTGCAAATGTGACTCAAGCACTGTCCATTTGATCCACTATCGCAGAGTGTCTTTACAAAGATGAAATGTTGAGCGTCGAGTGAGCTTTTGGCACGGACAGAAATGTGAGGCCGGGGCCGGTTGAAAGGGAAAAAGAACCAAAGGGCGTGGTTCAAATCCCACAGGCCGGGGCCGGTTGAAAGGGAAAAAGAACCAAAGGGCGTGGGGTTCAAATCCCACAGGCCGGGGCCGGTTGAAGAGAAAAAGATGATGTTGAAGAGGGATGAAACCAAGTCCCAATGAGCTTGACTGTTTTCTTCTCACAGAATACACTCGCTTTCATGCGTTCCGCTTGCCCAGAGCCTTCACCACCTTACAGGCGAAACTTGAAAATCGTTGTAAGTCCGCAAACAAAACTTGCTCCACTAGAGGACTCACCGCTGAGCCAAACGGCAACAGCACATCTGGCACCTCATAACATATCTGGATCTGGACTCTCGTGCTGCTTTCAGTGCCAGAGAACCGTACAGCTCCTCGGTTGTTCAGCCCTTCTTCCGATTCCCAGTGTATCTTGTGTAGCTCCACCGGTGGCAAGTCACGTGCAACCCAGGAAAACTCGAAGTGCTGCCCGAACTGGTCCGTAGAGAGCAACCACCGGGATCGGTCGTTCTTCAAGGGCTCTACAGAAGATATCCATGGCATCCAGGTGGGGATCCGAGATTTATCCTGCCAAAGTTCCCAAACAACCGGAAGGGGGGCCGGTACAGTGATCTCCGCAGTGTTATCTACCCACCCAGACATATTGAAACGTGACCCATTTGACCACGCATAAGGTAGTTCTATCGTGCCAGAACTTCGGAACCCACGAGACGATAGAGAAGGAAGATGCGAAGACGACGAAAACATTTTGCGTCGAAGCTGTCGCTTATAAAGCTGGTCATGCGTGAGTGCACAGATGCGAGCAGCAGGATTACTCACCGACGCTTTAAAGACCTTGCGCTCGAAGATCCGCGACCCGCAAACGCAAGGTTTCATTTGTGCTGGTGCTCACGAGAGTCGCTCCTCAGCTGCTAGCTCAAATAAACGTCAGGAAGTCTATAGTACTTTCGAAAGTACTACTTTCAAAAATGAAAGTATCATATCATATTATTTCATTATCATGGACTACTACTTTCGAAAGTGTATATCATATTATTTTTTAGAGAATTCCTGAGATCATGATTACAAGTTTTAAATTTAAAGCACACCAGATTACCCGGAAATGATTTAGTTTGACACTATCCTATACTACCTCATTTCCGGTGCATCTGGTGTGCGGAATTGTAACACGCATGATCCTTTCCGCGATGCTCATGCGACTTGGATCGTGCCGTGAGTGAGGACTTTTAATGAATTTTGATATTCCTGTATCATCGCACCCCAAAATTTTCGTCTGGCGATCGGGTTGTATGGGCAAATCGTTAGAAAACCGTTACTTTTTGGTCACCCCACCCCGCGGCATGGCCGCGCGCGCCGAGCCATGACCACCGCGTCGATGGCCACCAAACTTCGCACAAGGGATATTGGTCGCTGTGCCCGTCGAACAGTGTCGGTTTCCCGATTTTTACGCACCTGCGTTCATATATCGTTCGTATAGTAGGCCTATGGAGCCGAAATCGTGCTCTCCTCACGATCAATCCGCGACCCCGCGCGGTTTTCAGAGGCGCGGCGCGCGCGGCGGCGGCGCGGGGGCGCGCGCGGCGGCGGCGGCAGCAGCAGCGGACTTCTCGAGTCACCATTTCGTGTTTTGCGCAATTTTATCGCGTCCGACGTCGCACGCCTTCTCCACGCACGCGCGCTTTGCGCGCTCCCTGCTACGAGTTTTCGTTTCGCTCGTAGGCGTTTGAGTCGGCACGCGTCTCGCAAGCACACGGTGGGCTCGCGGGTGTCCTCACTCTTCGGCGCAAAGCTTGACTCCGCCACGATCGATGACGGTGCCCTGCAGCCTGCGGGAACCTCCGGCGAGTCTTTGCGCACGCGCCGTGCGGCGGCGTTCCGCCACCGCATATTCGGCACCAACACCGCATACGTTGACTTAAGGACGGTGAGGGTGAAGTGGGACTCTCCCAACTACAAAGCGCACCATAACGGCGTGCTCGAGTCCATGAAAGATGTCCCCAAGCTCAGTCACGAGCCTCTGGGGGCTGGGACTGGACCTAACACGAAACGAGCGATACGCGAGCATGCTCTCCACGTGACGAACGCCCGAAGGAGAGACAGAAGTTAGATCATGGCGTGTAGAGTCGCTCTAATTTTCTTCCGCGGGCCCGCGACGCGCGCGCGCCGCTCGCGGGCGCCGCGCGTGTGGAAGGGTACACGGAAGGATAATATCCTTTGGAAGGATATAGGACGTATCCTTCCAACGATATTCTCGTAGGCAATAGCTAGTTGAGCTGTCTGGAGCGCTATCTATCTCAGAGGATAGCTGCTAGCTAGCTAGCTAGACTACTTTATTTCGTATAATACCTTCGTACTTTCGAAAGTATCATTTACTCTTTCGAAAGTATGATACTTTCGAAAGTATACGTATCACATCGTGTGTAGTACACAAATTTTTATAGATAGAGCTTAACCTTGAAGACAGCTAGCTTAGCTAGCTACTAGACAGCCACCGCGTAAACGATCTCTCAACGGTCACAAAAGAAACGATAGAGAGCGCGGCGCCTCAGAGTTCGTGGCGCATTGTGACCACAACAAGAGCCAGGACAGTACGCCGAGATGGTACTCATTATTCCGTTCTGCCCAACCCCCGCGGCCTACGGCATCGCGACACTTATGTACCTGATCTTTGAGTTGTCGGGATACAACGTCATCCATGTTTTGGCAAACGTCGCGTTCGCGACCGTGCTTTTCCTTGCGCTGTGGACTCAAGCAGCTACTTTAATGCCCAACAGGTACGTCGTAGACTTCGTTCGCATCCTTCAACGACAGGAGGAGAGATCACCTCGATTGTTCCTATGTTGCACTCGCTTGTGAACTCTCGGCTGCCGAAACTCGTTCGTCAAGCTTTGTCTCTTCATTTCTCACTGGCTCGGCTCTTTCTCTCCGCTCAGAGCTCCTCCTGCTTCGCCCCCAAAGCTCGAGTTAAAAGAAGCAAACATTCGCACATTTGTGGAGAACTGCATCCATGGCGTCAACACCATCTGCGACCTGATCTACACCGTCGGCGTTGGCAACGACAAGGTGCTCATCTTCAAGGTTTGTAAACTTCCTGATGGTCTTTTCCTTGCTTCATACAGAGTTCAGTGCTGAGCAACGTATTTTGTTACCTTCCTGTTCGACAGGTGCTCGTTGGCTTATATGTTACGGCTCAAGTTGGCAGACTGCTCCACATGTTCACCGCTCTGTATTTAGGTGAGCTTAGCCTTTTCTGAGCGGCAGAACATCTCGCTTGCCACGCAAATCTCTGTACAGGACCTTTCCGAGAGGTATTCACTGATCACAACGCTGATTCTGCCACAACTCCAACCACAGCTCTGAGTTTTGCCTTTTTATGGCCCAAACTGTACACCAAGTTCAAGCGCGAAATCGATCAAGCGTTTGGTGAGGCTAACAAACAGTTTGAGTTCCACTATTCAAAAATCAAGGAACACGTGCTGGGCAAGGTTGCCAACGAAAAGGACTTGGTGCGTAGTCGCATTCGCTGGCGCGTCCTTGGGGAGTTGCTTGCGACGTGCTTTTTTTAACACTGCTCGCACAATATTTTTTTTTCACTGACCTGACATACCTTCGAGCAGGTCCAACAGCCAGGAAAGAAAGAGGAGTAGTCGTTTCCGCGTTTAACCCTAGTATGTCAGAGACAAGTGCGTGTTTCTTTGAGAAGCCTCATGTGTATTTACTTCCAAGTTCAAGGTCGTGCACCCCCAATAGACAATAGTTGGCAGAAATCGATTTCTGGGAAAAATCCATACGCATACATACGTTAGTTGTACTCGAAAGTATTACTTTAAAAAGTATATCATATATAGACTATATTCCTTCATTCGTTCGATTCGAAATAAATAAAGTACTTTCGAAAGTAGTCTAGTATATATAAATATATATATATATCTTGCTATGATCTTATTATATTAGCGACGACAACAGCAGGAATATCTATCGTGTGGATATGAGTAATACAACTGGTATATACTTTCGTATCAGATATTTCAACACTGACATCACCGCTAATAAGGTACTGTACATACACTAAACCTCTATCTATCCAAGATCATTCCCCTACCTTTCTCTCCTAGTTACAGCAGATATATTACTCTACTACTGCACATTTTTCACCATAGTACTTTCATGATACATAATAGTCTACCAATAAGATACGAAAGTATCATTCTTCGAGGATATGGGTATCTCGCCACTTTCGCTCGCGGTTTCGGTTTTTTTGTATGACGCTCGGTCATCACTACATGTTTCAGCGCGCATCGCACCGCCTTCTCTTGACCTGAAACTCAGCAAGCCACTCGAAGACGTCACATACATCATCTGGATGTGACGTTTGTGTGTTGTAGCGATGTGCAGAAGGCTCCAAGGTATCGCGAACACAAGGGTGAAACATCGTTATTATTGCGTAAGGATACGATACCTGGTGTTAGTTTCAAATAAAGTACGTGTAGACTACTAGATATATAGCTAGCTAGATATGATATTATATAGACTATATACATATTAGTCTATTAATACCTAACTTACTCTACCGTCTACAGAGGTTACGCCGCAATGAAGGTGACTTCAACCACACCCACACTTCATCATGCACGGATACACACACGTGGTTCGCACATCAGTCTGACAATACCTTCGAAGGTATGAATTGCACCTTGGAAAAAAATGAACGATAGGAAAAGTAGGCAGCGTAATACTTTCGTAAGTACTCTCGAAGGTACAGTCAACCTGAAGTCGTTGTGCAGTTTTCTTTTGGGGCATCGGAACCCTGCCGATGTGGTGGTACCTGATACTCGCCATCCTCTTAATGGGTGCTTGGACTATTTGTGCTGTGGGTGGCGTCGCACGGCCAAGCGCCCGTGACCCAGAAAATAACTCGGCGGGACATTCGCCGAGGGAACGAGTGACCATCAACGCGTCGTGCGTGACGGAGGGGTCGACCACGATTGGGCTTCTGAGTCAGAGATACGACCTATTTCTGATCAAGCTAGTTCGAGATCACAACGGTTTAACCACCCTTAACCGAACTGTTCCCCTGGTGCATACGTCCACCCGCAAGGGCTTTGCTTCGGCGGTTCGTCAGCTCGAACCGGATGTTCATGTGGATGAAAACGACGTCTCGGCGTCCTGGGTTGAGAACCTCCCGTCCCGGATCATGCTGATAGGTGGACGGCAACGGCAACAGGTGCGCAATCTACACAAAAGAGTCAATAACACCAATCGGTTCAAACTGACGAACAGATGTGACGCTTATTCATTGGATGCCAATCACTTCGCAGAACACTGACACACCGTCGAAATCTGTGGAGCTCGTCGACGACTTCGAGTCTTTGGCAGCGCAATTGCTCAAATGTAGTGGAGGGAGTGGGGAGAAGCTCTGTTGATGAGAAATGATAAGGTTTGCCTGAGAGCGAAATATAAGTTTGGATTGACAAGTTGCGCACGCGTGAATGCACGCTTCTCTCCATGTTTACAGGGATGAGGTTCAGCCAAACTCAAAGCTCGTCGTGGTCGTCATCGATGTCATCATCGTCATCGTCGTCGCCAGCATCACCCTGCTGGTATACCTTTGAAACAATTGGGTTGCAGATGCCTTCGATTTCCTTGAGTTTCTCTTCGTACTCCTCTTTTTCGGCGTTTTGGTTGTCGTCAAGCCAGTCCAAAATTTCTTTGACAGCCTCCTCGATGGTGTTCTTGTCGTCCTCCTCGAGTTTATCTGCCAGTTTATCGCTGTCAGAGACTGTATTCTTCATGTTGTACGCGTAAGTCTCGAGGCTGTTGCGGGCGTCAACGCGCTCCTTGATCTTACGATCCTCCTCCGCAAATTCCTCGGCTTCCTCAACCATGCGCTCGATCTCCTCTTGAGAGAGGCGGCCCTTGTCGTTGGTTATAGTGATTTTCTCTGACTTTCCAGTGCCCTTGTCCTCCGCACCAACGTTCAAGATGCCGTTAGCATCGATCTCAAAAGTGACTTCAATCTGAGGAACACCACGCGGAGCGGGGGGGATCGAAGTGAGCTCAAACTTACCAAGAAGGTGGTTATCCTTGGTCATCGCGCGCTCTCCCTCAAACACTTGGATCATCACTGTCTGCTGGTTGTCTTGGTAGGTGGTGAAAGTCTGAGATTTCTTCGTGGGGATCACAGTGTTCCGGGGAATCAACTTCGTCATGACGCCGCCGACGGTCTCAATACCCTGAGTAAGAGGAGCAACATCCAGGAGAAGAATGTCTTTCGTCTCGTCGCCCCCCTCTCCGGAGAGGATACCGCCCTGAACAGCAGCCCCGAAAGCCACGGCCTCATCAGGATTCACTCCCTTGTTCGGCTCCTTTCCATCAAAATACTCCTTCAACAGAGTCTGGACCTTGGGGATACGGGTAGAACCACCGACCAAGACGATCTCATCGATCTGGGACTTCTTCAGCCCAGCGTCTTCCATGGCCTTCTTCACTGGACCCATGGTTTTGCGGAAAAGATCGTTGTTTAGCTCTTCAAAGCGAGCCCGCGTCAAAGGCTCAGAAAAGTCGAGACCCTCGAAGAGCGACTCGATCTCCACGCGAACTTGGTGCTGGTTTGAAAGCGAGCGCTTAGCACGTTCGGCTTCGCGGCGGAGCTTCTGAACAGCCTTGACATCGCCAGAGACAT
>MDSW01004206.1_pt1 | contig 13300 bp, 14 predicted proteins | sample 811171 | NCBI WGS metagenome assembly MDSW01 (sample SAMN05326641, study PRJNA326480) | marine metagenome | isolation source: seawater | place: Atlantic Ocean: North West | collected 2012 | reverse complement strand
TTAGGATATTCAGTTATGGGAATGTTATCTTTTCCATTGGAAAGTGAAATTTCGAGACAAATTTACCAATTTTTTAATTCAATTAAATTTTAAAAATTGATACTAGTAAAACTAGTTATCAATGAAAAAAATACAAATATCACCTTCAATTTTATCAGCTGATTTTAGTCAACTTGGCAATGAAATAAAAAGATTGGAGGAAGGTGGTGCTGATATGATCCATGTAGACGTTATGGACGGTCATTTTGTTCCAAATTTAACAATCGGACCTCCAGTGATCAAAGCACTAAAAAAAAATTCTTCAATTATATTTGATGTTCATTTGATGATTTCACCGGTTCATAAATACATTGAAGCTTACTCAAATGCTGGAGCAGATATAATTACAATTCATCCTGAGGCAACAGAAAATTTAAAATCATCAATTTTAAAAATTAAAGAATTAAAAAAGAAAGTTGGTGTATCTCTAAATCCTGAAACTAAAATTGATATTATATTAAATGTATTAGATCAAATAGATTTAGTTCTTATTATGAGTGTTAATCCTGGATTCGGTGGACAAAAATTTATGCCGGAAGTTTTAAGTAAAATTAAAGAATTAAAAAAAATTCAAAAAGAAAAAGGTTATAATTTTGACATTGAAATTGATGGTGGAATAAATTTTGAAAATTCTAAAATAGCAATAGAAGCTGGAGCTAATATTCTAGTTTCTGGCACAACTATTTTTGAAAGTAATAATGGAGATATTAAAAAAAATATTGAATTATTAAAATCAAAATAATTTCATGATTTATATAAATCGTTTTTTTTTTACTATCTTTAATCAAATAAGAAAATTTTATCTAAATACAAATTTTTATGATAAAAAAATTTCTAAAATAATTAATAAAGATCTTATTTATAAACCTAGTCCATATTTACTCTCATCTTTAATTAAATACCAAAAAAAAAAATTTAAAATTGAAGATTTCTCTTTAGATGAAATTTGGAGTAACAATAATTTAAGCGAAAGGGAATATAAAAATTTAAATAATTTTTATTGGTTTTTTAGTTTAGATTTAAAATCTTCAAAACAAACTACTCAATTAGTCATCCAAAATTGGATTAATAATAATCTGAAGTATGACAGTAAAAGTTGGGATTTTGATTTAACAGCAAAAAGAATCATTGCTTGGCTTTCTTGTCATTCTCTTACTTATGAGGGAAGCGAACAAACTTATAAGAATAATTTCAATAAGATTGTACAAAAGCAGACCAATCATTTAATAAATGAAATTAATAGATCTAATTTAGTTGATGACAAACTAATAGGTTGTGCTTCAATTATCTTAGCTGGTCTTTGCTATCAAAATGAAAAAAATTATCTGTCATTTGGTTCTTCAATTCTTAAAAAAATATCAAAATTAGCTTTAGACAACTATAGCTTTCCCAAATCTAGAAATATAAAAGAGTTAATTTTATATTTAAAATATTTTATTTTAATACGTGAATGGTTCAAAGAATCTCAAAATAGTATTCCTGAACATATTGATGAAACTATTTATTATCTTGGACAAAGTTATGCTTTTTTTCAAAATGATTCTGGTACTGATTTTTTATTTAATGGAAATAATATCTCTGACAACTATGAATTTGATAACTATTTGAAAAGATTAGGTTATAAATTTGAAAACGAAAATCAAGAAACTGGTGGTTACATAATTTTTAAGAATAAAAAAACAAGTCTAATTATGGACATTGGATCTACACCAAATTTTAAATATACAAAAGACTATCAATCAGGAACTTTATCATTTGAAATTATTTCTAATGGAAAAAAATTAATTACCAATTGTGGTTATTACAAAAAAAATAACAAATTTATTCAATTATCGAAATCATCAGCTGCTCATAGTGCATTAATAATTGACGACAATTCCTCATGTAAGTTTGCTAAAATCAATAATACCTTTTTGGTAAAAAATAATTTAAAAACGATAAAAAAAAAGTCTGTTTTTGAAAAAAATTATTGGAAAATTGTTGCCTCGCATGATGGGTATTTGAAAAAATATAATTCAACACATGAAAGACAGATTGAATTTTATCCGGAACAGATGACCTTTGTTGGTATCGACAAAATAATTAAAAAAAAAGCAAATTATAATTATAAATTTGATATTCGATTTCATATGGAACCTGGTGTTAAGTTAATGAAAACACAAGATAATAAAGCTATCTTAATAGAATTAGATGACGAAGGGTGGAAATTTACTTGTGAAAATTATGAAATTAATATTGATAATGGTTTATATTTCGGTAATAAAAATTTATACACTGAAAACCAGAATATTTTTATCTCAGGAATTTCAAATGATCAGATACAAAATATTAAGTGGGAAATAAAAAAAATTTGATGAAAAAAATAAAGACAGCTTTAATTTCCTTATCAGACAAATCAAATTTAATTCCTCTTTTACAAATTCTTAAGAAATATAATATCAAATTAATTAGTTCAGGTGGTACGTTTAAAAAAATTCAAAAACTTAAATTCAAATGTTTAGAAGTTTCCGATTTTACTGGTTTTAACGAAATACTTGGTGGCAGAGTTAAAACTTTACACCCCAAAATTCATGCTGGAATTCTTAATAAAAGAAATAGTAAATCACATCTAAAAGATTTAAGAAAAAATAATTTTATAAATATTGATTTAGTAATTGTAAATTTTTATCCATTTCAACAAACTTTAGAACAAACAAAAAATCATAATAAAATTATAGAAAATATTGATATAGGAGGACCTACATTAGTTAGAGCAGCAGCAAAAAATTATAATGATGTTGTAGTAATTACATCTACTGAGCAATACTCAGAGCTTATTAATCAATTAAAAATAAATAAAGGTTCTACCTCATTAGAATTTAGAAAAAAAATGTCTCAATTAGCATTTACAGAAACAGCTTATTATGACTCTGTAATATCGAATTATTTTAATAAGATTTCTGAAGTTCATTTTCCCAAAAAAAAAATTATCTACGCAGATTTGATTGAAAAATTAAGATATGGTGAAAACCCTCATCAAGAAAGTGCGATTTATTCACAAAATGAAAATATCAAAATAAATAAGATTCATGGAAAGCCTTTAAGCTATAATAACTATAACGATATTTTTTCATCATTAATGATTTCTAAGTCATTTCCAAAAAATATCGGGACGGTAATTGTAAAACATGCAAATCCTTGTGGTGCATCAATCCTTAAAAATAATTTTGATAGTTATATATCAGCTTTAGCATGTGACCCTATAAGTGCGTTTGGTGGCATTGTTTCGTGTAATTTCAAAATTACAAAAGCTTTAGCTTTAGAGTTAAATAAAATTTTTCTCGAAGTTATCGTTGCAAATGGATTTGATAATAATGCTATCAAAATATTAAAGTTAAAAAAAAACCTTAGATTAATTGATGCATCTCAATTTTCTTTAAATGAAGTTTTAAAATTTAATTCCATAAACAATTCTCTATTAGTTCAATCTGAAGATAAAAAAACTTTTTCAAGAAAAAATTTTAAAGTTGTTTCAAAAAAGAAGCCAAATAAATCTCAATTTGATAATTTGATATTTGCTTTTAATGTTTGTCGTTTTGTAAAATCTAATGCAATTGTGCTTGCAAGTAATCAATCTACAATCGGCATTGGATCAGGACAACCAAGTAGACTAGATAGTTGTAAAATTGCTATTGATAAAATGAATAAATTTACAAATACGAAAAATGAAATTGTTGCAGCTTCAGATGCATTTTTTCCTTTTGTTGATGGAATTGAAAAACTCATTCAATCTGGAGTTTCTGCTGTTATTCAGCCTGCTGGATCAATTAGAGACAAAGAAATAATTAAATTTGCTAATGCAACAAATTCTATTTTAGTTTTTTCTAAAACTAGGCATTTTAGACATTAATTTTTTTATCAATTTTCGCTGCTAAAATAAAATCATTTTCAGACAAACCCTCAATTGCATGGGTGGTAATATTTATTTTTGCATATCCCCAACCATAAGAAATGTCAGGATGATGACCTTCTTCCTCAGATATTTTTCCAACCTGATTTACAAAATTTTGACTATCTAAAAAATTTTTAAAAGTAAATTTTTTTTCTAGGAAATATATATTGGAAGAATCTTTTGAGATACTCCATCCATCAACTTTTTTTTGGTACTTATGGATTTCTGAAATATCAAAAGCTGTGACGCCACCCTCACAAGGTTTACATTTTTTATTTATTAAATCACTCATAAAATGGAGCGGGCAAAGGGGGTCGAACCCTCGACCTTCTCGTTGGCAACGAGACGCTCTACCACTGAGCTATGCCCGCCTATATTTAAAATATTATAAATAGCGGTTTTCTTAAATGCAAGAAATATAAAAGTTAATTAAATATTCTTATTAAGCCAGGAATATTTATCCTCGAATTTTCTAATAAATTTTTTATAAATTATATATTTTTCATTATCATACTTATAAATTTTTTTCCTAATTTGAATGTTGCTTGCTGTTTTTGAAATTAGATCTTTCCTTTTATAAAATTCAAGACTTTTCTCGCTCCATTCTAAATTGCAAAAATTAAAAATTTCTTTTGATATTTTAAGAGTATTAACTGTAAGTTCTGACAAATTTACAGAAAATATTTTGTCATTATATTTTTTTTTAAAATATTTAATGGCTGATATGTAATTATCTAAATAAATTAGGATATTTTCAAAAGAATGTGTCCAGCTCATTTTAGTCAAAAAATTTTGATATATTGCAAAAACTGTATCTAAATAATTTCTTTCACAATGAATAAATTTTGCGTTGGGAAATATCTTAAGAATTAATTCAATATAAAAAAAATTTTCAAGGGATTTATCAATAAAAAAATATTTTTTTTCTTTTTTTACGAGATTCAAACTTTCATATCTTTCAATAATATCTGTACTAATTTTCTTAAAATCAATAATTAAATCACCTGTCTCATCCAAATTAAAATTTGGATTTTTTTCTCTTATCGATTTTATCAGACCCCAATTTATTGTAGCTGTTTCACCTCCATGTGGTACTTTAATTTTTCCTGATGAAATGATACCTTCTATCAAAGTTGATCCTGATCGAGGAGCGCCAATTATGAAAATTGGATTAAATAATTTATTTTTTTTATTTGTTAATTCATTATTTATAATTTTAATTTTATCAAATTTTTTCGGTATATATTTAAGCCAATAAGATAAACTTTGATCAAAAATTTTAAAATTTACACTCTTACAAAAGAATTCATGTGCTTTTTTTAAATACTCAATCTCTTTCTCATAATTTTTTTTTCTCTGTTCATTTTTAGCTAAGATAAAAAAACCAGATGCTTTATTATAATTTGTAATATTCTCTTTTTTTAAGGAGGATGTAATATGTGAAATTATTTCATCATTAAAAAAACTAAAATTTATTCTTGATAGATTAAAATAAATAGAAAAATTATTATTATCCAATTTAATTAATTCCTTATAAAGATCTTCAGCTTCAATTAAATTTCCTAATTCATGATAAAGTATAGCCAAATTTGTTTTTGCTATATTGTAGTTAGGATCAACAGAAATCGATTTTTTATAAAATTTTATAGCTTCATCATAATCACTTTTATCTTTAAATATATTTGCAATGTTATTAAGTGCTTTCTTGTTTTCTGGATCTATGCTTATGACTTTTTTTAATATATTTAAAGCCTCGACTAAATTATTTTGATCCTTTTTTGACTGGGCATCTTTTATTAAATTATCAATGTTTTGTTTAAAATTACTAATCATAAATATTTCAAATTTTACAACTTTATTTTACCTTGGTTAATCTAAATAATTTTGTTAAAATAATTTATGATCAATTTACAAGATTTACCTAATAAAATTGCAGTTTTTCCTTTAGATAATTTTATCATATTTCCAAAAACATCTGTTCCACTTAATATATTTGAACCAAGATATATTGATATGATTAACGACAGCATAAAATCTAATAAGCTTATTGGAATGATTCAGCCAAAAAATCCTGATCAAAATTCTAAAACTCCAGAATTACATAATATTGGATGTTTGGGTAAAATTGTTTCTTTTAAAGAAACACAAGATGGAAGATATCTTATAGAATTAAAAGGAATAATTAGATTTGAAACTGTTAGAGAAATTAATTCAAACAAGAAATATAGAGAGTATGAGATTTCTTTTGAAAATTATCATAACGATATTAATGATAAAAAAGAAAATCTTAAGTTTTCTGACTTAGAATTAATTTTTAAAGATTTAAAAAATTTATTTGAAAAAAAAGGTTTTATAATTAATTGGGAAGCTTTAAAAAAACAAAGTCTAGATGAAACTATAAATGCTCTTTCTATGGCATCACCCTTTACCTTAGAAGAAAAACAAGTATTATTAGAGGCAAAAAATTTAGAAACAAGAAAAATAAGAATCGCTCAAATACTAGCCACTTACAATTTTGATAATTTTAACAATACAACTCTTCAATAATTTTAAATTGAAATTCCTTTGTCTGCTAATTTAATAAAATATTTATTTAATAAATTATTTTTTCCCAAGATCTGAACTGATTTACTCATCATATTGGTATTTATTTTGCCCTCTAAATTAAAAAATTCATAAATAAAATCAATTCCATTAGAAAATAAAAAGTTTTTGGATTTAGTTTTTTTTTCAAACTCTGAACAAATCGATTGATCTAACTGAATTCCCAGATTAATTCTAAATTTAATTAATTCTGATAAAACTTTAATATCTCTTACTGTCATATTAAACCCTTGGCCTGCATGAGGATGTAATCTATGTAATAAATCACCAAAAGCTAAAATATTTTTGTGTTTATATGTTCTTAAGTTTGACGATTTAAGTAGAAAACTTTTTGGATTATATATTTTCTTAATATTATATTTCTTTAAGAACTTTTTAATTATTCTTTCTAATTTATCTTTTTTTATAATCCCCTCTTTTTTTTCAGAATAAACTATAGAAGTTTCTGTTTCTGAAATTGGCAAGAAAGCTAAAGGACCCTTTTTTGTGAAAATTTGTGTAGCACTTTTATTATTTATTCTTTCATGTTCGATAACGGTTACGTGTCCGTAACTATCATAATTTTTATAAAACTTTTTGAAAAAATACTTTTTTGTTATCAGATGATTAGTATCAGAGTTAATGATCAAATCATATTCTTTATTGACCAAAATTTTTTTTATTTTTTTTTTAACTTTAAAGAATTTATTTTTTTTTAAAGTTTTAGATAATAGATTATACAATTCATAATTTTTAATAATTGAAAAAAGTTCTTTATTACTTTGCTCAAAATCTAAGATTTTTTTGTTGTTTAAGCTTTCACTATAAACCTCTATTTTATTAATCTTCCAAAGCAATTTATTGATATTCAAAATATTAGTATTAAAAAAATCTACGTTACTTTTTGAAATCCCAATCGTTTGTGATTTGTCATAAAAGTTCTTTTGGTGACTTGAAATCAAATCAACACTTAAACCTTGGTTAATCAAAGTTTTTGCTAAAGATAAACTTGTTAATCCACTTCCTAAAATACAGACTTTCATAATAAATTTTAATTTTAACAATAAAAATTAGATGATACAAAGTGTTAAATTTGATTCATTTAATATGGATATAAAAAAAATCACAAATTCAACAATAACATTCATAATTAATAGATTAATAGAAATTATTAGTATCTTTTTGTCACTAGTAGGTTTTTTTTTATTAATATCGTTTATTACTTACTCTCCAGAAGACCCAAATTTTATTTTTCCAGATAACACTAGAATTAAAAACTTTTTTGGTTTTCAAGGTAGCTTCATTTCTGATATTTTTTTTCAATCTATAGGACTTATCTCTTATCTTCTTTCAATCACCTTTATTTTTACTGGTATCAATATATTTAGAAATAAAAAATTGTTACTCATAATACAAAATGCTTTTTATATAGTATTATACTCTATTATTGGGTCTCTTTTTTTTAATCGATTTTATTCTGAAAGTATTGCCTTACATATAAATGGTAATGGCGGATTTGTTGGAAAATTTTTTGACTCAATTCTTTTTAATGAAAAAACTTATTCTTATGAAACATTAATTTATTATTTTTTAATTATAGTAATAACTACACTTTTTTTGATAAGTATTAATTTCAAAATTAAAAATTTCTATTTTTTCTTAAGAAAAATTTTTAACTTTAAAAATACAAAAAATTATACCAATAAAAATGAAATAATTAATGAATATATACCTCAAGATGAAATTAAGAATCTTATTCAGGAAGATCTACCATTTATCAAGGCTGAGAAAAATGAATCATTAAAAAAAATAAAATTTAATTTACCTAATATTAACTTACTAAAATTACCATCACTAAAAGAAAGAGGAATTTTAAATAAAAATGAGAATAACGACCCTAAGTTTCTTGAAAAAATTCTTTTAGATTTTGGTGTAAATGGAAATATTAAAAAAATTAGCCATGGCCCAGTTGTAACTTTAAATGAATTTGAGCCTGCAGCCGGTGTAAAGGTTTCAAAGATAATAAATCTTTCTGATGATATAGCCAGGAACACTAGTTCTGAGTCTGCGCGTATTGCAACAATTCCTGGAAGTAATACAGTTGGTATCGAACTACCAAATACCTCAAGAGAAAATGTTTATTTAAGTGAAATATTAAATAATTCAGATTTCAAAAGAAAAGATATAAAATTGCCTATTGCTCTTGGAAAAAGTATTTCTGGAACTCCTATAGTTGGTGATTTAACTTCTATGCCACATTTGTTAATTGCTGGAACTACTGGCTCTGGTAAATCTGTGTGTATCAATACAATAATATTATCCTTGCTGTACAGACATACACCAGAAAAATGTAAATTTATTTTAATTGATCCTAAAATGTTAGAACTTTCAACTTATGAAGGTGTACCTCATTTACTTTGTCCAGTAATAACGGAGGCAAAAAAAGCTGCTTCTGTATTAGGCTGGGTCGTTAAAGAAATGGAAAATAGATATAAATTAATGACTAAAGAAGGGGTGAGAAACATAGATGGTTACAATGCAAAGCATAAACTTCCAATGCCTTATATTGTTGTCGTTGTAGATGAAATGTCTGACTTAATGTTGGTTGCTGGAAAAGAGATTGAAAATTATATCCAAAAATTATCACAAATGGCTAGAGCAGCAGGAATTCATATAATTATGGCAACCCAACGACCAAGTGTAGATGTAATTACAGGCACAATCAAAGCAAATTTTCCAACTCGTATTTCATTTCAAGTTACTTCCAAAATAGACAGTAGAACAATTTTAGGAGAGCAAGGGGCTGAGCAGTTATTAGGAAAAGGAGATATGCTTTACATGTCATCAGCTAATAGAATTGTTCGAATCCACGCTCCATTTGTATCAGACAGTGAAATTGAAAAAATAAATAATTTCTTAAGAGCACAAGCTGAACCAGATTATGTTGACGAAATACTAAATTTTGCTGATGAGAAAGAAATCAACGAAAGCTCTAAAGATCAAAGTGATAAAGATGAACTTTATCAAACAGCTGTAGATATAATCAAATCAGAAGGGAAAGCTTCAACTTCCTTTTTACAAAGAAAACTTCAAATTGGTTACAATCGTGCCGCAAGAATTATTGATATGATGGAAATGGAAGGAATTGTAAGTAAAGCAAATCATGTTGGAAAAAGAGATGTACTTTAATGAAAAAAATTTTTTTAGTTATAATTCTCGTTTTATTAGTGAGTAAAGTTTTTGCTTCGGTAAAAGAAAATATCATTGATAAATTAAAAAATATTGAAAATATATCTTTTGATTTTGAACAAAATATAAATGGTAAAATCGAAAATGGAAATTGCACAATCAAATATCCAAAAAAAATTTATTGTAAGTATGATCTTGGTAATGAAAAAATTTTAGTATCGAATGGAAGATCTTTAGTTATTAAAACCTTGAGCAGTTATTATATTTATCCACTTGAAAAAACTCCTCTTAATTCAATTCTTAATAAAAATTTTTTGTTAAAAAAAATAAAAAATTTAAGTGGTAGGAATATTGATGATAAATTTATTAATTATAAATTTATTGAAAACGAAAATGAAATAAATCTATTTTTTGACAAAACTACTTTTAATTTGATTGGATGGCAAACTGTTGATATTTATCAAAATATAAGTATCACATATCTATCTTCTATTAAAAGAAATCAAAAATTAAAAGAAAATTTATTCACTCTTCCAAAACAAAATTAATTCTATAAAAATAAATTTTCAGTTTTAAAGACTTTCATACCTCTTGATATATAATTATTTAATGCATTTTTGTGATCTAGTGAACATGTGTGTACCCAAACTCTTTTTGGTTTGATTAAAAAAGATTTTTTAATGGCAGCTGATAAAAGAAATGATCCTAATTTTTGATTTTGATATTCTTCTAATAATCCAAGATAAGCTATTTCAACTTCATTTTTTTCTTGATGAAAAATTAGCTCAAAAAAACCAGCTAAATCATTTTTTTTTTTTAAAACATACGTTTTAACATTTTTATTTGAAATATAATCTATCCACAATTTATCTGTCCAAACTAGTCGATCAACCCAATGATGTTTCTTTCCAACTTTTTTATAAAAAAATCTATTTAATTGAAAATCTGGTGGTTCAACAATATCTACGATTAAAGAATTAGACGGAATCTCGGACTCGTTTAGTTCATTCAAAGAAATTATTTCTAAATATCTTCTTTCAATTTTATTATTCACTGAACCATTTTACCAATTATTTCACCGCCAAATAAATGAAAGTGTAAATGAGGTACTTCTTGCCCTCCGTGCTCACTTATATTGGCTAATGCCCTATATCCTTTTCCGGTATCGACTGAAATTTTAAGTTTTTTGGCAACTGTATTAATTCCCTTTAATAATCCAACCATTTCATTAGAAGAAGCATTTATACTAAAATCGTCAAGATCAACATATTTTCCTTTTGGGATAACTAATGCGTGAATTTTTTTTTGTGGGTTTATATCATAAAATGATAATACATAATCATCTTCGTAGATTTTTTCACAAGGTATCTCTCCTCTTAAAATTTTCGCAAATATATTATTATCATCGTAGCTCATTTTTTTCTCTTATCTAGCTCACTAATTACGTCTTCAATTTTAATATTATTTGCCTCTAAATACATGATCAAGTGATAAAAAACATCTGCTGCCTCATGAATTTTATTTGTATCTTTATCCACAGCTTCTATTAATTCATGAATTTCCTCTAAAACTTTTGATTTACTGAGTGATTTATCACTAAGTAATTTGTTTGTATAAGATCCTTCGATTGGTTTGCTTTTTCTTTCTCTAGCTAATTTTATTAAACTATCAAAAATATCCATAACTATTTATCTTTCAATAATAATGCTTCAAGTTTTTCTTCAGTTTTAGCCATTGCCATATAATCTGAAAATACCGTCATACCCTCTGCTTCATGTTTATTTTCTGCTTTTAAATTTGCATTAGTATATAAGCCAAACTTAAAATAACACTTATTTCTTGTCCTGCCTTGGTGTTTTTTTTTACCCCAATTTGTAGGACCCTCGTAATCATAAGCAAGTTTACCATCGACCCAAACTTTTAATTTACCATCTGGTTTTTTTGAATTTTTGAAATTAATTCGAACCGTTGTCCAGCTATCTGTTCCATGATCTTTATTTACTTCAAATTTTTTAAGCACTCTTCTTTTTTCCATACTACTTGGTTTCCACTCACTATTATTCTTAAAGCTTGAAAATTCATGAGTAAAAATCAATTTTGCTGATTGAATAGTCATCATCCAAGTAATTTTGTGACCACTTGGGTGACATTGCCCTACAGTATATTTTCTGTGTGGATTTTTTGGGAATAATATATTTCGTGCAGGCATAAATGCATAATTTATCCATTTTTCTGTTCCTTCTATAAAAGTCCATTTAGATTTTTTAGAAACAAGTTCAGTTCGAACACTTCCAAAATGATGTGTACAATCGTTTTGTTTTTCCTTTTTTTTACATTTAGAGTAATCAGCTGTAAAAGAATAAAAAGTTTTTCCATTATAAGCAAAATCTTCAGCACCAATAACTTCTGCCATCGCACCGTTACTTACATTTACATTCATTGAAAGTTGGTTTGGATAACCTGGAAAAGAAACCTTACCTGGTTTTAGTTCTACATCTTTACCAATAACTAATTTATGAATATTAGTATATCTCTCAAAATCACTCTCTTTATGGTAATTTTTTGCCCATTCTTTATGAAGATTTGCTGCGGTTTGATACCAACTTTCATCTGCTAAAAGTGGCTTAAATAAAAATAAAAATAAAAAAAATAAAATAAATAATAGTTTAAATTTGATTTTAGTCATTACTTAAATTCAAATTCTAACAGGTATTCCTTTTGAGTCCAAATATTCCTTCGCTTCTTTTACTGAGTATTTTCCATAATGAAATATTGATGCAGCCAGAACAGCACTAGCCTTCCCTGATTTAATTCCATCTACAAGATGATCTAAATTCCCTACACCTCCTGATGCAATTAATGGAATATTTACTTTAGATGAAATTTCAGACATTAGTTGAATATCGTAACCAGCTTGTGTTCCATCTCTATCCATAGAAGTTACTAATAATTCTCCTGCACCATTTTCTTCCATTAGTTTTGCATATTCTACTGCATCAATATTACTATTATTTCTTCCACCATGGGTAAATACTTCCCATTTATCTCCATTTTTCTTTGCATCGATTGCAACTACAATGCATTGAGATCCAAATTTTTTTGAACTATCTAGAACTACTTTTGAATTTTCTACAGCAGCTGTATTTATTGAAACTTTATCAGCTCCACAATTGAGTAGTTTATTTATATCATCTACATTTCTAATTCCACCACCCACAGTTAATGGAACAAAGCATTTTGTTGAAGTTTTTTTTACAATATCATAGATAGTATCTCTATTTTCATTCGAAGCAGTGATATCTAAAAAACAAATTTCATCTGCTCCACCATCACTATAAATTTTAGCTTGTTCTACAGGGTCACCTGCGTCTTTTAGATCTACAAAGTTGATTCCCTTAACAACACGACCGTTCTTAACGTCTAAGCAAGGAATAATTCTTTTTTTAAGCATCTTCTTTCACCAATTCTTCTAATTGAATATCACCATCATAAATAGCTTTACCAACTATTATACCTTCAACATTTTTTAAATTCTTTGCTTTTTTAATATCATCTATT